>Ga0335073_10009126_pt1 | contig 13915 bp, 8 predicted proteins | sample Lox_Sample_22_FD_207093 | JGI IMG/M metagenome (GOLD analysis project Ga0335073, IMG submission 207093) | Soil microbial communities from Loxahatchee National Wildlife Refuge, Florida, United States - Lox_Sample_2.2 | ecosystem: Environmental > Terrestrial > Soil > Wetlands | place: USA: Florida... | reverse complement strand
GTTCGCCACGCAGCAGTGCGCTTGTTTCGGGACGACCACAGCGAAGGAATCAGCCGAATCACGCCCATCGGCGGCGCCAGCACCGACGATCGCGGTTACTTTGACGTCGGCGTCTTGCCACCGGGCACCTATTTTGCGGAGGTTTATGCTAAGCCCTGGTATGCCGTACATCCCTTCGCAGGCCCACGAGGTGACGCTGCACTACACGTCTCGCCTGCATTGGACGTCGTCTATCCCATCACGTATTACGGCGGAGCCACCGAGTCCGATGGCGCCGCTCCCATCGAGCTGAAGGGTGGCGAAGTTCAAGATATCGACTTCCGCCTCACTCCTGTTCCTGCGCTCCATTTCACTGTGCACACAAGCCGCGAGAACGCGACCGCCGACGGTTTTTTCCGGATGCCGATGCTCTCGAAACCCATCTTCGGCAGCATGGAAAATGTGCCTGTCGGCGAGATTCGGCCCACGTCTGAAGGGATCGAGATTACCGGGGTGCCCCCAGGCCGGTATGAGCTACGCATGTTTGACCCTCAATCCAAGGGCGCCGAGCAATTTAGCGAAGTTGACCTGGAGCATAGCGGTCAGGAATTGCGTGCCACGCAAGGGGAAGCCCTTGGCCAGCTCAAAGTGACTTTACAGCCGCCCGAGGATGAGCCCCTGCCTCATCAATACGCTATTGCTTTGCGCGACGCCAAGCAAACCGTCGTGGCTTGGCAGTCCGGGAAGCCCAACGGGGAAGTACACTTTGAGCTGCTGCGTCCCGGAAAATACGACATCGTTGTCCAGTCTCCCGCAGCTCAGTTCGTCGTTCGCCGCACCGTTTCTTCGAACGGGGAATCCTCAATGGGGCACTCCGTGAACATCTCGTCGGGAGCGTCTATAGCAGTGACTGCGGAACTGGCCACAGGCCAGGTCCATATCGAGGGGGTCGCGCAGAAAGCTGGGAAGCCCATATCCGGCATCATGGTTGCGCTCGTCCCCGCTGATCCCGAAGCTCACGTCGAGTGGTTTCGCCGCGATCAGAGCGACCTCGACGGTACCTTTTCTCTCCCCGGTGTAGTCCCGGGCAATTACACCATCGTTGCCATTGAGAATGCCTGGGGGCTCGACTGGAGGAAGCCCGGAGTGATGGCCCGATACATCCAGCACGGTCAGCCCCTCCACGTCACCGAACAGCAGCACGGCCTGCTTCGCCTGCCCGACCCAGTTCAGGTACAGACCGCCCCCGCCTCCGCCCGCTAACGCTTCCCCGATTCGCACTTACTGGTGTCTTAGTACCGAAGAGGGATGCCCACTGGTACCACGCCTCTATTCAGCCTCACAGGCCGATCCACCTAAACTATGCGCATGTGGGACTGGTTCGTGTTTCTGGTGTCGACCGCGTCTTGTCTGCATTTGGCAGTTCAGGTAGTGCGTTACTCGATGCCTGCGCGCGTCTGGGCCACATCCGGCCGGGTTCATCGAATTGTGGAGGGTTGAAGGAGATGGCGCTTTTACACTATCGGCGTATTGAACGCCGCCGCACAGGTCGAGCCGCTCTTTGCATCAATATGCTGGTTTACGGTGAGCAAGCTTCGGGTGAGAAATTTCGCTATTGGACCCGTTCCATTGGCGTGAGCGGTCATGGTGGGGTCGTGCTGCTCGAATCGGAATTGCCGATCGGCCAGACTATCTATGTGATGAACGAATACAACGGCAAGAAGGCCAGTGCGAAGATCGTCGCTGTGCGCAGCACCAAGGATGGCCAGGTGCAAGCTTCCTTCGAATTTGTCGAAGGCGGCGATAAATTCTGGAGCATGAGCTTCCCTCCCGCCGGCGCCAAGCCTCTTCGCCGTTTCCTCCCGAGAGCCGTCGAAGGCAACTAGCTTAAGCGTGCGGCGGCCTGTTCACCCTGAGCCGCGAAGCGCGACCGCTTTTACGGTCTAGGCCAAGCCACCCATGGCGTCGCCACCTTAAAAGGCGTTGACTTGTAGCGGCCGCCTTCTGAGGCGGGCGCTTTGAGCACTCGTCCGTTCGAAATCGTCCGCCACCTGCTATCCTTCTCCCCATGAAAACGCAAATTCTTTTGCTGCTCACACTGGCCGTGGCCTCCGCGACCTGGGCGCAAAGCGCCGCGCCGGCCCCACAAGCGTCGCCTCCATCCGCGACAGCTACCCTGCAAACCGTTGTGATTGAGGTGAAGGATACTAGCGGTGCGCCCGTCCCTGGAGCGCCAGTTCGGCTTGCGCCGGTACCAGACCCCATGCCAGAGACTATGCAAACCGACAACAAAGGACAGTTAATCCTGCAGGTCCAGTCCGGCCGGTACAGCATGGTCATATCTATGCCGGGATTCTCCATGAACAAGGCCCAATTCGATGTCGCTCCAGGCAATAGGCCGCAAACGGTCCCCGTAACATTGCAGATTGCGCCCACCGGCTCTGGCTTTGTGCAGCCAGCCCCGGACCCGAACGTGATCGTTTTGACCGTCGCGCCATTCAACGACAAATTCTTAATCAGCAAAGAGGTCTTGGACGGATTGCCGAAAAAGTCTGTGGTGCTGCACAATCCACACTCAAATGCCGATGAAGAATACCAGGGAGTTTTGTTGGCCGACTTGCTGACAAAATATGGGGCGCCGCTGGGCAAAGAGCTGCGTGGAGCTTTTCTCAGCTGCTACGTATTGGCCGTTGGTGCGGATGGGTATAGTGCAGTCTACTCACTCGCGGAACTCGATCCCAGCTTCCATCCCGGCGACGTGATCATCGCTGATAGCATGGACGGAAAGCCTCTCGACGCCCACACCGGTCCTTTTCGCCTCGTATCCACGGAAGACAAGCGCCCCGCTCGCGGCGTGCGTAATTTGGTTGCGATCGAACTCAAAGCCGCTCAGTGACCGTACCTTCTCCGGCGAGCAATTCCCGCATGCACAAAATTCTAAAAAACAATATTCGAGTCGCCATCAATTGGTGGCCGCCTCTGCTGGGTGCGGGAATCCGCGTCACGCGACTCGACCCCAATTGGCGCGCCGTCGACGTGCAAATGAAACTACGCTGGTGGAACCGCAACTACGTCGGCACGCACTATGGCGGTTCGCTCTATTCCATGACCGATCCGTTCTATATGGTTATGCTGATCGAAAATCTCGGTCGTGGTTACATCGTGTGGGACAAGAGTGCCAGTATCCGTTTTCGCCGCCCGGGACGCGGTACGGTGCGCGCCGAATTTCGCCTCACGCAGGAACAAATCGATGAACTTCGGCATGCCGTGGACAATCAGGAAAAAATTGAGAGGGAATTTACCGTCGAGGTCAAAGACACCGAAGGCGTGGTCATCGCTGAAGTAACCAAGCTACTGCACGTGCGCAAGGCGGAGGCTTCGTCCAACAAGAACGTTCTCCCCTCTGCGAACTCTGCGTCTCTGCGGTAAATCTCTTGCAGTTCTAAGCGCCGCCAATGCCCCGATAGGTCTACTGCTCGTCGGAGTTGGTTGCCGTGGTGGTTGCCGGCGTGGCGGTTGCGGTCGGCTGCGCGGCTGCGGGAGCCGAAGCGTGATGCCGGTGCAGCCACCCAAACAGCCCATGATGCTTGCTGGTATTTTGTGCGGCTTGTTGCGGCTTGGCATTCTCGCTCGTCGCACTCTGGCTCTGTGCGTTTTGGTTCTGGGAACTGATGTTTTGCGTGGAATCTGGAGGCGTGGCGGTCTCGCCCGGCGTATTTTGGCTCGGCGCGCTTTGGCTTTGCGGGCTGGTATTCTGTACGGACTGCGCCGGCTGAGCGTTCTCGGCATGCGGTTGATTCTTGGCGACTAATTCGCCCCCGGCTCCCATCGGCCCCGGATACTTATGCCACCAACCTAACGATTTGGGGCTGTTGTACAGCGCTACCGGCTTGGCCATTCCTGGGTCGCGGCCGTGAGACTTCGTATGCTTGGACTTGCTGTCGGCACCGGCGCCGGCCGGTTGCGGGCTCGAGTGGTGCCACCACCAGTCCGCCGATGCTTTGGGAACTGCTCCCAAGGTGGTGAGCAGGCCGACGGCGATGACGCCGAAAAATGGTCGCTTCATGAGAATGTTCCCCTTCGCACGTTTTTAGCATGCGAAATCAAGCTCCCACTACTGTACTAAGGTACCTTTGTTGCTAGTCAGGGACGGGGGTAGGGAAGACCCGGAAATGGCCTTTTCCCCCGTTTCGTGCGGCAAATCCTTTAAATACAGGTATAATCGCGGGAATTTAGTCGGTTACCAGCGTTACTGAAAAGGCCCTTATCTGGCCCTTGTTCTCTGCCTACCATCCGGCAGTCTCTGGTCGTGGTGCAGCAGTTAAAGGGGTTAAGTCTGACGGTTTGCCTTCACGGGAGACGATGCGCCGGTTATGACACTTACCGCAGGGACGAAATTGGGACCGTACGAAATCGCAGGTCCGCTTGGGGCTGGCGGCATGGGCGAAGTGTATCGCGCCAAAGATACGCGACTCGACCGCACTGTCGCGATCAAAATTCTACCCGCACAATTCACCGCAGATACCTCGGCCCGCCAACGATTTGAACGCGAAGCGAAAGTCATCTCCGGCTTGAATCATCCCAACATTTGTGTGCTCTTCGACGTCGGAAATCAGGACGGCGTCGAATATCTCGTCATGGAGTATGTGGAAGGAGAGACGCTCGGCAAGCGTCTCGAAAAGGGTCCTCTGCCGACCGATCAAGCTCTGAAGTTCGGCTCGCAAATCGCTCAAGCGCTGGACAAAGCACATCGCAACGGTATCGTTCATCGCGATTTGAAACCAGGCAACATCATGTTGACTGCCACCGGCGCGAAACTTCTCGATTTCGGTCTGGCCAAGGAATCCGCTCCGCTCGGCAGCTTGGCGACGATCACGGCCACAAGTCCGGTTTCTCCCGTGACGCAAAAGGGCACCATTGTCGGCACGTTTCAATACATGTCGCCCGAACAGGTGGAAGGCAAGCCACTCGACGGTCGCAGTGATATTTTCTCTCTGGGCGCCGTGCTCTACGAAATGCTCACTGGAACGCGCGCGTTCGACGGCAAGTCGCAACTCAGCGTCGCCTCGTCGATCCTCGAAAAAGAGCCGCCGCCCATCCGCGAAACCAGGCCCGTCACCCCCGCCGCTCTCGAACACGCCATTCAACGATGCTTGACTAAGGATCCCGAAGAACGCTGGCAAACCGCCCGCGATTTGGGCATCGAACTGGATTGGATCGCCAAGGGCGGAACTAGCGCGAGTGGCGAAGCAGCGGCAGCACCTCGAACAAAGAAGCCACCTATATGGATTCTATGGCCGATTCTTGGCGCGTTAGCGCTGGGGCTGCTCGCGGGCGCGATTTTCTGGCCCGGAGCTAAACAACAGGAACGTCCGATGGTATTTACAGCGCCATTGCCTTTTGCAGTGAAGGATATGGCCATCGGACCGGACGGCCGCACTGTGGCAGTGGCGGCTCATCAAAACGGTGCGAACAAAGGGTCCATCTGGCTCTACGAGATTGGAACTGAAGATCCAAGAAATCTGCCTGGCACCGAGGGCGCAAATTTCCCGTTCTGGTCGCCGGACGGCAGAGCTCTGGGATTTTTTGCCGACGGCAAATTGAAGCGCATTGATCTGCCCAACGGGCCTGTGCAGGTGCTTGCGGACGCGCCCGCGGGTCGTGGCGGCACTTGGAGTAAAGATGGAATAATCCTGTTCACTCCAACAGGGAGGTTGCAGAGCCAAATTTTACGCATATCCGCGAACGGCGGAGCGTCCACGCTCCAGGTGGGCCGGGACCCGGGACTCGGGGGAGGCAGTCAGAGATGGCCGCAGTTCCTGCCTGATGGAAAGCATTTCCTTTTTTTGTCCGCGATGGTCGCATCGTACGGACGAAACGACGGCCTTTACGTCGGCAGCCTGGATTCCAAGGAATACCACTTAATAATGAAGACCGAAGGCCAGGGACTCTACGTGGAGCCTGGTTATTTACTCTATTTGCGAGACCGCGCGATCATGGCGCAGCCGTTCGACGCAAAAACGCTGCGTTTAAGCGGAGAGCCGATGCCCATCGCGCGAGACCCGCAATTCCTGCCACGCATCTTGCGATTAACCTTTTCCGCAGCAGACACCGGAACGTTGCTGTTGCAAAAAGGCGGGAACGTCTCATTGTCGCGGCTAATCTGGTTCAGCCGCGAAGGCAAAGAACTGGGCACGTTGGGAGAACCTCAGGTCTATGCGAATCCCCAAGTCAGTGGAAATGGTCAACGGGTGGTAGTGGACCAGACGGACACGGAAAGCCAAAACACCGATGTCTGGACCTACGAGGTGCAGAGCGGGGCTGCAAAGCGGCTTACCTTTGATCCGGCGCTGGATGCCACGCCAATCTGGAATGCGGATGGGTCCAAGGTGGTGTTTACATCCAGCCGCGGCACTGCTTTCAATCTGTTCCTGAAAGAGGCGAACGGCTCGGAGGAGGAAAAGGCGATTTGCGAAACGGACATGGACAAATATGCGGACTCCTGGTCACGCGACGGCAAATACATCTTGTATCAAGAGGGGCCGGACCTGAAATATCTGACGGTGCCGGAGATGAAGAGCACTCTCTACTTGAAAGCCGCGGCGACTTTACGGAACGCGCAATTTTCTCCGGACGGGAAGTGGGTGGCGTACGACTCGAACGAGAGCGGTAAGTGGGAAGTTTACGTAACCTCGTTTCCCGAGGCGAAAGGGAAATGGCAATTGTCCCACGGGGGAGGAGAGCAGTCGCGCTGGAGAGGCGATGGGAAGGAACTGTTTTACTTGTCGCCGGATGCCAAGATCATGGCGGTTCCTGTGAAATCAGGGTCAGGGTTCGATCCGGGCGTGCCGGTGGCGCTGTTCCAGACGACTCCCAGGGAGACCGTAGCGACATCCGAGTTGTTTATCTACGACGTGGACCCGACGGGACAGAAATTTCTGGTGAACGCGCTAGTGAACGGCGGAAATGTGCAGCCCATGACCGTGGTGCTGCATTGGGCCAAATAAGAAATCGAATAGCGTGTCATTCCGAGCAAAGCGAGGAACCTGTTTGTTTCGCGGATTTGTAGCGGTCGCCTACTGCGGCGGGTGCCTCGCTTTCACCTCGTACCTGTTTCCCGTTATGGGCGCAGCACGCTGCGGCCATGTCCGCACGATCCAACAGCCGCGAGAAGACAAAAAAGGTTCTAGAATAAGCTACAGGTATAATCGCGAACGGCTATGGCCATAAATCCGGGCACAAAATTAGGGCCTTATTCTGTGGTCGCCAACATCGGCGCCGGCGGCATGGGCGAAGTGTATCGCTGTACCGATGCGCGCCTCGGTCGCGACGTCGCCATCAAGGTATTGTCTTCCTCGCTGACTCGCGACTCCGACCGCCTCGCTCGTTTCGAACAGGAAGCCCGCACTGTCGCGGCCCTGAATCATCCGAACATTCTCGGCATCCACGACATCGGAAACCACGATGGCGCACCCTTTTTGGTCAGCGAACTCCTCGAAGGGCAAACCCTCCGCCAAAAAATCGCGGAAGGCACTATCCCCACGCGACGCGCCATCGAATACGCGCTGGGAATCGCACAGGGCTTGGCGGCGGCCCACGAAAAGGGAATCGTTCATCGTGATCTGAAGCCTGAAAATATCTTTATCACCCGCGATGGCCGGGTGAAGATTCTCGATTTCGGCTTGGCCAAGCTTCTGCGTCCGGAAGGAAGTTTGGAGACCGCCACCACGCTGACCATGGGCAATCCCTCCACCATGCCCGGCGTGGTGATGGGCACCATCGGCTACATGTCACCCGAGCAGGTGCGCGGAGAAGTGGCCGACGCTCGCTCAGACATTTTCAGTTTTGGCGTGGTGCTCTACGAAATGCTGACAGGGCAACGGGCCTTCAAGAAAGACACCGCGGCCGAAACCATGACCGCCATCTTAAAGGACGAGCCGCCCGAATTGACGGAGACCGGCTGGCAAGGCCCTCTGGCTTTACAAAAAATTCTGTCGCGCTGTCTCGAGAAGAGCCCCGAACGCCGCTTTCAATCCGCCAGCGATCTGGCCTTCGCCATTGAGGCGCTCAGTGGCACCGGAATCTCTCCCACTGCTGCAGCCGCTGCAATGAAGCCGGACTTCGACGCGCGTCGCTGGCTGCTGTTCGGTGCCGCTGCGCTGGGCGGATTGGCGCTGGGTGCCGCCCTTGCTTGGGTGTTTCGACCTGCGCCCAATCCGGTTCCGACATTCGAACGGCTGTCCTTTGATCGCGGCACCGTGATTCGCGGACGCTTCCTCTCGGATGCAAGAACGGTCGTCTACAGCGGCGTGCTTACCGGCGGCGTTCCAGACACGTACGTCATTCGCGAGGACTATCCCACATCTGTTTCCGCGGGATTGGCCGGCGCAATGTTGCTTGCCGTGTCCAAGCAGGACCAACTTGCCGTGCTTGTTCGGCCGCGATTTTGGGGACAATACGTCTGGGAAGGCACCCTCGCGCGGGTTCCCATGGGCGGCACGGCACCTCGCGAATTACTCGAGAACGTCTCCGACGCCGACTGGTCGCCGAATGGCGAAGACTTAGCCGTGATCGATCACAAAGATGACAAATGGCAGCTGGAATATCCCATCGGCAAAATCCTGCTCACCACCGACCATTGGTTGAGCGATCTGCGCGTCTCTCCTGACGGAAAACGTCTCGCGGTCTTTTATCATCCTGCCGCGTCCAAGGATGATCGCGGCGTTGTGTTGCTGCTCGATCCCTCCGGCAAACAAAAAGTTGTCTCCCAGGAATGGGAAGGGCTGGAAGGCATGGCCTGGGCTCCGGACGGCAAAGAAGTGTGGTATTCCGCCGCGGCATCGGGCGACCAATACTGTGTGCGTTCCAGCACGCCAGAGGGCAAGGAAAGAGTCGTTTACTGCGGAACCTCCGGCACGCGTCTTCACGATGTAACTCCTACGAGTCGTTCGTTAGTTTCCACGCAGGGTGGCCGTTACACCACCGCCGTAATTCAGCACGGCTCAAAGGAGGAGCACGACCTCCCCGGCATGGGTTCTTCCATTGATCCCCGCCTGACTCCGGATGGCTTGGAAGTCATCTCTACCGACGTTTCCGAACATGGCGGAAGCGACTATTTGGTTTACGCCCAGAAAACCACTGACGGCTCGCCGGTCCGCATTGGTGGGGGTGGATACGGCACTGATATTAGTGACGACGGCAAATGGGTGCTTGTTGTCCTACCGGGGGAAACCGAAGGTAAGGTGCAAATCATTCCCGTGGGTCCGGGCGAAAGCAAGACGCTCCGTTGGGATCGCTTCCAGGTGAGTTCCGCGAATTGGTTTCCGGATAATCAGCACATCCTGCTGTTCGGCGGCCCGCTGGGCCAAAGTGTCGGTCTGTACATGACCGACCGCAACGGCGCGCCTCCCAAAATGCTTGTCAAGGACGCGCCGGGCTGGGCCGACGTCATGCCCGACGGACAGAATTTACTGCTGCTGCAGGACAATACCCTCGTCCAACATTCCATCAAGGACGGCAGCGAGAAAAAACTGCGCACGCTACAGTCCGGAGAGGTGCCCGTGGATTGGGCCAAGGAACCGCAAAACATTTACACCCAGATTCTCAAACCCACTCAGCTCCAGATCGACAAAATTGATTTAACCAGCGATAAACGCGAAACCTGGCAAGTCTTTGAACCTCAGGATCAGAGAGGCTCTTTGTTGAACGTGCTTCAGGTAAGCATCACCCCGGATGGGCGATGGATCATGATCAACTATCACGACGAACTTGGGCAGTTTTACGCCAGTGGCTCCTTGCGCTGACATGCGGGTAATGCATCTTCCGTTACTTAGATATATCAATCGCGTCATTCCGCGCACCGCGAGCAATCTGCTGTTTCATCGGGATGACAACCGCGGCCCTTCCGTCTGTGCGATAGTAAGAAAGTAAGAACTATGACCGTTGCGATGTGGCCAATTCGAAGGATCGTGGTGTTTGCGATGGCCTTGTTCTGTGCTGCTACGGCGCAGGCACAGATGCAGGGCCATCTTTCGATGGCCAAAAACGTCTACATCGTGGGCGAACCTGTGTTTGTACTTTTCGAATTTACGAACACCGGTGCCGAAGCCCTGCAATACACCGCCGCCGATCCTTATGCTCAAGGTTGTAGTGGCTACACCATTGAGGTTTCCAGCGGCCCCCCGCCCGCACATCCCAGTTGCCACCCTGAGGCCGCGCTTGAATGCATTACGTCCTCAGAAGTCATTTCCGGCGGTGAAACCCGTCACAAATTGGTCTTGGTCAACTTCTCACACCCCCTGTCGGCTTCCGGCAATTATGAAATCCACGCCACGCAGAGCTTCCGGTATGCCCCCGCCAGTGCCGCTCTCAACAACGCGACGGACGGCAAGGAGTTCAAGGTCGAAGCCCGCTTCTCTATTCGTGTGATGAAGGGCAATCAAGAAGCCTTACAACGCATTTATCAGCCCTACCTTACAAACCTTTCTTCTCAGGACGACGAAATTCAGCGCGAAGCCGAACTCGTCATTGTCAGCGGTGCGCCACCCTGGCTAGAGGACACCATCGTGGGCATGCTCCGGAAATACACCTCCCGGGAACTCGCTCTTCTTGGTTTGCGCAACCTGAATACCCCGCGCTCTCGCGAGGAACTCGCCAAAATTATCCAGAGTACCTCGGAATACACCCAGGAAAACGAAGCGGCCGTCAATTACCTGGCGCAGATGGGCGACAAGAAGTATTTTCCTGTTCTGCTCGAGATTGCCAAAAAACAACCTCCGAAAGAAGGTCGCGACTACCTGTTGGCCGCCGCCGAATTGGGTGGAGACGACGCTATCCCTTACCTGCGTGAGCTACTCAACAGTTCCGATCCCGACGCGCGCTCCAATGCAGTTATGGCTTTGGCGAACACCGGAAGCCGCCAATCTGTGCCATTGCTGATCGACACCCTCAAACAGCCCAATGCGAGCCTGGGCAAACTGGCGCTCGATGGATTAACGAACTTAACCCACCACAGTGTCTTGGCCGTGGATGATCCGCCGGCTGAGGAGTACACCAAGTGGCAATCCTGGTGGTCGGCCAATGCCAGCGCGGCTCCCATCTACAGTCCACGTCAGTGCGGCGAAGTCGAAAAGCTTCCCTGACAGCAGTTTTGCAGGCTGAAGAAATGTGCTTGGCACCAGGGGTCGGAGCTTTAGCTCCGACATAACCGTTGTCGTGGCACTGGGCTTCTAGCCCCTGAGGAGTTCGCCTCTTTTTCACGAGGCATTTAGTCATGGCGTGGGGCTCAATCTCGACCGCCACTATGGCGAGAAACTGCAAAAGCGGTTGCCCCCGACGCCGCTCTCGCATTACCCTCGAGGACATGCAGAAACAGTTTTCGGTTTGCGTTATCGCCGCTGCACTCTCTCTGTGTGCTTATACCGCCTCCGCTCAGTCTCCCGCCAGCTTGCACTCCGAATTCTGGAAGGCGCAATGGATCACAGCGGCGGATGCTCCTCAGCGCGATGAGGTCGTCCTCCACTTCCGCAAGACCATTGATCTTCCCGCTGCGGTCCAGCGATTTGTTGTTCAGGTCAGCGCCGACAATCAGTTTGTTCTTTACGTCAACGGAAAACGCGTCGGCGCCGGCCCGAGCCATAGCGATTTAGCGCACTGGCATTACGAAACTTTCGACCTCGCTCCATTCTTGCACCGCGGGAAAAACCTGCTGGCCGCCACGGTGTGGAATTTTGGCGTGCGTTCTGCCGTTTCTCAAATGTCTGATCGCACCGGCTTTCTCATGCATGGTGACACTGACACCGAGCGCGCTGCCGACACGGACGCAACTTGGCAAGTCGAACGCGAATACGGCATCGCCACATTTCGCCCAGCCATCGGTGATTTCTACTTTGCCGCCGGACCCGGCGAGCGAATCGACGGTGCGAAATTCGATTGGATGTGGGATCGCGAACCCTCACCACAGAGTGGAGCATGGACTCAGGCGGTAACCCTGGGCCGCGGCGCTCTGCGCAGCGAGCGCGACGCTCCCAACAATTGGCAACTCGTCGCAGATCCGTTGCCTCCCATGGAATACAAGTCCATTCCCATTGGCAATATCGTCCGCGCTACCGGAATAGACAAACCAGTTGCTTTCCCTTGCGTCGTCCCCGCCCATTCCAAAGCAACGCTTCTCCTCGACCAATCTGAGCTGGTCACCGCCTATCCCGAACTCCTCCTCACTTCCGGTGCGGGAAGCCGCATTCGACTGACCTATGCCGCAGCCCTTTACGATGACAAAGGTGAGAAGGGAAATCGCAACGAAATCGCGGGAAAACATATCAAAGGCACCGCGGACGAATTTGCCGTGGGTCCCGGAGCGAAAATCCAGAGTTTCGGCCCACTCTCCTGGCGTACCTGGCGTTTTCTTCAGCTCGATATCGAAACTGCCGACGACGACTTGTCGATCGATGCCCTCAATGTTTTCTTCACAGCCTATCCCTTCGAAGAGACGGCCTACTTCCATTCCCACGACGCCACGCTGACAAACATCTGGAATATCGGCTGGCGCACCGCGCGTCTCGATGCGCACGACACCTACATGGACACTCCCTACTGGGAGCGGCTGCAATACATCGGCGACACCCGCATCCAGGCCCTGATTTCCTACGCTGTTGCCGCAGATGATCGCCTCGCCCAGCAGGCGATCGCGGCCTTCAATCATTCGCGCGTGCCCGACGGCCTGACGCAGAGCCGCTATCCTTCGAATCTGGTCCAGATGATTCCCACCTTCTCGCTCCTCTGGATCGGCATGGTTCACGATTTCTGGCTCTACCGCGACGACACGGATTTCGTCCGCAGAAATTTGCCCGGGACGCGCACCGTTCTCGATTGGTATCTGCAACGCCAGCGCCCGGATGGCTTGCTCGGAAAAATTCCGTGGTGGCCTTTCGTCGATTGGGGCAAGGATTTCGATTTCGGTGAGCCGCCGCAGCAAGCCGATGGCGGTTCGGCCGTGATCACCCTGCAATTCGTGGAAGCGCTCCGCTACGCCGCCGAACTCGAGGACCAGTACGGAGATCACCATCTCGCCGAAGATTATCGTGCAGCCGCCTCGCGTGCTAGTCACGCAATTTGGAAACTTTGCTGGAACGATAAGTTTCAATTGCTGGCGGACACGCCGGAGCAAACTCATTTCAGTCAGCACGCCAATATTCTCGGCGTTTGGCTCGACGTGATTCCGCGCGACCATCAGACAACAGTACTCAACAAAATTCTGTCGGCCAGCGAAAATCTCGATGGTGGGAATGCCTTCCAGGCCCAAGGCCCCGTTCCGCCCATGACTCTAGCCACCTACTATTTTCGTTTCTATCTGGCCCGCGCTATCGAGCATGCCGGTATGGGCGACCTCTATCTGCAATTGCTCCAGCCCTGGCACCAGATGGTGAACCTGGGCCTAACCACCTGGGCGGAATCCCCGGAGCCCACGCGTTCCGACTCGCATGCCTGGAGCGCTCATCCCAATTACGATCTGCTCACTATCGTTGCCGGTATCCATCCCGACGCCGCCGGATTCGCAAAAGTTCGCATCGAGCCACACCTCGGCTCTTTGGACGAACTTGCTGCCGCGATGCCCACGGTGAAGGGAACTGTCCAGGTGCGGTACAAGCGCCTACCCACTGGCTTACGGGCGGAAGTCATCCTTCCCCTGGCCCTCTCCGGCAAGTTCCTGTGGGAGGGCGCCGAGAAAGACTTGCACCCTGGCCAACAGATCCTAACCCTCGAAGGGAAGAAGTAATTCGACTTGTGGTGTCGTCGCGGGACCCATTTCGCATGTGGGGCCGCCGCGTCGGCTTTAGTGGGTCTCCCGTTAAAAAAACCAAGCAGTGAATAGTTGATAGTGAATTCATTTGATTTTCCAGGAAAGAAATTGCAAGGTTTTGGCGCGAGGAGCGCTGAA
>Ga0335073_10009125_pt1 | contig 13916 bp, 10 predicted proteins | sample Lox_Sample_22_FD_207093 | JGI IMG/M metagenome (GOLD analysis project Ga0335073, IMG submission 207093) | Soil microbial communities from Loxahatchee National Wildlife Refuge, Florida, United States - Lox_Sample_2.2 | ecosystem: Environmental > Terrestrial > Soil > Wetlands | place: USA... | reverse complement strand
GCGCCCGGCCCGGTATCGGCACCCGGCCCGGTATCGGCACCCGCCCGGCCGTATCGGTCGGCGGGCGCGCCGGCGGGCCGCGCGCCGAACGGATCCGTCCCCATCCGGGGATCGGTCGCGGCGCGGGGATCGGTCGCGGCGCGGGGATCCGGCTGGCCGTACCATCCGGGCGACGACCCAAGCCCCGGCGGAACGGAACGCCCTGGCGGAACGGAACGCCCGGGCGGAATTGACCGCCCCGGCGGGACGGACTGCCCGGGCGGGACGGACTGGCCCGGCGCGGCGGGCGGCCCCGGCGGAATCGACCAGCCCGGCGGAATCGAGCCCCCGGGCGGAATGGACTGCCCCGGCGCGGCGTACGGGTCCGGCGCATAGGGCTCGGCCGCCGCGTACGGGTCCGCCTGCGCGTACGGATCCGGGGTGGCGTAAGGGTCAGGCGTGGCGTACGGATCGGGGGCATCGTAGGGGTCCGGCACGTCGTACGCCTGCGGCGCGCGGCTATGCCGGCCGCGCGGCGTCGCGCGCTGATCCCACTCCTCCTGCCCATCGCGACTCACCTGGCACCTCCCGAGCCCGAGCCGACCAGTTCGCCCGCAGGCTGGCCCGTGGAGCGCTCCGTGTCCAGCGCCCCCTGAAGCAGCAGCGCCGCCGCTGCCTTGTCCACTCTAGGGCGGCGGCCTCTCGAATCTCTGCCGCTCTGCCGGAGTGCGTCATGGGCGATGACGGTGGTGAACCGCTCGTCCACCAGGCGGACCGTGACCGATGTCACGCGGCGCGCCAGCGCGGCGGCGAACGTTCTGGCGTCCGCGGCCGCCTGGCCCTCCCGGCCGGACAGCCCAACCGGCAGGCCGACGATGATCTCGATGGCTTGCTCCTCGGTGGCCAGGCCGGCGAGGGCGGCCAGGTCCCCGGCGCCGCGCGGCACCGTGGTCAGGGGGCTGGCGAGCCGGCCATCAGGGTCGCAGCGTGCCACGCCGATGCGCGCGGAGCCGACGTCGACGGCGAGCCGGACACCCGACCTCAATCGACGCCCCCCGGGCGACCAGGTCTCGCCCATGCAACGATACGGCTGCAGCACGGTCTCACCGTACGCTACCCGACCCCATTATGTCCCTAATGGCCGCACCAACCGCGCCGAAAGCCGCCTCCATCGCCTGCGCCGCACCGTCCCCAAGCGGCGCACCACCCCCCTGGGCCACGTCATCCTTGCCGCCGCCCCGGCCGCCGAGCGCTCCGGCCGCGGACAGCACCAGCTGCCCGGCGGCCAGCCCGCGGGCGCGGCCGGCGTCGTTGACCGCGACGACCACGGTGGGCCGGTCGGCGGGCACCCCGGCCACGACCACCACTCCGGCGCGGTCCGGCGCGAGCCGCCCGCGGATGTCCAGGGCAAGCTTGCGGATGTTGTCGGCGCTCGTGCCGTCGGGCGCCCGGTGCGCCACGTACGCGGCCCCGGCCACGTCGGCCGCGCCGCGGGCCAGGTCGGCCGCGGCGTCCAGCAGGCGAGCCGAGTTCAGCCGCTGCAGGTCGCGCTGCGCGTCCCTGAGCCGGGTCACGATGCCAGCGATCCGCTCCGGCAGCTCCTCGCGGCGCGCCTTCAGCTGCTCGGAGAGCTGGCTGACCAGGACGCTCTCGCGGGCCAGGAACCGGAACGCGTCCATGCCCACCAGGGCCTCGACGCGACGGACGCCGGAGCCGATCGATGCCTCACCGAGGATCTTGACCAGGCCCAGCTGCCCGGACCTGGCGACGTGGGTGCCGCCGCACAGCTCCCGGGAGTAGTCACCGACCTCCACCACCCGGACCTGCTCGCCGTACTTCTCGCCGAACAGCGCCAGCGCGCCCATAGCCCGGGCGTCGTCGATCGTGGTGTGGAAGGCGCGGACGGCCAGGTCGTTGATCAGGACCTCGTTGACCTCGTCCTCCGCGTCGGCCAGCACCGACGGCGGCACGGCGCCCATCGCGGTGAAGTCGAACCGGAACCGGCCGGGCGAGTTCTCCGAGCCCGCCTGGGCCGCCGACTCACCTAGCGCGCCGCGGATCGCCCGGTGCACCAGGTGCGTGGCCGTGTGCGACCGGGAGATGGCCCGGCGGCGCTCCACGTCGATCTCGGCCTGCACCGGCGCCCCCACCACGATCTCGCCCGACGTCACCCGCCCGCGGTGCACGATGAGCCCGGGCACCGGCGTCTGCACGTCGAATATCTCGACCACCGCGCCCTCGGCGGCGCCGCTGCCGGTGGCCCGGATCAGCCCGGCGTCGGCCAGCTGGCCGCCGCCCTCGGCGTAGAACGGGGTCCGGTCGAGTACCACGTCGACCTCGGTGCCCTCGCCGGCGGCGGGCACCGACACCCCGCCGACCAGCAGGCCGGCCACCGTCGCCTCGTCGGTCACCTGGTCGTATCCGGTAAAGGCGACGCGCCCGGAGCGGTCCAGCAGTGTGGCCAGCACCGAGATGTCCGCGTTGCCGGTCTTCTTCCCGGCCGCGTCCTCCTTGGCCCGCTGCCGCTGCTCGGTCATGAGCCTGCGGAACTCCGCCTCGTCGACCGAGAGCCCCTGTTCCGCCGCCATCTCCAGGGTCAGGTCGATCGGGAAGCCGTAGGTGTCGTGCAGCTGGAAGGCCTGCTCGCCGCCCATGGTCTGGCCGCCGCCGCGCTTGACCTCCTCGACCGCGGCATCGAAGATCGCGCTGCCGGTGCGCAGCGTGCCGACGAACGCGGCCTCCTCGGCGTCGATGATCGTGTGGATATGCGGGGCGTCACGCCGCAGGTCCGGGTACTGGTCGCCGAGCGCGTCGATCGCGACCGTCGCGAGCTCGTGCAGGTAGCGCTCGTCCTCGCCGCCGTGACTGCCGCCGGACCCGCCGCGCTGCGAGCCGGCCAGCAGCCGCAGGTTGCGGACACTGCGGCGCAGGATCCGGCGGAGCACGTAGCCGCGCGCCTCGTTCGACGGCACCACGCCGTCGGCCACCATCATCACGGCGGTCCGCACGTGGTCGGTGACCACCCGCAGCGCGACGTCGGCCCGCTCGTCCCGGCCGTATCGCTGCTCGGTCAGCTCGGCCGCGCGGTCGAGCACCTTCCACATGGTGTCGATCTCATAGATGTTGTCCACGCCCTGCAGCAGGGCGGCCATCCGCTCCAGGCCCATGCCGGTGTCGATGTTCCTGGACGGCAGCTCGCCCGCGACGTCGAAGTCCGTCTTGGCCCGGACCGTGGCGAGCTGCTCCTGCATGAAGACCAGGTTCCAGACCTCGAGGTAGCGGTCCTCGTCCGCGACCGGCCCGCCCTCGCGGCCGTACTCGGGCCCTCGGTCGTAGTAGATCTCCGAGCAGGGCCCGCCCGGGCCGGGCACGCCCATGTGCCAGTAGTTGTCGGCCAGCCCGCGGCGCTGGATCCGCTCCTCGGGCACGCCGACGTGGTCGTGCCAGAGCTTGGCCGCCTCGTCGTCGTCCTGGTACACGGTCACCCAGAGCCGGTCCTCGGGGAAGCCGAACCCGCCCTCGGCCTCCGGGCCCGTCAGCAGCTCCCAGGCGAACGGGATCGCGAGTTCCTTGAAGTAGTCGCCGAACGAGAAGTTCCCCAGCATCTGGAAGAAGCTGGCGTGCCTGGTGGTCTTGCCGACTTCCTCGATGTCCGCGGTGCGCACGCACTTCTGCGCGCTGGTGGCCCGGTTGAACGGCGGGACCCGCTGGCCGAGGAAGTACGGCTTGAACGGGACCATCCCGGCGTTGACCAGCAACAGCGTCGGGTCATCGGCGATCAGGCTGGCCGATGGCACCACGGTGTGCCCGCGCTCCGAGAAGTAAGTAAGGAAACGGCGGACGATCTCTGCCGACTCCATCAACGACCATCCTTCGCATAATCGATGCCGGGATACGCGGGGCGCCGGCCTTGCTCGCCTGGGGCCGCCCCGTGCGGGCGCTGCCGCGTGCGGGCCCGCTGACCTTCGAGGGTACGGCCTGCCAGCCGGGGTTGACGATCCGCGTACAGCTCCATGCCCTCGCGCACGTCCCGGGCAAAGAGGGCGGCGTCGTGCGCCCAGCCCGCCCCGGCCCGGCTGCGGCGGCCGGCGCTGGACCGGCCGCCCAGCCCGGCCGCCCGGGCCAGGCGGCTGACCCGGCGGTAGCCGGTCACGCCGGCCAGCGCGCCCACGGTCACCCAGAACAGCCTGCGGATCATCGTCGCGCCTCCTCCTGGCCGGCCGGCAGGGACGCGCGACGCGAGGCCACCATGCCCCGGCCGCGCAGGCCGGCCGGGCCGGTGCTGGCCGTCCGCCGCAGCGCGACCGCCCGGCGGACGCCGAACGCGAACGCGGAGACCCGCAGCAGCGGGCGGCCCAGGCCGCCGGAGATCCCGCGGGCCAGGCCGGCCAGCGCCGAGACGTGCCCGGACAGTTCGGCCATGTTGGCGGTGACGTCGTCCATGCTGGCGGTGATCGCCTCGGTCCGCGCGAGCTGCTCGTTGGTCCGGTCCACCGCGGCCTGGGCCCGGTCGATCAGCGTGTTGGCGCGATCGCCGTAGTCGGCCAGCACCCGGTTCGCCGCCGAGATCAGCCGGGCCAGCCGCAGCAGCACGAACACGGCCGCGCAGACCCCGATCGCGAAGAATACGGCCGCGATGAGCTCGGCTATCTGCCCGGCGCTCATGTCGTGTTCCCGCCTCGGGCAGCATGCAGCCACGCCTGCTGGTCTGTCACCTGCCTGACCCTATCGCTTGGGCTGCGGCGCCTCGCGCCCGATTGTGCTAGCTACTCGCCCGGTTCTGGCCGGGATCCCGGACCGGGCCCGGAGCCGCCGTCGGCGACGTCCGCTTCGCCGTCCTCGCGGCCCAGGATCGCCCTGATCCGGTCGGAGCGCTCGGTGTACCTGGCCTCGGCGCCGTGCCGGGTCGGCTGGTAGTACCGTCGGCCGGCCACCTGATCCGGGGCGTAGTCCTGCGCCACCACGCCCTCGGGGTAGTCGTGCGGGTACCGGTAGCCGCGGCCGTGTCCGAGCCGGGCCGCACCTCGGTAGCTGGCGTCGCGCAGGTGCGCGGGGACCGAGCCCGCCAGCCCGGCCCTGACGTCCTCCTGGGCCGCGCCGATCGCCCGGACCACCGCGTTCGACTTCGGCGCGAGCGAGAGGTGGATGACCGCCTGGGCCAGGTTGATCCTGGCCTCGGGCAGCCCGACGAACTCGACCGCCTGGGCGGCGGCCACCGCGATCTGCAGCGCCGACGGATCGGCCATGCCGACGTCCTCGCTGGCGTGCACGATCAGCCGCCGGGCGATGAACCGCGGGTCCTCGCCGGCCTCGATCATCCGGGCCAGGTAGTGCAGCGCCGCGTCCGCGTCGCTCCCCCGGATGCTCTTGATGAACGCGCTGATCACGTCGTAGTGCTGGTCGCCCGCCCGGTCGTAGCGCACCGCCGCGCGGTCGACGGCGCGTTCCAGCGCGGCCAGGTCGATCTGGCCGCCGGACGGCACGCCGAGCGCGGCCGCCTCGAGGTAGGTGAGGGCCCGGCGGGCATCCCCGCCGGCCACCCGGATCAGCTGCTCGGCCACCCCGTCGCCGAGGGTCACCGCGCCGTCCAGGCCGCGCTCGTCGGCCAGCGCCCGGTCGATCACGACCTGCATGTCCTCGTCGGTCAGCGGCTGCAGTGTCAGCAGCAGCGAGCGGGACAGCAGCGGCCCGACGACCGAGAACGACGGGTTCTCGGTCGTCGCGCCGATGAACGACACCCACCGGTTCTCCACCGCCGGGAGCAGCGCGTCCTGCTGGGCCTTGTTGAACCGGTGCACCTCGTCGATGAACAGCAGGGTCTGGGTGCCGGTCAGGCCGAGCTCGGTGCGGGCCGTGTCTATGGCCGCGCGCACGTCCTTGACCCCGGCCGATACCGCGGATAGCTCCACGAACCGCCGCCGGGTCACCTGGCTGATCACGTAGGCCAGGGTCGTCTTCCCGGTCCCGGGCGGGCCCCACAGCAGCAGCGACATCGGGGCGTCGTGCTCGGCCAGCTTGCGCAGCGGCGACCCCGGGCCGGTGAGGTGCTGCTGCCCGATCACCTCGTCGAGGGTGCGCGGCCGCATCCGGACCGCCAGCGGCGCGGCGGCCTCCTCGGCCTCGGCCGCCGCGGCGTCGAACAGGCTGCCGGACTGGGCCGCCTCAACTCTGGGCACGCCTCGACATTACCTCGCTCTGCGTGACAATCCCGCGCCCGCGCGAGACCGCCGGGCTGTCGGCACCCGGCGGTACGTTGCGCCCAGACCGCGAGAGCGGCGGAGCGTACCTTTGGAGGTGAGCAGTGAGGTGGAGGCAATGGCGATGGCGATGCCCAGGACGGACCCGGCCACGGAGTTTGCCGAGCTCGAGCGGCTCTGGTACGAGCTGGAGGTGCCCGAAGGCGTCCGGCTCGAGCTTATCGACGACGAGCTCGTCGTGAGCCCGACCGGCAGCGTCTCGCACTCAGGCGCGATCAGCGCACTGATCTTCCAGGTCATCGATCATGTCCGGGATCAGGACTGGATTATCCACACGAACCTGACCGCGCATATCGCTGCGACCAGGGAACGGCTTATTCCGGACCTCATGGTGGCCCCGGGAGGCGCGTCACCGTTCGGTGAGTGCGAGTTGCTCGCTTCGGGCGCGCTGCTCGTCGCCGAGGTGGTCTCGCCCTGGAGCAAGCGGCGGGACCGGGAGGTCAAGCCACGCGCGTACGCCCAGGGCGGCGTGCCGCTATACCTGCTGATCGACCGGCTCGACAAGTCGCCGGCGGTCACCTTGTTCAGCCGACCGGGCGCCAATGGATACGGCAGGCATCAGGTCGCGACCGCGGGCCAGCCGCTGCGGCTGCCGAAGCCGTTCGGCATCGCGCTCGACACCGCGCAGCTGCTGGGCGAGGCCTGATCAGGCGGAGCCGGACGGCGGGATGACGTCGATCCCGGCCTCCTTGCGCTGCGCGGACGTGATCGGTGTCGGCGCGCCGGTCAGCGGGTCCAGCCCGGAGGCGGCCTTGGGGAACGCGATCACGTCACGGATCGTGTCCCGGCCGGTCAGCAGCATCAGCATGCGGTCCCAGCCGAACGCGATGCCGCCGTGCGGCGGCGGCCCGAACCGCAGCGCGTCCAGCAGGAAGCCGAACTGGGACTTTGCTTCCTCACGGGACAGCCCGATGACGTCGAACACCTTCTGCTGCATGTCCGGCCGGTGGATCCGGATCGACCCGCCGCCGATCTCGGTGCCGTTGCAGACGATGTCGTACGCGTCGGCCAGGGCCCCGGCCGGCTCGGAGGGGAACTTGTCCGCCCATTCGGGCAGCGGCGCGGTGAACGGGTGATGCACCGCGGTCCAGCCGCCTGACCCGTCGTCCTCGAACATCGGCGCGTCCACCACCCAGGTGAACGCCCAGGCCGACGGGTCGATCAAGCCGCAGCGGTGGCCGATCTCGAGCCGGGCCGCGCCCAGCAGCTCCCGGGCGGCGCCGGCCGCCCCGGCGGCGAAGAACACGCAGTCGGACGGTCCCGCGCCCGCCGCGGCGGCGAGCCCGGCCCGTTCGGCCTCGGACAGATGGCGGGCGACCGGGCCGGCGCCGGACACCTGGCCCTCGGCGTCGATCAGCACGTAGGCCAGGCCCTTGGCCCCGCGCGAGCGGGCCCACTCCTGCCAGCCGTCCAGCTCCTTGCGGGTCTGAGCCGCCCCGCCGGGCATCACCACCGCCCCGACGTGCGGCGCCTGGAACACCCGGAACTCGGTCTGGGCGAAATACCCGGTCATGTCGGTCAGCTCACAGCCGAACCTCAGGTCGGGCTTGTCCGACCCGAACCGCGCCATGGCGTCGGCGTAGGCCATCCTCGGGATGGGCGTCGGCACCTGGTACCCGGCGATCTCGGCCCACAGCCGCCGCACCAGGTCCTCGGCCACCGCGACGACGTCCTCGCGGGTGACGAACGACATCTCGATGTCGATCTGGGTGAACTCCGGCTGCCGGTCGGCGCGGAAGTCCTCGTCCCGGAAGCAGCGCACCAGCTGGTAGTAGCGTTCCAGGCCCGCGACCATCAGCAGCTGCTTAAACAACTGGGGCGACTGCGGCAGCGCGTACCAGTTGCCCGGGCGCAGCCGCACCGGCACCAGGAAGTCGCGGGCGCCCTCCGGCGTCGACCGGGTCAGGAACGGGGTCTCGACGTTCACGAACCCGCGCTCCCGCATCACGTCGCCGACCAGGTAGGCCGCCGCGGACCTGGCCCGCAGCGCGGCCGACATCTCCGCCCGCCGGATGTCGAGGTAGCGGTACTTCAGCCGCACCTCCTCGTTCAGCTCCGCCGCGCCCTCGACCGGGAACGGCAGCGGGTCCGACTCGGCCAGCACCTCGATGTCGGTCACGGCGACCTCGACGTCGCCGGTGGCCAGCTCGGGGTTCTCGTTCCCGGCCGGGCGGCGCCGCACCGTGCCGGTCACCAGCACGCAGAACTCGGCGCGCAGGTCGTGCGCGACGTCCTCCTGGCGGAACACCACCTGCACCACGCCGCTGGCGTCGCGCAGGTCGATGAACACCACGCCCCCGTGGTCGCGGCGCCGGGCGACCCAGCCCGCCAGCGTGACCTCCTGGCCTTCGTTGGTGAGACGTAGCGTGCCCGCGTCGTGGGTCCGGATCACGGCTACAGCCCCGTGGGCCGCGGGCCCGGGATCGTCGGGACCGCGGGTTCCTGGCCGCCGGGCGCCGTCAGCCCGGCCAGGAACGGGTTGGAGCGGCGCTCGGCCCCGATCGTCGTGGCCGGACCGTGCCCGCACAGCACCTCGGTGTCGTCGGACAGCGGCAGGCAGACCCGGGCCAGGCTGTCCAGGATCGTCGCGTGGTCCCCGCCGGGCAGGTCGGTTCGGCCGATCGAGCCCGCGAACAGCAGGTCGCCGCTGAACAGCGTGCCCGGCTCCGCCGCGGCGGGCAGCCGGAACGTCACCGAGCCCGGGGTGTGTCCCGGCGCGTGTTCCACGATCACCTGGACCCCGGCCAGGTCCAGCACGGCGCCGTCGGTCAGTTCCCTGACGTCGTCGGGCTCGCTGAAGGTGATCCCGCCGAACAGCTGTTGTCCTGGCCGCAGCGCGAGCCCGCGCGCCGGGTCGGTGAGCAGGCCACGGTCGGCCGGGTGGATAAAGGCCGGGATGTCCCTCGCCCCGCACACCGGCGCCACCGACCAGATGTGGTCCACGTGGCCGTGCGTGAGCAGTACCGCGGCGGGCTGCAGCCGGTACCGCTCGACGATCTCCTCGATGCCCTGCTCCGCATCCTGGCCCGGATCGATGATCAGGCACCGCTCGCCTGGCGCGGCCGCCACCAGGTAGCAGTTGGCGGCGAACGAGCCGGCCGGGAACCCGGCAACAAGCACGACTGGCCCTCCTTTAGGCGGGGCGCGGGGACTGTGCCTACAGGCTATCGACGACAGCCGTGACGCGCGGCGCTGGCCCGCCAGGACACGGAGAGGACACGGACAGGACGCGGTTGGTGCGGCGAACAGGTAACGGCCGCGCCAATTTGCCCTGTCCGCAGGTACGATTCGCGAAGTTTCGCTGATCAATGTACCCAGAGGCACGGGAGGTCTGGCACCGGTGGCGGGTAAGAAGGAGCGCCAGCGCAGGCTCGCCAGGGAGCGCCACGAGCGCCGGCTGGCCCGGCAGGCGCAGCGGGACCGGCGGGCGCGCGTGTGGTCGATCGGCATCACGGCCGTGGTCGTGGTGATCGGCGGCACGGTGGGCGGCGTGGTGTTCGCGGGCCGGTCAAACGGCACCTCGTCCAAGCCCAAGGCCGCCACCACCACGGCGCACTGCACCTACAAGGCGAACCCGCCCGCCGCGCGCAAGGTCAACTTCCCGTCGGCCACGGCCAGCAAGACGGCCAGCTACCAGGCGACGATCACCACCAATCGCGGCCCGGTCGTGATCGACCTGCTGAACAGCAAGGCCACCTGCACGGTGAACTCGTTCGTCTCCCTGGCCAGGCAGGGCTTCTACAACAAGACCCCGTGCCCGCGGCTGAGCAGCTCGGCGAGCCCGTACATGCTGCAGTGCGGCGACCCCACCGGCAAGGGATCGGGCGGGCCCGGCTACGAGTTCGCGAGCGAGAACCTCACCGGCGCCACCTACCCGGCCGGGACCCTGGCCATGGCCAACACCGGTGCGCCGGACAGCAACGGTAGCCAGTTCTTCCTGGTCTACAAGAACTCGTCGCTACCAGCCGACTACACACCGTTTGGCAAGATCGTAAGCGGGCTTAATATCCTCCAGAATGTGGCTAAGCGCGGTTTCGGGCCGCCGCTGAGTTCCGCCGGGGGCGGGGCGCCTAAGGAGAGCGTCGAGATCGAGAGCGTGACCATCAAGCAGACATGACCGGAGCGATGTCACCTACCAGGTGACCAGCACGGGTCCGGGGGGCGCGCCCCGGGCCAGCACGAGCAGGAGGTTCGCGGTGAGCACGGCCAGCGATGCGTGGGGCAGGGTAGCCGACGATGGCACCGTCTACGTGCGTACCTCCGCGGGTGAGCGGGTGGTGGGCTCGTGGCAGGCAGGAAGTCCCGACGAGGCCCTCGCCTTCTTCGAGCGTAAGTTCGCGGCGCTTGAGACCGAGGTCAGCCTGCTCGAGCAGCGGATGGCGACCACGGACCTCTCCCCCGCTCACGCCCAGGCGACGATCAACCGCCTGCTGGAGGCGGTGGCCGAGGCGCATGCGGTCGGCGACCTGGACGGGCTGCACGGCCGGCTGGAGGCGATGACCGGCCTGGTCGACTCCCGGCGGGAGGAGCACAAGGCGGCCAGGGAGCAGGCCAAGAGCCAGGCTCACGAGGTCAAGGAGCGCATCGTCGCCGAGGCCGAGCGGATCGCCGCCGAGGCGACCCACTGGAAGATCAGCGGCGAGCGGATGCGGCAGCTGCTCGAGGAGTGGAAGGCCGCGCCGCGCGGCGACCGCACCACCGAGACCGCGCTGTGGAAGCGCCTGTCCGCCGCGCGCAACGCCTTCACCAAGCGCCGCAAGGCGTATTTCGCGAGCCTTGAGGAGGAACGCGACCTGGCGCGGGCGCGCAAGGAGAAGCTGTGCGTCGAGGCCGAGTCGCTGTCGTCATCTACCGACTGGGGGCCGACCGCCTCGGCGTTCCGCGACCTGATGCGGTCCTGGAAGGAGGCGGGCCGGGCCGACCGCGGCGCCGAGGAAGAGCTGTGGACGAGGTTCAAAACGGCTCAGGACCAGTTTTTCGGGGCCCGGGCCCAGGTGCTGCACGCCAAGGACGCCGAGCTGCGCGAGCACGCGGACGTCAAGACCACGCTGCTGGCCGAGGCCGAGAAGCTGGTGCCGGTGACGGACCCGCGGGGCGCGCGGACCGCCCTGCGCAGCATCCAGGAGCGCTGGGAGCAGGCGGGCTCGGTGCCCCGGGACTCGCACGAGCGGCTCGAGGGCGGGCTGCGCCGGGTCGAGGAGGCGGTCCGCCGGGCCGAGGACTCGCAGTGGCGGCGGTCGAATCCCGAGGCCTTGTCCCGGGCCCGGGGAACGGTGGAGCAGATCCGGTCCGCGATCACACAGCTCGAGGTCCAGCTGACCCGGGCCCAGGAGGCCGGAGACAAGAAAGCCCAGGAGCGGGCCGAGGAAGCCCTGGCCGCCCGCCGCTCCTGGCTCACCGAAGCCGAGCGCACCCTGGCCGAGCTGTCGGGTTAAAACCCGCGCCCCTCAGTTGGTGATTCGGTACACGTCGTAGACCCCGTCGACGGAGCGGACCGCGCGCAGGACGTGGCCGAGGTGCTTGGGGTCGCCCATCTCGAACGTGAACTTGCTGACGGCGACCCGGTCCCTGGTGGTGGTCACCGACGCGGACAGGATGTTCACGTGCTGGTCCGAGATGGCCCGGGTCACGTCGGACAGCAGGCCGGTGCGGTCGAGGGCCTCGGTCTGGATGGCCACCAGGAAGAGTGAGCCCTCCCGAGGCGACCAGTGCACCTTGACCACCCGTTCCGGCTGCGATTCGACCAGGTGGCGCAGGTTGACACAGTCCGCGCGGTGGACGGACACCCCGTTGCCGCGGGTGACGAAGCCGGTGATGGAGTCGCCGGGCACCGGCGTGCAGCACTTGGACAGCCGGGCCCAGACGTCGGCCGAGCCCTCGACGACCACCCCGGAATCCCCTGCGGGCAGCGGCTTGGGCGCCCGGGTCAGCAGCGTGGTCTCGGCCAGGTCCTCCTGCGCGCCCTCGACCCCCCCGGCCGACTTGACCAGCTTGGCCACGACCGACTGCGCGCTGACGTGCCCCTCGCCGATCGCCGTGTAGAGCGCCGACAGGTCCGCGTACCGCAGGTCGTGGGCCACCGCGAGCAGCGCGTCGGCGGTGGCCAGGCGCTGCAACGGCAGGCCCTGCTTGCGCATGGTCCGGGCGATCGCGGCCTTCCCGGTCTCGGCGGCCGCCTCGCGGCGTTCCTTCGAGAACCAGTGCCTGATCTTGTTCCGGGCGCGGGCGCTCTTGACGAACTGCAGCCAGTCCCGGCTCGGCGCGGCGTCCTGGGCCTTCGAGGTGAAGATCTCGACGGTGTCGCCGTTGTTCAAGGTGCTCTCGAGCGCGACTAGGCGCCCGTTGACCCGGGCCCCGATCGTGCGGTGCCCGACCTCGGTGTGGATCGCGTAGGCGAAGTCCACCGGCGTGGCGCCCTGCGGCAGGGCGATCACCTCGCCGCGCGGGGTGAACACGTACACCTCGCCCGCGCCGAGGTCGAACCGCAGCGACTCCAGGAACTCGGCCGGGTCGGTGGTCTCCCGCTGCCAGTCGACCAGCTGGCGCAGCCAGGCCAGGTCCGCGGTGCCGCGGCCGCCGCCCGCGGCGGTCTCCTCCTTGTACTTCCAGTGCGCGGCCACGCCGTACTCGGCCCGCCGGTGCATGCCCCAGGTCCTGATCTGCAGCTCGACCGGCTTGCCCTCCGGGCCGATCACCGTGGTGTGCAGCGACTGGTAGAGGTTGAACTTCGGCATCGCGATGTAGTCCTTGAACCGCCCGGGAACCGGGTTCCACCGGGCGTGGACCGTGCCGAGTACCGCATAGCAGTCGCGCACCGAGTCGACCAGCACGCGGATGCCCACCAGGTCATAGATGTCATCAAAGCCGACATTCCTGGCGATCATCTTCTGGTACACCGAGTAGTAGTGCTTCGGCCGGCCGGTGACCCGCGCCTTGATCTTCGCCTCGCGCAGGTCGACGGACACGTACTCGATCACGTCCTGCAGGAAGACGTCCCGGCGCGGCGCGCGCTCGGACACCAGCCGGGCGATCTCGTCGTAGCGCTTGGGGAACAGCATCGAGAAGGCCAGGTCCTCGAGCTCCCACTTGACCGTGTTCATGCCGAGCCGGTGCGCGAGCGGAGCGAAGATCTCGAGCACCTCGCGGGACTTCTGCTCCTGCTTCGGCCGCGGCAGGTAACGCAGCGTCCGCATGTTGTGCAGCCGGTCCGCGAGCTTGATCACCAGGACCCGGATGTCGCGGGACATCGCGACCACCATCTTGCGGACCGTCTCGGCCTGAGCCGCGTCGCCGTACTTGACCTTGTCCAGCTTGGTCACGCCGTCGACCAGGGTGGTGACGTCCTCGCCGAACTCGCGGCGCAGCTCGGTCAGGGTGTAGTCGGTGTCCTCGATGGTGTCGTGCAGCAGGGCGGCGCAGAGCGTCTCGCTGTTCATGCCCAGCTCGGCCAGGATCGTGGCCACCGCGAGCGGGTGGGTGATGTAGGGGTCGCCGCTCTTGCGCACCTGGCCGGCGTGCTTGCGGGCCGCCACCTCGTAGGCGCGCTCGATGAGCCGCACGTCGGCCTTGGGGTGCGTCGCGCGCACCGTCTTGATCAGCGGCTCGAGCACCGGGTTGGCACCGCCGCCCCGGGGCGCCCCGAGCCGGGCCAGCCGACGGCGGACGGCGGCGGTCCCGGCC
>Ga0335073_10009122_pt1 | contig 13917 bp, 17 predicted proteins | sample Lox_Sample_22_FD_207093 | JGI IMG/M metagenome (GOLD analysis project Ga0335073, IMG submission 207093) | Soil microbial communities from Loxahatchee National Wildlife Refuge, Florida, United States - Lox_Sample_2.2 | ecosystem: Environmental > Terrestrial > Soil > Wetlands | place: USA... | reverse complement strand
GCGATGTAAGCGGCCAGCCGGTAGTAGTCGAAGTAGTCGCTGATCAGCACCGTCATGCCGCACGCCGCGAGCAGCTCGGCGCGGGCCAGGAAGTCGCGCCGGTCCACGTCGGTGGCCCCGCCGGCGAGCAGGTTGCGCATCGTGATCTCGGTCAGCGTCAGGATGGTCTTGCCGGAAACCGCCGGGTCCTCGGCGAACCTGACCTTGGCGGTCTCGAGCATGTCGAGGTTCACGTGCGTGGGCGGCCGGAAGCTGCCCCGCTCTACGAGGACCGCCTTCTTTCGCAGCACCTCGCTGGGCTGCAGCACCTCGCGGTCGGGCCCGAACATCGCCACGCCGCTGAGCCCGACCTGCACCAGCTTGAGCGCCATCAGCCGGTTGTCCACGTGCCGGAACTCGATGCCGCGGAACTGGATCATGTCGATCTCGATGCGGCCGGTCGTCAGCCGATCGAGCAGGCTCTCGATGAGCCTGTCCGGCTCGTGGTGGTGGAAGAACGCCCCGTACAGCAGGTTCACCCCGACGATCCCGAGCGCCTCCTGCTGCGCGAACGCCTCGATGTCGAGCATCCGCACGTGCATCACGATCTGGCTCGGCTCGTCGTGCGGCTGGGCCTGGAACTTCACGCCCATCCAGCCGTGGCACTCGTTGCCGCCCCGGAAGCTGCGGGCCACGACCGTGTCGGCGAACGCGAAGAAGCAGTTCTCGTCGCCGCGCTCGTCGTCCAGCCGCTCGACGTTGAGCTGGAACTCCTTGTCGAGCATGCCCTGCAGCCGACCGGAGGAGACGTACCGGTCCGCCTTCCCGTAGACGGCGTCGCTGACCGCCATGTCGTAGGCAGAGATAGACTTCGCGACCGTGCCGGCGGCACCGCCAACACGGAAGAACCAGCGCACCACTTCCTGGCCCGCGCCGATCTCCGCGATCGTTCCGTACCAGCGCGGGTCGAGGTTGATGCGCAGGGCCTTCTGATGCGTGTCGGACTGCTCGTGGCCGACGATGAGCTCGGTCATCCGTCCCCCTGGCTGCTCATCCGGCACGGCGGTACAACGATGGAATTGTACTTTTTCTGCGATACTCGCCGCCAGCCTCCGGTCTGCTCATATACGTGAACGGTTTGCGGCCGTATGGTTGTCGGCATGAATCGTCCTGCGGGGGCGCGGCGATCCCTGCCCATGCGCGTGGCCATTGGTCTGGCCGCGGGCGGCGGCGTCACACTGGTGGCCGGCATGCTCTTTGCCTTTGTCGTCGCCGACCATTCATCTTCAGACAGCTCGCCCAGCGCCCTGATCGCCATCGCCCTGGGCAGCGTCGGCTTCCTCGCCGTCGTGCTCAGCATGCTGGTTTTCATCGGCATCGCCGTGGCACGGCTGTGGCGCGGTGGCCGTCGGCGTACGCCTGAGACCTCGGGCTAGCCGCGCACGGATCGCCCTGGGGCTAGCTCGGCACCGGCCAGCCGTTCGCTGAACCGCGCCACCGCGGTGTGATCCTGACCAGCGCCGAGCAGATCAGCGGCGCTGGTCCACAGCTCGCGGCACAGCTCAGCGAACGGCGCCGGAATGTCCTCGCCGACCTCGAGCGCGATCGCGAGGTCCTTCACCATCAGGTCGAGGCCGAAGCCGGAATCGAACCGCCGGGACAGCACGAACTGCTTGAACTTGCTACGCGTGCTGTTGTTCATTCCGGACGAGGCGTTCAGCACGTCCACCATGAGCTCCGGGTCGAGCCCGAACTTCTGGCCGATCAGGAGCGCCTCGATCCCGATCAGGAAGCCGCCGGCCGAGACCAGGTTGTTCAGCGCCTTCATCGCCTGGCCGGCGCCAACGCCCCCGCAGTGGTGGACGGACGTGCCAACGGCCGCCAGGAGGCGCTCGGCGCGGAGCAATTCTCCGACCGCACCGCCCGCCATGATCGCGAGGTCTCCGGTCCTGGCCCTGGCGACGCCGCCGGAAACCGGGCAGTCGATCAGCCCGACCCCGTGCGCGGCGAGGTCGGCGGCGAGGGCCTGGGTGACGCTCGGCACGCCCGAGGACATCTCGATGACCAGGGTCCCCGGGCGAAGCCGCGCACGGGCCTGCGCGATGACGTCGGCGACGTGCTCGCTCGTCGGCAGCATCGTCACGAAGGCGTCGGCGTCAGCGGCGGCATCTTCGACACCGGCTGCGGAGCCGCCGAGCTCGGCCGCGAACGCGTCGGCCCGGCCCGGCGCGGCATCCACCGCCGCGACGTCGAAGCCGGCGCGCACCAGGTTGGCCGCCATCGGCCAGCCCATATTGCCGATGCCGACGAAGCCGATCCGCTGGATGGGCGGGGTACTCATTCGCCCTGCGCGGGCGCGACCGCGCCCTCGGCCAGCAGCACCTCGTCGGCGGCGCGGAACGCCTCGAGACCCGCGGGGATGCCGCAGTAGACCGACGCCTGCAGCAGCACCTCCTTGATCTCCGCAACGGTCACGCCGTTGGTCAGAGCGCCCTTCACGTGCAGCTTCAGCTCGGCGGGTTTGCCCAGCGCGGTCAGCATCGCCAGGTTCAGCAGGCTGCGCGTCCTGCGGTCCAGGCCGGGCCGGTTCCACACGTAGTCCCAGGCCAGCTCCGTGGTGACGCGCTGGAACGCCATCATGAAGTCGTCGGCCCTGGCCAGGCTGGCGTCGACGTACTCCGCGCCCAGAACCTCGCGCCGCGTCTGCAGGCCTCTGTCAAACATCTCGCTGCTCGTCATGTGCGCAGCGTATGCCGGCTCTCTAGCTGAGGTCCCGCATCATGTCGCGCAGTATGTCCGCGGTGCGCTCGGGTGGCTCGCTCTCGACGCTGAGCCGCTCCATGACCTCGCTGTAGCGCTCCACGTCTTCGCGCTTGTCGAGGTACAGGGCGCTGGTGAGCTGCTCGAGGTAGACCACGTCCGGAAGGTCCTCGTCCGGGAATCGCATGAGCGTGAACGCGCCCGCATCGGCGACCGGCCCGCCGGCCCCCAGCGGCGCGATCTGCAGCGTGATCCGGGAGTCTTGGGTGACCTCGATCAGGTGCTCGAGCTGCTCCCGGAACACCTCGGGACTGCCCACCGGGCGCCGCAGCGCGGCTTCGTCCACGATCGCCCACAGGCGGGGACCGCTCTGCTTGGTGAGCAGTTCCTGCCTGGTGACCCGGATGCTGACCCGGCGCTCGACCTCCTCCGCCGACGCACTTGGCCTGCCCCGGGTGACGACCGCCCTGGCGTAGTCCGCCGTCTGCAGCAGCCCGGGAACAAACTGCACCTCGTAGATGCGAAGGACGGAAGCGGCCTCTTCGAGGCCGACGTAGGTCTGGTACCAGTCTGGTAATACGTCGGCGTACTGGTGCCACCAGCCAGGCGCGTTGGCCTCGCGCGCCACCGCCACCAGGGCGTCGCGTTCCGCCCGGTCGTCCACGCCGTAGAGGGCGAGGAGGTCGACGATGTCGCGTTCCTTGAAGCTGACGCGGCCCAGCTCCATGCGGCTGATCTTGGATTCGGACGCCCGGATGTGGTAGCCCGCGTCCTCGCGCGTGATTCCCCTGGCCTCGCGCAGCCTGCGGAGCTGAGTTCCGAGCAGAATGCGCCGGACCGTGGGGCCGCTGCCCGGCTCAATCGAGATCACATCGCCCCCCCGGACGCAGGATCTGATCGGGGAAAATCTGGCACCAGGCGGCGGCGCCGCCGACCGCCTCATATGCTGGGAGCAAAGCCATCTGCACGTGCATCGGGTCTTGCGCCTGCAAGTTACATACGGGATGATAACGGTTGCAACCCGGACCCGCGAGATGCCCCTTGGGGCACCGAAGCCAACGGATGGCCTGGCGGTCGCCGTAGTCAGGACGGAGGGCGCGAGCGTGAGCCACGACCGGCTCCTGACCGCGAGCGGTTACCCGGGGAGATCCTTTACTCCGCACCTGCCGACCGGTCTCGAGGTCGTCGCCGTTGGCGAGGAGACGCCGCCCGCGGCCACCTGCCCGCTTCCGGCAGCCCCCGAATCGGCCCGGCGGGCCAGGGATTTCACCAGGATTACGCTCGAAGACTGGGGCATGGCCGAGCTGGAAGATGTGGCGGAGCTTGTGGTCTCCGAACTCGTGACCAATTCGCTCCGGCATGGCTTGCTCTCGTCTCGGTGGTCGCCAGATCAGCACCCGATTGGGCTGACCTTACTACGGCGGGATCCGTACCTCATGTGTCTGGTGACCGATCCGGATCCCGGCGGTCCGGTCCTGATGCAGCCCAGCGCGAGCGCCGAGAGCGGCCGTGGCCTGCAGGTCGTCGAGTCGTGCAGCGCGGCGTGGGGCTGGCAGTCGGTCGAGGGCGCCGGAAAGGTCGTCTGGGTGCTGCTGCGCTAAGAGCCGCTGGTAACGGCGGACCCTGGCCGGGACTGGCCGGAGTCCGCCGTTTCGTGTCAGCGGCTCAGGAGATCAGATCGTCGAATTCGCCGTCTTTGGCGCCGCGGATGAAGGCGTCAATCTCAGCGCGCGTGTAGATCAGCGCCGGGCTGTCAGGATGCCGGGAGTTGCGGAGGGCTATCGCGCCGTCGGGCAGGTTGGCGAGCTCGACGCAGGTCCCCTGCGAGTTGCTGTGGCGGCTCTTCCGCCAGGTGACATCGCGCAAGTCCGCGGCGGGCATCCCGTTGCGCGCCTCGTGCATGGTGGCTTCCCCCTAGCATCAACGGTCTCGTCAATCGTTTTCATACTACGTGATGCACGTGCAGCCGCACCTGCATTCGCCGGGCGCGCCTGCAAAATGCAGTCAGCGAGGTGACCCGGGACCCGGCCGGTGCGGATGCGGGTGATGCGGGGGCGGCGGCGGCATCGAGCCGGTGCCCGGGGTCTCCCGCGGCCAGATCAGCAGGACCGGGCACGGGGCATGGTCGACGACGAAGCGGCTCGGCGGGCCCAGGCTCTTCGGGCCGAGGCGGGTGTCGTCACCGTCCCTGGCCAGCACGAGCAGGTCGGCGCCTTCGGCCTCCGCCACGACCTCGCGCTCCACGCGCCCGCGCCGCTCGACGGTCCGGCACGGGCGATCGAGGGCCCGCGCCGCGGCCTCGAGCAGTTCCGCAGCCGACGCGGCGCCCAGTTCGGCGAGCCGCGGGCCGGGATCCCGCCGCGGTCCGCGGCCGAGCAGGCCGGCGTAGGCACCGTGCGCGGCCGCCGGAACATCCACCCCGCTGACGTGCAGCAAGACGATGTCCGCCCTGTCCGGTGCGCACCCGCGGGTGGCGTCGACGCAGGCGGCCCACGTCCCCTCGACGATCCAGGTGACAATCCTCATCGCCGTCAACCTCCGATCACCTTCAGGCCAGCCCACAGCGCCACCGTGGCCAGCACAAGACCCGCGGGCACGGTGAGCAGGCCGAGCCTGGTGAACTCCCCGAGATCGGGCTCATCCTGGCCGTGCTCGCGCAGCACCCGGCGCCACAGCAGCGTCGCCAGCGAGCCCGCGTACGTCAGGTTCGGGCCGATGTTGGTCCCGATCAGCACCGCAAGCACCGCTCCCGGCCCGGTCGCCGCGGCCAGCGGGAGCAGCACCAGCACGGCCGGCAGATTGTTGATCACGTTGGCCAGCGCCGCCGCCAGCGCGGCCGTCGCCAGCAGCGCGGGCAGCGACGTCCCGCTCGGCATCACCCGCGAGAGCGCGCCCGCCAGCCCGTTCCCGGTCACCGCGGCGACCACGATGCCCAGCGCGAGCACGAAGGCGAGGAACGGGACGCCCGCGGCCCGCCAGATCTCCGCCGGCGTGGCGTGCCGCCGGGCCAGCGCCCGGACCCCGAGCACGGCCGCGCCCGCCGCTGCCGCCCACGCGGGGTTGATGCCGGCGAGCGAGGTCACGGCGAACCCAGCCAGGGTTGCCGCGAGCACGACAAGGGCGAACAGCGGCAGACCGGCCGTTTCGGTGGCCTGGGTCGGGGCTGGCGTCACGTTCAAGTCAGTCCTGAAAAATCGCCGGAAAACCAGGTACTCCACCGCGATGGCGGCCAGCCACGGAACGAGCATCAGCGCGGCGAACCGGGGGAAGGACAGCCCGCTCGCGGCGAACGCGATGAGGTTGGTCAGGTTGGAGACCGGCAGCAGCAGCGAGGCGGAGTTCGCCAGGTGGGTGGTGCCGTAGACGTATGGCTTCGCGCGAGCGTTGAGCCTGGCCGCGGTGGCGAACACGATCGGGGTGAGCAGCACGACCGTGGCGTCCAGGCTGAGTACCGCGGTGGTGGCGGCGGCGACGATGAAGACCCGGGCGAGCAGCCGCGCCGGCCTTCCGCTGACGCCGCGCGCCATCCAGGCGCCGCAGGCGCGGAACAGCCCCTCGTCCTGGCACAGCTGAGCGAGGATCAGCACCGCCGCCAGGAACCCGATGATCGGGCCGAGCCGCTGGGCCTCCATGAGCGCGCGATGCGGCGCTATGGCGCCAACGGCGACGACGAGGATGGCCGCGGGCACCGCCGCGACGGCCTCACCCCACCCCCACGGCCGGATGACCGCAAACGCCAGCACCGCGACCAGCATCGCGACGGAAACGACCTCCGCCGCCACCTCGCTCAGCACGCCCTCCTCCACCCAAGCCACCCACTACCCTGGCGCCACCCACTACCCTGGCACCCCCGCCGTACCCCGCGCGCCACTCCTCTCGCTGGCGCGCCACCGCTCTGCCTGCGCGGTGCCCCTTGAGGTGCCTGCTTGATCATGGCGTCGTTTACTTCGACTCAGGATCGCAAACCAGGGCATACCGGTCGTGATCACGACTGAAACGAAGTAAATGTCGGAGGCTGCGTCCATTCTGGCGGGGTGAGTGACAAGCTGGATGCCCGCTTAGCCGGGTTATGGAGTACTGCTGAGCTCGTAGCGGGTGGGTGCTCTACCAGCCGGATCCGGTTGCTGGTCCGGCGCGGAGTGCTGGTGCCGGTGGGATACGGCGCCTACGCGAGGTCGGCTGTTGCCGCCACGGTGGCACAGGGCCCGGCTGGCGCGCAGCGGCTGCGGATGGCTGCGGTCCTTGCTGTTGCCGGGCCGAGGGATGTAGGCAGCCATCACAGCGCGGCAGCCATCCACGGACTCGACCTGCTCGGGAAGGAGCCGAGCGATTTGGCGGTGACGCGTCCGCCGGGAGGCAGCCAGAAGGCGCGGGCGGGTGTGCACATTCATGTTGCGGCACTGCCGCGACAGCACGTGACCGTGCGCGGCGGGGTCCGGGTCACGTCGGTGGCCAGGACCGTCGTCGATCTCGCCCGGACATCCCCGTTCCGGGATGGCGTGGTCGTTGCTGACTCGGCGCTGCGCACCGGGCAGACGTCCAGGGACGAACTCGTGGCGGTGGCCGCGGACTGCGCGAAGTGGCGCGGCATCCAGAACGCCCGGCTGGTGATCGACTTCTGCGACGGCAAGTCGGAGTCGGTCCTGGAGTCGATCTCGCGGGTCGCCTTCCGCGATCAGGGGCTTCCCGCGCCGGAGCTTCAGGCCTGGGTGGGCGGGGACGAGGGAGGCGTGGTTGGCCGGGCCGACTTTCTGTGGCGCCGATACGGGACGATTGGCGAGGCCGACGGTGCGGTCAAGTACGCGGACACCAGGCGCGCCATTTCCCAGCTGCAGCGGGACGAGGCGCTACACCGGGCGGGCTTCCAGGTCGTCCACTTCACCTGGGATGAGATCAACCGGTTTCCACATCATGTGGCCGCGGCGATCAGGGAAGCCTTCCGGAGAGGGCTGAGATAGCGCCATACTGGCGCGCAATGGACGGCATCCGTATGCAGCGACGGTCCGTGCCCCACGGGAGAACGTGGCTGGCGGTCGCGGCCTTGCTCCTCCTCCTGGTCTGTGCGCTGCCTCCCGCCGGGACCATTGCCAGGCGTTACGTGTTCGCTGAGTCGCTGCAGTTCGTGCTGTTCGCGGTCGCCATCCCCGCACTCTTTGTGCTTGGCGCGCCATGGCGCGCGCTGGGATTCGCCGGTCGGTCGCGGCCGGTCCGCGGCACCCGGCCCGGGCGGCGCCGTCCCGGATCTGGCCGGGGGTTCGCGACGCTGGTGGCGTTCATGGCCGCGGTGATCGCCTGGAGGCTTCCGGTTTCGGTCGACGCCCTGGCGACGGTGCCCGGCCTTGTGGTGGTGGAGATGGTGACGCTGACCGGCGTGGGTACGGCGCTCTGGCTCGAACTGGTGGAGTCGCCGCCGCTGCTGCCACGGGTGCCCCGGCCGCTGCGCGCCTTTTTCGCGGCGCTGGCCATGTGGATGATCTGGATCCTGGCCTACATCCTTGGGTTCTCGCACGTGGCGTGGTTCACCGCATATTCGCAGCCCGGCATGAGCCCGGTTGCCGATCAGGAGATCGCGACGGGGATCATGTGGGCAGTCCCGGCGCTGTGCTTCGTGCCGTTCGTGTACGCGACGATCCTGACCTGGCTCAAGGACTCGGAAGATCCGGACGAAGGGCTGCGCTCGCTCGTCGGCGCCGAGAATCCGTCTCGGCCCGGCCGGTGGCCGCGGCCGCCGCGTGGCTGGGACAGGCACTCGACCTGACCGGGTGGCCGAGCCGGCGCCGCTCGGCCCGGCGCAATTCGTCACCCTATGCGCGGTCTGGATAGCTCTGCGTGCTCATTGCGGGGGGCTAGACGTTTGAGAGCCAGGACAGAAGGTAGCCCGGCACCTTTGAGGCATGGACGACCGGCATGGGTCGGCTGGCGTTACGAAGCCGGCGCAGACCGGCCGGCATGACAAAGGAGGAGTGATGGGCACCTGGTTCTGGCTGAACATCCCGCTCTGCGCGGTGATCTTCTCAGCCATGGTCGGCATCCCGCTGTGGATGGTGATCAAGCGTCCGGACACCGGGCACGAGGTCGCAGAGGTCAAGGCCCGCATCCGCGCCATACCGCTGCACGCGGTCAGCAGGCAAGAGGTTGTCCGCTGGCGCGAGGCTCGCTGGCGCGAAGCGGCATGACGGCAGATCGTGGCGCGAGCCTGTCTCCGCACGCTTTTAGCTGATGCGGGCCTGTTTCCGCACGTCAGGTGATTGGGCGATGATGGGAGCATGGACTGCGACCGGCCTGGTGCCCGGGGCGACCGCATCGAGGAGTCGGTGTGGGGCGTCCCGGCGCCCGCGCTGCGGCCATTCATCGCCGGGTACGCCGGGTTCCGCCAGGCAGGGGTGCCGCCCGCCACACACCGCGGGCTCCCGTCCCCGTATCTCACCGTGATCTTCACCCTCGACGACCCGCTGACCATTGCCGCGCACCCCGATCCGCGCCAGCCCCCGGCCAGCTACCGCAGCCTGGTGGGCGGCCTGCACACCTCGCCGGCGCTGGTCACGCACCAGGGCCGCCAGTCGGGCATCCAGTTGCTGCTCAGCCCGCTTGGCGCGCGGGCGCTGCTCGGCATGCCGGCCGCCGAACTCGCCAGCATCGACGTCGAGGGATGCGAGGTGTTCGGCCCGCTGGCCGATCAGATCGTTGAGCGCATCGGGGCGGCGCGGGACTGGCCGGACCGATTCGGCGTCCTCGATCGCGTGCTGACGTCGCGGCTCGGCGACCCGCCGATTAACCCGGACACCAGCGGTGAAGTAGGCCACGCCTGGCGGCGGCTCGTCGCCAATGGCGGCCACTGCCCCGTTTCCGAGCTTGCCGCCGAGACCGGCTGGAGCGACCGCCACCTGCGATCGATGTTCAGCGGGGAGACCGGACTCACGCCGAAGGCCGCCGCACGGGTCATCCGCTTCGACCGTGCGCGGCGGCGCCTGCAGCGCCGGGCCGCGGCCGGCTCGCCACTGCTGCTGGCCGACCTGGCTGCCGATTGCGGCTACTACGACCAGGCCCACCTGGCCCGCGAGTTCCGCGACCTGGCCGGGCTGCCGCCGTCGGCGTGGCTGGCCACGGAGTTCCGAAACGTCCAAGCCCAGCCCGGGGCTGAGCTGCAAGCCTTGCTGTCATGAGCGACAAGACACCACCACCACAGGTCTGGCCCACGCTCCGCGCACGCGACGCCCGCGCGCTGATCAAGTTCCTGGTCGATGCGTTCGGCTTCGAGGAGACCGTCGCCTACGGCGACGGCGACCTGGTCCACCACGCGCAGCTTTCCTGGCCCGCCGGGGGCGGGATCATGCTTGGCTCGGCGCGCGAGGAAGGCACCGAGGATGCGTGGCCGCTGCGGCCTGGCACGTTCGGCGCGTACGTGGTCACCGACGACCCCGACGGCTTGTTCGCGAGGGCCACGGCGGCAGGGGCAACGGTGCTGCGGGAACTCAACGACACCGACTACGGCTCCCGGGACTTCGCGGTCATCGACCCGGAGGGCAACCACTGGTCGTTCGGCACCTACCGGGGCGAGCCCCGGGCCCGATCGGGCGGCTAGACCATCGCCATCAGGCAGCCGTCCCAGTACGCCTCAATCCTGGGATGGCGCCTGCCACGCATGCCGATCTCGAGCACGTCCGGCAGCTGGCCGCCGACGCCGCGGAACCAGACCCGCACGCCGCCGTCGGCTGTCACCTCGCTGAACCCGGACAGGCCGGCCGGCGGCTGCGTCGCGGCGTGCATCCACGCGGGCGATCCCGAGCAGCACATCCTCGGGTGCGCCGCCCACACCCAGAGCTCGCCGCCGCGACCGTGGACGAACCCCGCGGCTTCGGGGCTCACGTTGACCAGCACGTTTCCACGATAAGTGCGTGCGTGCCTGCCGGTACAGGGGCAGGTGCCTGCCGGTACAGGGGCGTGCGCCGCCGGTACACGGGGCGTGCGCCTGCCGGTACAGGGCTCAGTCCGTGCCGCCCGGGCCGTCGGCCTGCTCGGCCTGCGCGGCGCGCTGACGGCGGAAGCCGGGAAGCAGGCGGGCCAGCACGAGTGTGCCGGCCACGCAGGCCAGGCCGCCGGACACCGCCGACACGGTGTCACCGAACGCGGCGGCGACCGCGCCGGACTCGACGTCGCCAAGGCGCGGCCCGCCGGTGACGACCGCGATCTGCAGGCCCATCAGCCGGCCCCGCATGGCGTCGGGCACCGAGAGCTGGATGATCGCGTTGCGGAACACAGCGGAGATCACGTCGGCCCAGCCCGCGACCGCCAGCAGCGCGAGCGCGGCGGCCAGCCAGGTCACGAGGCCGAACGCGGCGATCGCCGCGCCCCAGATGAGGACCGCGATGATCACCGCCCGGCCCTGGCGGCGGACCCGGCCGACCCACCCGGTGGTGAGCGCGCCAAGCAGTGCACCGGCTCCCGGGGCGGCGTAAAGGAACCCGACGGCTGACGCGCCGCCGCCGAACCTGGTCGCGGCCAGCGCCGGGAACAGCGCGCGTGGCAGGCCGAAGAACGTGGCGTTCAGGTCGATCAGGTAGGCACCCTGGATCGCCTGGCGGCCGCGGGTGAACCGGAATCCTTCTGCCAGAGAGCGCAGGCTGGGCACGCGCGCCCGGGCCGGCCGTGCCGCGCGGACCGCGCCGTCGCTGTCAAGGTCGGGCGCCCGGGCCGGCGGCTGCGGACTCATGAGCAGCACCGACACGATCGCTGCGGCGTAGCTGGCCACGTCTATCCAGTACACGAACTGGATCCCGGTCCCGGCCAGGAGCAGGCCCGCCGCCGACGGCCCCGCGACGAGGCTCAGCTGGAACACCGCCTGGAACATCGCGTTGGCCGTGGCCACATCGCCGCGGCCGACCAGGTTCGGGATCACCGCCGAAAGCGCGGCGTCGAAGAACCCGCTCAGCCCGGCGGCCAGGGCCGGCAGCACGTAGAGCGGCCACAGCGACGTGGCCGCGCCCGCGTTGACCGCCAGGCCGGCGATGCACGCCGCCATCAGCGCCGTGACCGCCAGCATCAGCCGGCGCCGGTCGAGTGCGTCCGCCGCCGCGCCCCCGGCCAGCGCGCCGGCGACCAGCGGAGCCAGCATGGCGAGCGAGACCAGCCCGACGTCAAGCGATGACCGGGTCAGCCGGTAGACCTGGTACGAGACCGCCACGCCGGTCATCTGGGTGCCCAGGACGGACACGAGCTGCCCGCCGATCAGCAGGCGGAGGTCACGGGACCGCCGCAGCGGGGCGAGATCGATCACGAAGCGGGGCACGGCACCGATGCTGCAACCTAAAGCCGGCTTGAACGCAAACGCTAACCTGGAGATCTGGCCCCATCGGGAGAGGGCCGCCCGGAGGCGGTCTCCGTGGGAGAGGGCCTACTGGGGCCTGCCACCACGGGGGGAGGGACGCCTGAGAATCCGCATCGGCGGGGAGGAGAGCGATGGAGGACCTCGAGCCGATCGACGTGGTGGCGCGGCGCCTTGGGCTGCGGGCGTCCGCGATCCGCTACTACGAGGAGCGTGGCCTGCTCACCCCGGCCAGCAGGCATGCCGGGCGGCGCTGGTACGGGCCGACCGAGATCCGCCGGCTGGCGATCATCCAGTACTGGCAGCGCTACGGGCTGATGAGCCTGGACGAGATCAGGGAGATCCTGGCCGGCCCGGCCGCCGGGCGGCGATGGGGCCAGATCGTCACCGACCGGATCGACTCACTGCGCGCCCAGATCCAGCACATGGAGGCGACGCGCGCGTACCTGGAGCACGTGCTCAGCCACCACCCCGACGACGCCCCGGACGGCTGCGGCCACTTCGAGACGGTGCTGTTCGGGGCGGGCGCGCGGGCTCATGGGTAGCCATGGCGTGGGGACGCGCCGCGTTACGGGCTCTCGACCAGGATGACCTCGAGGGTGCGCGGGCCGTGAACGCCCTCGACCCGGGACAGCTCGATGTCGCTGGTCGCCGACGGGCCGCTGATCCAGGTGAGCGGGCGGCTGGGGTCCAGGCGGGCGACCGCCTCGGGGACCAGCTCGACGACCTGGTCGGCGCGCACGAGGCACAGGTGGTAGTCGGGGACGAGGGTGATCGCGCGCCGTCCCTGGTCGGCGGAGCCGTCCAGGACGATCGTGCCGGTCTGCGCGATCGCGACGGACGCCCCCGTGATCACGCCGTCGAGCGCGTCCAGATCCGGCGGTGACAGGCCGTGGTCGGTGACCGTCTCGACGGCGGGCAGCGCCGGGAGGTCCAGGCCCTCGGGCACCACAACGCGCCGCGCGCCGCGCTCGGCGAGCGAAGCGGCGATCGCGGCCCCGAGCCCGGTTGCCGAGGTGCGGCGGACGATCGCGCGGTAATGGGCCAGCCGCTCGGCGAGCAGGTCGAGCAGGGGCTCGCCGTGCAGGTCGCCGGCCACGCGGTAGGCGGCGGGCGCCGGCTCCGGGCCGGGTGCTCCATCACCGCCCAGCGCCGCCCGGATCCGGGCCAGCACCTCCTCGCGGGGGGTCACGACCGCTCCCGGCCGGACTCGCGCCACCACTGCCGGAACGTCGCGGCCGGGGGAGCGGGCGCGTCGCGTGCCCTGGTCCAGGCGGACAGCGGGGGCGGCAGTGCGCGCATCCGGCCGCCGCGGCTCAGCACGCGCCCGGACTTCCCGGCCCGCTGCGCGGCCGCGAACCGCCGCGGGTCGGCCATGACCCATGCCGCCGCCGCCATGGTCAGAGCCTCGCCGCTAGGCACCCGGTGGTCACGGCGTGATTCCTCGACGTGCCGGGCCCGCAGGTAGACGAGCAGCGACGGGATGTCGATCTTCACTGGGCAGGCGTCGTAGCACGCGCCGCACAGCGACGACGCGTACGGCAGCGTGGCGTTGTCCTCTACGCCGGTCAGCAGCGGCGACAGCACCGCGCCGATCGGGCCCGGATATACCGAGCCGTACGCGTGGCCGCCAGTGCGCTCGTAGACCGGGCACACATTGAGGCACGCCGAGCAGCGGATGCAGTGCAGCGCCTGCCGTCCGGTCTGGTCGGCGAGCGCGGCGGTCCGACCGTTGTCGAGCAGCACCAGGTGGAACTCCTGCGGCCCGTCGCCCGGCGTCACCCCGGTCCACATGGACGTGTACGGGTTCATCCGCTCGGCCGTGGACGACCGGGGGAGCAGCTGCAGGAACACGC
>Ga0335073_10009120_pt1 | contig 13918 bp, 14 predicted proteins | sample Lox_Sample_22_FD_207093 | JGI IMG/M metagenome (GOLD analysis project Ga0335073, IMG submission 207093) | Soil microbial communities from Loxahatchee National Wildlife Refuge, Florida, United States - Lox_Sample_2.2 | ecosystem: Environmental > Terrestrial > Soil > Wetlands | place: USA... | reverse complement strand
GCAAATTGCAGTGACGTTTTTCATAACCTTCGCATACTTCCCAGATCACCTCCCTCGTGCGATGGTATGAGCGAAGACTCCAATGCGAGGAGTAATCGAGATGGCACGCATTGTTGTCATCGGCGGCGGTTTCATCGGCCTCGCCACCGCGCTGATGGTCGCCAAGCAGGGGCACGACGTCACCGTTCTCGAGCGCGACCCGGCCCCGCCGCCGAGCACCACGCAGCTGGCCTGGGACCGCTGGGAACGGCACGGCGTCATGCAGTTCCGGCAGCCGCACTACCTGCTGCCCGCGGGTTACCGCGTACTCCGCGAGCACCTGCCAGAAGTGGCGCGCGCGCTGGAGAGCGCCGGCGCCGTCGCGCACAGCATGCTGTCCCCGCTGCCGCCCGGGATCACCGACCGCGCGCCGCGCCGGGACGACGAGAAGTTCCTGACCCGCACCGCCCGCCGCCCGGTGCTCGATCAGGCGATGGCGAGCGCGGCGGGCACGCTGGTGGAGATCCGCCGCGGCGTCCGGGTGACCGGGCTGCTGACCACCAGGTCACAGCAGGTGACAGGCGTCCTGCTGCAGGATCGCGCCGAACTGCCGGCCGACCTGGTGATCGACGCCATGGGCCGGCCCTCGCCGCTGCCCGTCTGGCTCGACGCGGCCGGGCTGTACGAGGTGGCCGAACGGGCCGAAGAGACCGGCTTCACCTATTACTCCCGCTTCTTCCGCGCCCGGCCCGGCGACGGCCCGCTGCCAGGCAACCTCGCCACCTTCGGCTGCTACTCGATCCTCACGTTCCCGTCCGACGCCGCCACCTGGTCGGTGACGGTCGCCATCCACGCCCGCGACCGCGCGCTGAAGAAGCTCCGCGACGAACGGCACTGGACCAGGCTGGTGGGCGCCTGCCCCAGCCACGCCCGGCTGATGGAGCGCGCGGAGCCGGTCACCGGGGTGCTGGCGGCGAGCGGCGTGGTGAACCGGGTCCGCGCCATCGTGAGGGCCGGCGTGCCGGTCGCGACCGGGGTGCTCAGCGTCGGCGACGCCTGGGCGTGCACCAACCCGTTCCTCGGCCGCGGCATGACGCTGGGCCTCATGCACGCCGTCATCGTCGCCGAGGCCGTGGCCGACCACGTCAAGGACCCGTTCACGCTGGCCCTCGAGTACGACCGGCTGACCAGGCAGCGGCTGCTCCCCTGGTACCGGAACACCGTGTACCTCGACAACCAGCGCATCGCGCAGATCGCCGGGGTGATCGAGAACCGCTCGCCGCGGCAGGACCCGCCCGACCTGGCGGGCGCGCCGCTGCGGGACCTGCTCGCCGCGATGACGTGGGACGCCGACGTGTTCCGCGCGTACCTGGAGATGATCGCGATGCTGGCGCCGCCGCAGGAGATCATGACCCGCCCCGGCCTGGCGCGCAAGATCACCGCGGCCGCCGAGCTGGCACTCGCGGGCGGCCGCGACCCCTGGCTCGCCGCTGGACCCTCCCGCACCGAGGTGCTAAAGATGCTGTCGTGATCGTGAACTCATCCGGCGTCGAGCTGTACGTCGAATCCCACGGCGACGGCGCCCCCGTGCTGCTGCTGCACGGCTGGCCGGACTCGTCGGCGCTGTGGCGCCACCAGGTCCCCGTCCTGGCCGCCAACGGCTTTCGCGCCATCACGCCGGACCTGCGGGGTTTCGGCCGCAGCGCCCGCCCGGAAGGCACGGACAATTACCAGCTGACCAGCGTGGTCGCCGACGTGGCGGCCATCCTGGACGCCTGCGGGGCGGAGACGGCGCACGTTGTCGGGCACGACTGGGGCGCGGCGGTCGCCTGGCTGACCGCCATGTTCCTCCCGGACCGGGTCCGCACGCTCACCGTCCTGTCGGTGGGCCACATCGGGGTGCCGCTCACGGCGCGCGAACGCGAGATGGCCTGGTATCAGCTGTTCTTCCAGTTCGAGGGCGTGGCGGAGGCCAACCTCACCTATGACGACTGGGCTATGCTGCGCGAGCTCGCCCCGGGCTACGCCGACATCGACCGGGCGATCGCCGACCTGTCCAGGCCCGGCGCCCTCACCGCCTCGCTGAACTGGTACCGCGCGAACCTCGCGCCGCGAATGCCCGGCCCGCGGCCCGAGTTCCCGCCGGTCACCGCGCCCGTGCTCGGCATCTGGTCCGACGGCGACCGGTACCTGGACGGTCACCGGATGCGCGCCTCCGGCGAGGTCGTCAAGGGGCCCTGGCGGTACGAGGAGATCGCCGGCGCCAGTCACTGGATCCCGCTCGACGCGCCCGAACAGCTCAACCAGCTCCTGCTTGGCTGGCTGTCCCAGTAATTCTCCTCAGGAAGCCACGGTCACCAGGTCGCCGACCGCCAGGTGGTCGAAGGCGACATGGGCGGTCGGGATGGGCAGCTCCACGCAGCCGAGGCTCTGCGGCCACCCGTAAGAGCCGCGCACGAATCCGTGCACGGCGTCGCCGCCGTTGAAGTAGTTGATCCAGTACACCGGGTCGTCGTAGTAGCTGCCGTCGGGGTTGAACCCGCTCATGTAGTTGAACGAGTACCTGACGTAGATGGGGTACGTGCCGAGAGCGGTCGGCTCGCCGGGGATGCCGGTATTGGTCGGCGACGTGAGCACCGTCCGGCCGCTCTCCCACACGTTGAGCGTCTCGGGCAGGTTCTCGGAGACGTACACGTACGAGTAGGGGCTCGGATCCGCCCGGTTCGCGGCGGCCGCGCTCAGCAGCGCCTGCCACGAAGCCTCCACAAGCTGGCTGACGGTCGAGTCGGTGGCGGCGAAGCCGTTGTACGAAGAGCCTTCCGTGGCGGACATGAAGGCCATCAGCGCGCCCTTGACCATGACCGTGGGCGAGCCGGGCTGCCACTGGGCCCGGAGTGACGCCGGGACCGACTGCCAGCGCCAGGAGAAGCTGCCCTTCAGCGGGGTGCCGAGCGCCGCCGCCTGGCCGGCGACCGTGGCCGGCGAGCTGACACCCGGCGCCGGCGTGAAGTTCAGCGGCAGGTAGTGCAACTGGGCGAGGATCTGCTGCAGGCGCAGCACCGAGGCTTGCGCGACGGCGAAGTGGTAGGACCCAGAAGCGGCCGTGGTCACGGGGTCAGCCGAGGAGCCGCTCACCACCGTCACCGGACGGTCGAACGAGACGGTGACCGCGGTGCCCGGTCCGAAGCCGGGGCTGCGCGGGGTGAACACCAGCGTGTCGGCATCCGGCTCGGTCCAGGTTCCCGCAGTGGCCGGCGAAACGTGCGGACGGGCCGTGCCGAGGGCCACGGCCACCGGCTCGTCGAAGGTGAGGCTGATCGGGCTGTTGAGCGCGGCCCGCCCGCTGCCAGGAGCCGGGTCCGCCGCCGCGACCGGCACGCCATCCAGCGGCGCGTCCAGCCAGTCCACCGTGGCCGGCCGGGCGGCCACGCGTTCCCACGGCCATGCCGCGGCCGCCACCCGAAGCGTGCCTCCCGACTGGTTAGCAGGCACGGCCAGCTGGGCCGTGGCCGAGGGCCGGCTGAGCCGGATGACCCGGGCCGGCTCGCCGGCCGCCTGGTAGTCGATGACGCTCACCGCGCGGTCGAAGCCGAGCGTCACCTGCCCCGGTCGCGCGGCCACGGCCGCCGGCGCCGCCGGCGCGGCCGCCGGCGCCCGCACCGTTGCCGTCGTCGAGACGCCGGAGCCCAGCAGCCAGTGGAGCCAGGACGGCGGCGCCGCGGTGACGCGGATGTGCACCGTCTGGCCCTGCGGCACGGCGGTGACAGGCACGAAGCCCGTGCCCCGGCGGGCCAGCGCCAGCGGCTGGCCAGCGCTGGTGGCGTGGATGGCGGTCACCTCGGTCCCAACGCCGCCCAGGTGCACCTGGGCAAGCGCCTCTCCGGATGACACCGAGACCGCCGGACGCCCGAGAAGCGCCACCAGACCCACGCCGATGCCCACTATCACGACCGCCGCGCCTGCGCCGATGCCCGCGCGGATCATCCAGGACCGATTCTTCTGTACAGCCGGTGGCCTCGTCATCGTGCCCCTCTTGAGCCCGCTCCCCGATCCTACTTGATTACTGTTCGTGACGAGTCATTCCCACTGCGTCGAAGATCAACACTGCCGACGCGCCGGCGAACGTAACCCGCCGACCCGGGTCGCCTCGCCGATGATGGCGATGAGCGCGGCCACCGCCTCCTCGGCGTCCGGCCCGTCGGCGGCCACGGTGACCCGCTGCCCGCTCGTCGCGCCCAGGCCCATCACGCCGAGCACGCTCTTGGCGTCCACGGTGCGCGCGCCCGCGGTGACCGAGACCGCCGAGGAGAACCGCCCGGCCGCCACCGCCAGCGCGCCCGCCGGGCGGGCGTGCAAGTCCCCGGAGAGCATGATCGACTCAGAGCTTGCGGGCATGCCACGCCTCCTCCGCCGCCTTGGCGACCGCCGTCAGGTCCGCGCCCGCCGCCGCGGTCACGGTGGCGGCGACCGCGCCCTCGACGAACGGGGCGTCCGCCAGGGTCACGGTCGCGCCCCGCAGGACGCCGGGGTCCTCGAGCAGCGCGCGCACGGTGAGCACCGCGCTGCCCAGGTCGGCGAGCACGAGCACGCCCGCGCCGCCGTCGGCGCCGCGCACCGCCCGTTCCACCTTGGCCGCGCTGGTGCCGAGACCGCCGTCGTCGGTGCCGCCGGCCGCGGCCACGGTGACGGTCCCGCCGCTGACCTGGGCGGCCAGGTCCGCCGCGCCTTCGGCGAGCCGGACACTATGCGACACCAGCACGATCCCTACCTGTGGCATGGCTTATCCTGAATGTTGTTCGGTATTGCTGAATCGCAGCGGACTGAAGGGGTGTCATGATCCAGTCGGTGCAGCGCGCGGCCCAGATCCTCGTCGTTCTCGGCTCCGGCACGCCGCGCCTCGGCGTCACCGAGATCGCCGACCGGCTTGGGCTGGCCAAGCCCACCGTGCACGGGCTGCTGCGCACCCTGGAGGCGCACGAGCTCGTCGCCCAGGATCCCGACACCGGCAAGTACAGCCTCGGCCCCGGCGTGCTCCAGCTCGGCAACGCCTACCTGGACGGCTCGGAGCTGCGGGCCAGGTCGCTGCGCTGGGCCGAGTCCCTCGCCCAGCAGGGCGGCGAGGCCGTCTGGGTGGCGACGCTGTCCGGCAGCCGGGTGATCGTGCTGCACCACGTGTTCCGCCCGGACAACACGGTGCAGATCCTCGAGGTCGGCGCCGCGATTCCCTGGCACGCCTGCGCGCTCGGCCACGCGATCGTGGCGAACCTGCCCGCCTCGCAGCGCGCCCAGGCCCTCGCCGCCGACCTGGCGCCGCTGACCGGCCGCACCAAGACCACCCGCAACGCGCTCACCCGGGCGCTCGCCCAGGTCCGCACGGCCGGCTACGCGGTCGAGAACGAGGAGGCCACCGTCGGCGACGCGGGCATCGCGGCACCGATCCTCGGCCGCGACGACCTCGTGGCGGGCGCGATCGGCGTGGTCGGCTCCGCCGACCGGCTGCTCGCCGCGGAAACCCGCGACGACCTGATCCGCGCCGTGGTCGCGGCGGGCCGCGCCGTCTCCCGCGACCTGGGCGCCGGGCGCGGCGGCGTGGCGCTCTCCGCGCTCTGAGGGCAGCCGGCGCGGCCTGCTGACCGGGTCACTCCGCATGGCGCTCCACCCCTGTGGTAACCCGGGTGATCCAGTCGGCTACCTGGGGGACCTTCGCCGCGCCCACGCTGACCGTCCGGACGCCCGCGCCGATGAGCAGCGGGAGCACCGCCGGGTCGGCCGCCGCGTCGCCGCAGACGGACACGCCGATGCCGGCCTCCCGGCCCGCACGGACGACGGTGGCTATGGCAGTCAGCACGGGACGTTCCGAAGCAGAGGACGGATGGAGCGCGACGCGGTCCTGACGCAGGACATCAGCCGTCAGATCGTTCGTTCCTATCGAGAAGAAGTCCACGTGCGCGGCGAATCTGGCCGCCGCGGCGGCGGTGGCGGCCACCTCGACCATGATGCCGAGCGGCGGCGGGGCGGTCCCGGCCGCCTTCGCGGCCCTGGCGAGCTCGGCCCGGACGTGGCGCACCTCGTCGAGCGAGCGGACCATGGGGATCATGACGTTGAGGCCGGCGCCCGCGCCGGCCTCGATGATCGCGCCGAGCTGAGCGGCGAGCGCGCCGGGGGCGGCGAGGAAGGCGCGCAGGCCTTCGGCGCCGGGGAACGGCGGGATCTTGTCGCCGGAGAAGTCGAGCAGCCGGACGACCGCCTTCCTGCCGTCGAGCAGGCCGAAGATCGGTTCGAGCGCGGCCAGGTGCTCCGCGCGGGACGGCCAGCCGGCCGCGCGGGTGAACGGGATCTCGGTGCGGAGCAGGCCCACCCCCGCCGCGCCGTTGGCGAGCCCGAGCCGGGTCTCCGCGGCCGACGCGACGTTGCACAGCACGGTGACCGGCTCGCCGTCGGCGGTGTGCGCCAGTCCGCCGTGGGCCAGTCCGGCGTGCGGCCGTGCGCCGTGCGGCCGTGCGCGTCCGCGCTTCTTGCTGTTATCAGCGGAGGAGGCGGCCAGGTCGGCGGGTGACGGGTCGACGGTCAGTTCGCCCGCGGTGGCGTCGAGGATCGCCTGGCGGCCGGCCGGGACGGCGAGCACCGCCAGGTCGGCGCCCGCCAGCATCGGCAGGCCGAGGCCGCGGGCGATGATCGCGGCGTGCGAGCTGGCGCCGCCGCCGACCGAGACCGCACCGGCCAGGTCGCCGCCGTCGGCGAGCCGGATGAGGTCGGCGGGATCCACCTCGCGGCGGACCAGGATGAACGGGCCATCCGGCGGCGCCGCGGGCACGGTGCCCGCGAGCTGGGCGATGACCGCCTCAGCGACCTGGCGGACGTCACCCGCGCGCTGCGCGAGGTCCGGGTCAGGGAGCGCCTCGAGGATCGCCGCCTGGGCTTCGGCGGACTCGCGGACCGCGGTCGCGGCCGACACCGCGGGCGCAACGCTGCCGGGACCCGTTAGCGCGGCGAGAGCGGGGGCTATCAGCGCCTGATCGGCCGCGATCAGCGCGCCGACCTGCACGATGCCGGCCTCGCTCTCGCGTCCTGAGGCGCGCAGCCGCGCGGCGAGTTCGGTGCGCTCGGCGGCGACCGCCGCGAAGGCGGCGCAGACGTCCTCCGCGCGCGCACCGCTGCCGCCGCCGTCCCCGCGCGCCGCGTCCGGCCGGTACAGCTCGCCCGCGGCCACCCCCTCAGAGACCGGCGTGCCTCGGAACACGGTCATCGCGCGCCGGCATCCCGGCTCGCCGTGTCCCGCAGGGCCGCCAGGATCAGCGCGGTGGACGCGGCGCCCGGGTCCTCGTGGCCGACGCTGCGCGGGCCCAGATACGAGGCGCGGCCCTTGCGCGCCTGCATCGACACGGTGGCGGCCGCGCCCGCCGCGGCGGCGGCGGCGAGCGCGGCCAGCGCGGCGTCCGGCGCCGCCCCCTCCGCGATGGCCTTGCCGAACGCCCGGGTGGCCGGGGCGAGCGCGTCCACCATCGTCTTGTCTCCCTCGCGGGCGGCGCCCAGCTGCTGCACGCCGGCCAGCGCGGCCTCGAGGGCCTGCTCGAGCGCGGTCAGGTCGACGGCCGCGGCCGTGCCCAGGGCCTTGCCTGCCCGCCGGAACGCGACCCCGTACAGCGGCCCCGACGCGCCGCCCACCTTGGAGATCAGCGTGCTGCCTGTCAGTGTCAGGACCGCGCCCGGCGTCGCCGGGCGCGGGTCCGCGCTGTCGATGGCCGCCGTCACGGCGGCGAAGCCGCGGGCCAGGTTGGTCCCGTGGTCGGCGTCGCCGATCGCGGCGTCCAGCTGGGTGAGGTGGTCGCGGTTGGCCTCGATCACCGTCGCGGCCGTTGCGATCCACGCGAGGAAGACTTCTGTGTCCATGGGAACTAGCGTCCCCACCTCAGGGCGGGCGTGTCCACTGGCGCGTCCCAGAGCCTGGTCAGCTCGGGCGTGAGGCCGCAGACGGTGACGGAGAAGCCCTGCATCTCCAGACTGGTGATGTAGTTGCCGACGAGGTTGCGGGCGATCCGGCCGCCGTGCGCGGCGACGTACTCCGCGACCTCCTGGTAGATGACGTACAGCTCGATGAGCGGGGTGCCGCCCATGCCGTTGACCATGACGAGCAGCTCGCCGTCCAGCGGAATGTCCGCGGCGATCGCGTCCATGGCCACCGCGGCGAGCTCGCGGGCCGGCCGCATCGGGCCGCGGGTCCGGCCGGGCTCGCCGTGGATGCCGATGCCCAGCTCGATCTCGGCGTCGCCGAGCTCGAACGTCGGCTTGCCCGCCGCCGGCGTGGCGCACGAGCTCAGCGCCACCCCGAACGACCGGGACCGCTCGTTCACCTCGCGCGCGGTGGCGGCGACCGCGGCCAGGCTCGCGCCCTCCTCGGCGAGCGCGCCCGCGATCTTCTCGACGAACACGGTCGCGCCGACACCGCGGCGGCCCGCTGTGTACAGCGAGTCCTCGACGGCCACGTCGTCGTCGACCACGACGCTGGCGACCTCGATGTCCTCGTCGTCGGCGAGTTCGGCGGCCATCTGGAAGTTCAGCACGTCGCCGGTGTAGTTCTTGACCACGTGCAGCACGCCCGCGCCGCCGCTGACCGCCTTGGTGGCGAGCAGCATCTGGTCGGGCACCGGGGAGGTGAACACCTCGCCCGGGCAGGCGGCGTCGAGCATGCCGTAGCCGACGAAGCCGCCGTGCAGCGGCTCGTGCCCGGAGCCGCCGCCGGACACCAGGCCGACTTTGCCGGGCTTCGGGCCGGCGGCCCGCGTGATGACCTTGTTCTCCACGTCCACCCGCAGCGACGGGTGCGCGGCCGCGACGCCTTTCAGCGCGTCGGTGACGACGCTGTCCGCCGAGTTGATGAGCTTCTTCATGACGCCGCTCCGCTCACTGGCTGTGCTCCGCTGATTTGCTGGTCCGCCACCTCGTCGGCCTGCACCTCGGGCGCGAGGCTGGTCAGCGCCGCGTCCTTGCGGACCCGGGCGATGCCCACGTACGCGAGCCCGCCGAGCACGCCGCCGATCAGCTCGCCGAACACGTACGCGGGAAGCTGCGCCCACGAGACCGTCCCGCCGAACGCGTCCTGCATGAATACGGCACCAAGGTAACGCGCCGGGTTGATCGCCGCCCCGGTGGCCGGGCCCAGGATGATGATGATCGCGAAGACCACGGAGCCGATCGCCATCGGCGCCCAGCCGGGCACCGCGCGGTGGTCGATCACCCCGAAGATGACGAACACCAGCATGAACGTGCCGATCGCCTCGATCAGGCCCGCCCGGCCCCAGCCCATCGTCGCCGCGTTGTAGCTGGTCACCCCGCCGCCCGCGGCGACCGCGGTGGCCCGGCCGAGGGTGAGGAAGATGGCCGCCGCGCCGGTGACCGCGCCGACGACCTGCGCGCCGACGTAGCCGGGAACCTCGCGCCACGGGAACTTGCCGGTGACCGCGAGTGAGAGGGTGACGGCCGGGTTGATGTGGCCGCCGGAGATGTGCCCGATCGCGTACACCGCGCCGACGATGACGAGCATGAACGCGAACGAGATGATGCCCAGCTGAGCCATGGAGAACGGCACCTTGGTACCTGCCGCGATCACGCCGGTGGCCGCCGCAGAGCCGGCGCCCACGTAGACGAGGAATGCGGTGCCGATGGCCTCGGCGAGGAGTTTCTGCGGGGTCGATGGGGGTGCTGCCATGCGGTTCGCCTCCCTTGGCGAAGCGATCTCACTCTGAAGTGCGTTCGACATTGCCGAACAGCGTTTGACGGCACCGTACGTCGGCGCGCCCTGGCCAGTCAAGAGGCTAATTTTCGGCGCGACCGCGCCGGTGGAAGCCGGTCCGGGCCGGCACTCCTCGCTGCCGACCGGAAGACTGGGTGTCGTTTCTGGCGCTATTCGCCCTAACGACACCCAGTGATTGCGGCGAGCCGATCGGCGGCCGGCGTAGGCTCCGAAGACGTGGCGGCTAGCGTGACCGGGGTCGATGCTTGCCGGGGCGGCTGGATCGCGGTCACGCTCGCCGCCGGTGACGACGGTGACGACGGTGACGACGGCCCGGTCAGCGTCGCCGTGCGGAGGAGGCTCGGCGCGCTTCCGCTGCCGCTGGGCGGCATCGTCGGGATCGACATGCCGCTCGGGCTGCTCGCGGACGGCTGGCGCACCGCCGACCTGCTGGCGCGGCGGGCGCTCGGCCGGCGCGGCTCGTGCGTGTTCGCCATACCGCCACGTCCGGTGTGGGAGCAGCCGTGCTACGCCGACGCGAACCGGCTCTGCCGCGAGCTGACCGGGCGCGGCATGTCCGCGCAGGCCTGGGGGCTGCGCGTCAAGCTGCTCGAGGCCGACCTGTTCCGGGCGGCCGCGCCCGTGCCCTGCTGCGAGGTGCACCCCGAACTCTCGTTCGCCACGCTGGCCGGCGCGCCGCTGGCGGACAGCAAGCACTCCGCGGCCGGCCGGGAGATCCGCCGCGCCCTGCTCACGGAGGCGGGCATCGAACTCCCGGCACGTGTTCCCGGCGCCGCCGAGGACGACCTGCTCGACGCCGCCGCGGTGGCGTGGAGCGCCGCCCGCATCGCGGCCGGCACGGCCAGCACGCTGACGGACCCGGTCCAGCTCGGCGACGACGGCCGCGAGATCGCCATCCGCTATTTACGCCGCGGGGCAAGCCCGTCAATTGCCTGATCGATCCCGATAGATCGAGTGCGCATCGGCAGCATCGCGGCCGTTTGATGAAGCCCAAGCGGAAATGGCCGGAGGCGGCAAAAGCGCGCGGAGCGGCCGCCTGCTGACGGAGGCCCCTGCCTGGCGTGACTGGCGCGGCGAATGCGGCGGCTGTTTCCGCGGCACATTGGCCTCCAAGCGTCAATTCCATGATCACGAAAGAAAAGCGTAATAGGAAGCTTTTCTTTCGTGATCATGAATTCGGCAGGACGAGGCCGGCGGCGAGTGATCATCGTCGGAGTTCGGGGCGGGACGCCGGGGGCGCCCCGGAGCTGCTGCGTGCCTGGGCCTATTGTCTTGAAGGTCTAGTTGTTCAGCGAGCCGGAGCGAGGAGGCTGCATGGCGACGATCGCCATCTTCGGCGGGACGGGGTACGTGGGCAGCGCCATCAGGGATGAGGCGCTGAAGCGGGGACACCGGGTCATCTCGATCACCAGGGGCGGCGCCCCGGAGGCCGCGCAAGGCGCGGACAGCGCGACGGGGCCGGAGTTCCGCCAGGGCTCGGTGCACGACGCCGAGCTTGTCGACCGGGTCGCCGCCGAGGCCGACGTGGTCGTCGTCGCCATCCGCTACGCGCCCACCGCCGACGGCGAACGGCTGATCGACGCGCTCCCCGTGCTGACCAGCGCGTGCGCGGCGCGCGGCGCGCGGCTCGGCGTCGTCGGCGGCGCGGCGTCGCTGCACGTGAGCGAGGGCGGCCCGCGGCTGATCGACACCCCGGAATTCCCCGACGCCTTCAAGGGCGAGGCGGGCTCCGCCGCCAGCGCGCTCGACGCGCTGCGCGCCGACACCACCGGCGTGGACTGGTTCTTCGTGTCGCCGGCGCAGGTGTTCGGGGCGTACGCCCCGGGCGAGGCGCTCGGCAGGTACCGGGTCGGCGGGGACGTGCTGCTCAAAGACGAGGACGGCAAGTCCCACATCTCCGGCGCGGACTTCGCGCTGGCGTTCGCCGACGAGATCGACAACCCCGCGCACCACAGGACCCGCTTCACCGTGGCCTACTGATCCGTGGCCTACTGATCCGTGGCCTACCGATTCGTGGCCTACCGACGAGGCCGAGGCCTGCCGGGTGCGGAGCACCCCTCCGCACCCGGCCGGTCCCCGGCCCTCCCCCTCCTAAGGGCCGCTTTGGTCCCTCAAGCCGCTGCCGGCCCTCATCCGCCCCATCCGCGCGTTCGTTTGAGACACCGAGTCTAATGTCTCATGTACGGTAGTGCACGGCACAGTGATTAACGTTTCAATTAAGACAAGACCGGGCAACGCGGGGGGGACATGATGGCGGTCCGGCCGGAGCGCGTGCCGGCGGGAGAGGTCAGGCGGCGCATGCTGGACGCGGGACGCGAGCTGGCGAGCGAGGCGGGCGCCGCGCTCACCATCGAGCACCTGCGGCTGGAGGAAATCATCCAGCGGGCGCGGGTGCCGCGCAGTTCGGCCTACCGGATGTGGCCTTACAAAGAGGACTACATCGACGACCTGATGTGCTACCTCGCCGGCGTGGGCAACTGGTTCAACGAGCGTCCCGTCTTCGACCCAGAAACGTTCACCGTGCTCAAGCGGGTCGTCGAGGACAACGCCGACCTGCTCGCGACCACCGAAGGGCGCCGCGCGCTGCTGCGCGAGATCGTGCGCCTCTCCATCGCCCGGAACTACAGCGCGCTGACCGAGAGCTCCACCTGGCGGCTGCACATGGCGCTGTCCGCCACCCTGGGCTCGACCCGCAGCGGCGAGGCGCGCCAGAAGATCGCGGCCGCCCTCGAGGAGGCGCAGCTGCAGTCCAGGGAGTCGCTGGTCGCGATGTTCGGGTTCGTGGCCGAGGCGATCGGCCTGCGGCTGCGCGACCCGGCCCTGACCGCGGAGCACATGCAGCTGGCCGGCGGCCTGCTCGTGCAGAGCATGGCGCTGCGCAACGTGCAGGTCCAGGCGGCCGACGGCGACGGCGAGGCGGCCCGGGTGGACGCCTTGCTCAACGCGCCGCTGCCCGGCCCGGGGCTGCACGGGCAACCGGCCGAGTGGTCGCTCGCGGCGTTCGCCTACCTCGGGGTGGTCGACGCGTTCATCGAGCTCGACCCGGACTTCATCCCGCCGCAGGCGCCGTAGCCGCAGCCCGCGCCAGCTCCATCACGCGGTCGCTGAGCACGGCCACCCCGGGCAGCGGCTCCCGCGCGTAGTGAAAGGGCTTGCGCTTGCGGAGGAGCCCGGGCCCGTTCTGGAGCCAAATGAAGTTGTTGCTGCCGAGCACCCGCCGGAAGACAGCGTCCACAGTGTCAGGGAACGCCGCCGCCAGCCGCCGCAGCGGCAGCGGCGGGATCGAGTCCTCGCGCAGGTACGCGCGCAGCACCCCGGCGTGCTCCCGGTCGGCGGCGAGCGCCGGGTTGGCGAACATCGCGCGGAGCATCCCGTACTCGGGCACCACCACGAAGCCGTCCGTCTCGTCGTAGATGACGCCGACGGTGCGGAACTCGAAGAACCCCTCGGGCATCACGAACGTGGTCTCCCCCGTCTCGCTGACCGCGCGGTGCCTGCCGCGGGCGGCCAGCGCCGCGTCCCGCCGGCGCCGGTAATAGGCGTTCAGCCGCCCCTCGGCCTCGACCGTGGGCAGCACCAGCTCGTCGCTGCCGAAGAACGCGACGAACTCCGCCCGGTCCCGCCGCATGTGCTCCCAGCCCTGCTTGACCTTCTCCGGATTGCGGAACACCAGTTCCGGCTCCCGCGTCGCCATCTCGATCGCCAGCCGGGCGACCTGCCTGGCATCGGCTTGCGGGTGGAAGATCTCGCCCCCCAACGCAAGCCAGGCGGAGTCGTCGTCGGCGAGCGGCAGCAGCGTGCCGGTGACGAATCCGTGCGGCGGCGGCCGCTGGGCGAGGCCGTGCACGCGGTATTCGAGGTCGTCGACCAGGTTGAGCACGGTAACGGCGGCCGCTCGCGCGGACCGGACCTCGAAGACGCCGCGCACCGCGTCATCGGCCCAGTCGAGCAGCAGCTCCCGGTCGGCCCGCGCCAGGTTCCTGTTCGCGGCCAGGAACCGGTCGATGGCGGGCAGCCCGCCCGCCGCGGCCAGCGCCTGCCGCAGCCCCATCGCGCGGTCGGTCAGGTGCTGGTCCACGTCATGCACCTTAGCTTTTCTCCCGAACGTACGCGGGATCCTGCCACAACCCCTGCCCCGCTCTTGTCCGGGGTTAGCCGTCCAGCGCTTCGTAGGCGGCCAGGCCAGCA
>Ga0335073_10009117_pt1 | contig 13920 bp, 11 predicted proteins | sample Lox_Sample_22_FD_207093 | JGI IMG/M metagenome (GOLD analysis project Ga0335073, IMG submission 207093) | Soil microbial communities from Loxahatchee National Wildlife Refuge, Florida, United States - Lox_Sample_2.2 | ecosystem: Environmental > Terrestrial > Soil > Wetlands | place: USA... | reverse complement strand
CCGCCCGCGCAACGGCGGCGTCGTGCTTGTCGCTGGTTCCGGCCGACCGCGGGAGCCGGGTGGCCTGGGCGGCCGCGCGCTCGAAGAGCAGCGCGCCTTCGGCCAGCGTCAGCTCGACGTCCTGCCCAAGCGGAATCTTGATATCCGCATCGCGGCGCCACCGGGCGATGGGGTCTCCCCACGCCTCGACCTCGAAGTGCCACAGGCCCTCCGAAGTCACCGTGACCTCGGCTCCGTAACGGTCGGTGCCGGGCGCGAGCTCGGCCATGGGCACCAGCGGGCGGCGATGGCCGTCCGGCCCGCGCAGCACCACGCCCGTCCCGAGCATCCCGTGCCCCTCGCGGAAGACGGTGGCGCTGACCGGGAACGACTCGCCCACAACGGCCTTGGCGGGATACTCTCCGCCGGCCACGACTGGCTGCACGTCAACGATGGGGATCCTGCCGATCACTTAGCAAAAGCTACCCGCGAAGGCGGCGGTCATGCGATCGGCTTGGGCAGCTGGGGACACATCGATGTCGTGCCCGGTCCTGACACCGGCCGCACCTGGGAATGGCTGCGATGTGCTTCGTCACACAGCGCCGTCAGTGTGGCTCTCGCACGGCGTTTCACTCGCTAAGGTTGCGGCGTACCTCGGGGACACGAAGGAGGTCGTCCAAGGCGGCCTATGCCCACTTCATGCCCTCGGACGACGACCGTGCCCGTGAGGCGATGGGCTCGGACGAGCCACTGCACCTCAGAGCCTTGGAGTGTCATTCTCTGTGAGAGCTATCCGCCGGTTCACCATCCGGCCGCAGCTGCCTGAGCCGCTCGCCCCGCTGCGCGGGCTGATGCTGAATCTGCACTGGTCCTGGCATGCCGAGACGCTGGGCCTGTTCGCAGCGATCGACCCGCAGGGATGGGAACGCGCCGAGCATGACCCGGTCGCGCTGCTCGCCGAGGTCCCGCCGGAGCGGCTGGCCAGCCTCGCAGCGGACCCGTCGTTCCTCCTTCGCCTGAACGATGCCGTCGAAGACCTGCGCGCGTACACGACGGGCCCGCGCTGGTACCAGACGGACCAGCGCCTGGCTGGGGCGCCAGGGGCCGTCGCGTACTTCTCGCCCGAGTACGGGATAACCGAAGCGCTGCCGCAGTACTCAGGTGGCCTTGGCATCCTGGCCGGCGACCACCTCAAGGCCGGCAGCGATCTCGGTGTGCCCCTGATCGGCGTCGGCCTGCTCTACCGGCACGGCTATTTCACGCAGGCGCTGTCCCCCGAGGGCTGGCAGACCGAGCGCTACCCGGCCGGTGACCCGAACGGCCTTCCGCTGACCCTGCTGCGGCAGGGTGGGGAGGGCGGGGCGGGGCTTCGGGAGGGCGGGGCGAGAGAAGGCGCGCCGGTCAGGGTCAGCGTGGCCCTGGTCGGCGGCGCCGTCATCGCCGCGCAGGTGTGGATCGCGCAGATCGGCAGGATCCCGCTGCTGCTGCTCGACTCGTATGTCGAGGAGAACGACTCCGAGCTGCGCGAGGTCACGGACCGGCTGTACGGCGGTGGCAGCGAGCACAGGCTCCGGCAGGAACTGCTGCTGGGCATCGGCGGGGTCAGGGCGGTCAGGGCGTTCTGCGCGATCACGTCGCACCCGGAGCCCGAGGTCTTCCACACCAACGAGGGCCACGCCGGATTTCTCGGCCTCGAGCGCATCCGCGAGTACCTCGGCCAGGGCCTGACGTTCGACGAGGCCCTGGCGATGTGCCGGGCGGGCACTGTGTTCACCACGCACACGCCGGTGCCCGCCGGGATCGACAGGTTCAGCAAGGACCTCGTGGTGGCACAGTTCGGCGACGGCGCCGAGCCCGAGCTGCCGGTCGACCAGGTCCTGGCCCTGGGTGCCGAGACCTATCCCGGTGGCGATCCCGACGTGTTCAACATGGCCGTGATGGGCATGCGGCTGGCCCAGCGAGTCAACGGCGTCAGCGCGCTGCACGGCCAGGTCAGCAGGCAGATGTTCACCGGCCTGTGGCCCGGCTTCGACACCGCGGAGGTGCCGATCGGCTCGGTGACCAACGGGGTGCACGGGCCCACCTGGGTGGCGCCGGAGATCCTGCGCCTGGCCCAGGGCGGCGAGTCGCAGGACCTCGCCGGGGACGAGGCCGCCTGGGAACGCGTGGCCGCGGATCCCGCAGGGATTTTCGCCGTCCGCAGCCTGCTCCGGGCCCGGCTGGTGGCGGAGACCCGCCGGCGGCTGCGTGCGTCGTGGATTCAGCGCGGGGCCTCAGAGGCGGAGCTGACCTGGATCGACGATGCGCTCGACGAGAACGTACTGACGATCGGCTTTGCCCGCCGGGTCCCCTCCTACAAGCGGCTGACGATGATGCTGCACGATCCCGACCGGTTTATCGCGCTGCTCCTCGACCAGCAGCGTCCGGTGCAGTTTGTGATCGCCGGAAAGGCTCACCCGGCCGACGACGGCGGCAAGCTGATGATCCAGCAGATGGTGAAGTTCGCCGACGACCCGCGGGTACGGCACCGGATCGTGTTCCTGCCTGACTACGATATGGCGCTGGCCGGCGCGATGGTTCAGGGCAGCGATGTGTGGCTGAACAATCCGCTGCGCCCGCTGGAGGCGTGCGGAACCTCCGGGATGAAGGCCGCCCTGAACGGGGCGCTGAACCTGTCGATCCTGGACGGCTGGTGGGATGAATGGTTCGACGGGCACAACGGCTGGGCCATCCCGTCGGCCGACGGGGTCGCGGACCCGGAGCGACGGGACGAGCTCGAGGCGTCGGCCCTCTACGACCTGCTCGGTCAGTCTGTGGCGCCGCTGTTCTACGACCGGGGCCCGGATGGCCTGCCGGGCCGCTGGCTGGAGATGGTGGCGCACACGCTGCGCACGCTGGGGCCCAAGGCGCAGGCGACCAGGATGGTCCGCGAGTACGTCACCCAGCTGTACCTGCCAGCGGCGCGGTCCTCGGAGGCGCTGGCCGACGGGGGACCGGGGTTTGCGGGCGCGCGAGAGCTGGCGGCGTGGAAGGACCGGGTTACCAAGGCCTGGCCGGGCGTGGCCATCGAGCACGTCGAGGCCGATGATGGCGAGCAGAGCCCGGGGGCGAGCCTCGTGGTGCGGGCCAGCGTGGCGCTCGGCGCGCTGTCCCCCGACGACGTGACCGTGCAGCTCGTCTACGGCCCGGCCGGGGACGACGACGAGATCGCCGCCCCCGCGTTCGCCGACCTCGAGCTCGAAGCTGAGCCGTCGGGTGCTTCGCCCGCGCGGTACGCGGGTGAGGCCGAGCTCGGCCGTCCCGGGCCGTTCGGTTACACGGTCCGGGTGCTCCCGCGTCATCCGCTGCTGGCCTCACCAGCCGAAATGGGGCTGATCACGCTGCCGGACGCCCCGGCCGGGATGACCAACGGCGATCTGCGGTAGTTCTGCGTTTTTGGCTTCGTCAGCCATTTTTGCGACGCAGGAGTATCTGACGGGTTACGCACAGCAAGTAAACCGCCGGGTCCGCCGTCGCGTCCAGCTAAGACGGCGGTGGCGGCGCTTTGAGGCGTCGGCCGTGTTGTCTAGTCAAGAAGGACAACATGGCCTGCCACGGAAATTTCTCCCCGTGCCACGCAGAACGCCAGCAAAACCCTGGCCGATGTGACATCCTGTAATAGAACGCTGGCGGTAAGTAATGGTCAACTGTCGTTACTGTCCGTCATCATGTCACTACCCCCAAGCGCGAGAGGACCACCCGTCGTGAGAACCCAGATCAAGCCGGAGAACCGTCTTCTGACCCCGGCCGAGGTTGCCGCGATGCTTCGGGTTGACCCGAAGACCGTCACCCGTTGGGCAAGGGGCGGCAAGCTGTCGTCGATCCGCACCCCGGGCGGCCACCGTCGCTACAGCGAGACTGAGGTCCGCGGATTCCTGAACGGCTGGCAGCACGTGTCCGTCCCGCGGTCGTCGGGCGAGTAAGCAACCGATTTGCCGCAGCCTCTTCGGGCGCCCGCCGGCCGTGGCCGGGGGGCGGGGGGCGGGGGAAACGACGTGGCCGGGGGCAGGGGATGAGTCCCAGGCGGCGAAGGCCGCCTCCCGCGCAAGCCGTACGTGAGATGTCGGGTCCCAGCGCCGTCGGCGACACCGTGGCACAGCAAGTCGCGGGTGTCGCCGGCGGTGCACTCGAACGGCCGGATGATTGATCCCAGGCCGCAGCGTCATCCTGGCCAGCCCACCCGCCCAGCAAGCCGGCTCAGGCATTCGACGGAGCAGCCTGACCGGGCCCGGCTGCATGGTGCCCGGGCCTTTACGGCGGAACGCCGCGAGCCTCGTGCTAACTGCCGTAACGGCGCGAGACCTGTGCTGCGTGCCGGAACGGCGCGAGACCTGTGCGGCGTGCCGTAACGGCGCGAGACCTGTGCTACGTGCCGTAACGGCGCTCTTCGGCTCCTGCCCGGATCCCCAGCTGCACCGCGATCGCTGCGAGCAGTTCCCGTGCCTGCTCGGGGCTCATCTCCCTGACCCGCTGCAGCATCTGCTCATGACTGGCGTCCGCTTCCCGGCTCGCCAGTGCGTTTGCCGCGTCGGGCCGGCCAGCGTCGGTGAGCTGCGCCGGCGTGACGCCGGCCACGGCAGCCATCTTGGCCAGCGTCTCCGCTGGCCCGTGTACTGGCGCGTAGACGCCGGAGCTGACGACCTGATACCCGCTCGCGATCTGCCGCCAGCGCCCCTCGCTGATCCCGGCGCGCCGGGACGCCTCCCGCGCCGAGAGCTGCGCGTCGGCGAGGGCCTTGGTCAGCACAGCCCCCCACGGCGGCGGGGACGGACGTTGGGCCATGGGCCTACCTTCGCACGACCTTCGCGTATCTGTCTAGTCAATCAGACCGATCTGGGTGCTTACTGTAGTCGATCTGCCTGCATATTTACGATGGCAGCACGGTACCGATGCCGTGCGAAGAACTCCGCGTTCATCGTTGACCCTTCGCACCCTGCGCACTAAGGTTGCTCCGGGGGATCCGCGGCGTCGTGCCCGGACGTCCCACTGAGGGGGGCGGCAGATGGGAGTCATGCTCTCGCTGGACCGGCACCGGCCTGCGAGCGGCCGTCGCCGGGCCCAGCATGCGCGTCGCGAGGACGGCTGGGCTCGCGCCAGGGCGCTGGCCACCACGCGCCGCTGCGCCACGCTCGCGGGCGCCGGGCTGCTGAGCAGGCTGGCCCGAGCCCTGCTGCCGTGGCGAAACAGATCCCCCGGCAGCCGTCCTTCCAGCTATGAGCGCGAGTATCACCGCGGCGCAGTGTCAGGCGGCCGCCCGGACGCGGGCAGGGCGCCAGCCGCCTGACCGCGATGCGGGATACTGGCGGGATGGCTGAGTTTGTAGAGGTCGAGACCGATGAGGCGATCGCCACAATCCGCCTGGCCCGCCCGCCGATGAATGCGCTGAACGGACAGGTCCAGGAAGAGATCGCCGCGGCGGCCGCGCAGGTCACCGCCGATGACGAGATCCGCGCGGCTGTGATCTACGGCGGCCCGAAGGTCTTCGCCGCAGGGGCGGACATCAAGGAGATGACCGAGGCTAGCTACGGCCGGATGGCCGCCGACTCCAGGCGCCTGCAGGCCTCGTTCACCGCGGTGGCAAAGATCCCGAAACCCGTGGTCGCCGCCATCACGGGGTACGCCCTCGGCGGCGGCCTCGAGCTGGCTCTGTGCGCGGACTTCCGGGTGATGGGCGAGAGTGCCCGCGTCGGGCAGCCCGAGATCTTGCTCGGCATCATCCCGGGGGCCGGCGGGACGCAGCGGCTGCCCCGCCTCATCGGCCCGGCCAGGGCCAAGGACATCGTGTTCACCGGCCGGTTCGTCGGTGCGCAGGAGGCGCTGGCGATCGGCCTGGTCGACAAGGTGGTCCCGGACGCCGAGGTGTATGACGCCGCGCGCGCACTGGTCGCAGCGTACGCTCGCGGCCCGGCGCTCGCGCTGCGCGCGGCCAAGCAGGCCATCGACGATGGGCTCGAGGCCGACCTGTCCACCGGGCTTGAAATCGAGCGGCTGCAGTTCGCGGCGCTGTTCGCCACCGAGGACCAGCGCGCGGGAATGCGCAGCTTCGTGGAGAATGGACCGGGGAAGGCAACCTTCGCCGGGCGGTGAGACCACCGCGACGGTGGGCGCGTGCCGAGGAGAAGCCACGTTTATGTGCCGAGCAGCTGACACCGACGGGTGGGCCGGGCAGTGACCGAGCTGGACAACAGCCCAGGCGGGCCGTCGCTCGATATGGTCACGGCCGCGCTGCGCGCGGACAGTGCCGACGTCACGCTCTACACCCGCGTCCTCACCAAGTCGCTGGGCGAGGCGCTCCCGCCCGAGTGGGTCACGGTCGATTGGGACCGGAGCATGTCCGACCGGATGCACGGCCGTCCCGGCCAGGTATCGAAGATCACCGTGCTGCTCGGGGACCGGGTGATGACGCTGGGCATTCAGCGTGGCGCACCCGTCGCCGAGGTCTGCACCCAGGTGCGCGGGGTGGTGCTGTCACGTCAGCAGGTTCCGCTGGGTGTATGGGCGGAAGAGCTGGCCAAGGCCCTTCTCGCGCATGCTGAGCAGAATGCCGAGGCAGCGAGGGCGCTGCGCCGGCTTGTGGCTGGAAGCTAGTTCGCGGGCCAGCGGCGTGCGGCGGGGACCGCTGAGTCGCTGACTGCGGAATACGAGGGGAAATGCAACACGTCTGCCAGGTCGCGCCCACCAGTACCGGTTGGTCGGTAAGCGCAACGGCCATTCCGGGTCAGCCAGTTAAGGTACGGCAGCGAGGAAATCCGTAGGCTGGTGGGGTCATGACAGCTCAGGACCACACGCCGGACAGGCTGGGGCCGTACCGACTGCTTGAGCGGCTCGGCGAGGGCGGCATGGGCGTGGTCTACCTGGCTGCCGACGAGCAGCAGCGCCGGGTCGCTGTCAAGGCGCTGCGGCCCGCGATAGCAGCGGACCCGAATGCCAGGCGGCGGCTGGCCCGCGAGGTCGAGACCATGCAGCGGGTGCGCAGCCCGTTCGTCGCCGAGGTGCTCGACGCGGACGTCACCAGCGACCCACCGTACATCGTGACCAGGTACGTGAGCGGCCAGACGCTCGAGGACGTGGTGAGCCAGGTCGGCCCGCTGACTGGCGCGCATCTGGCCAGGCTGGCGTCGGGGCTGGCCCTTGCCCTCTCCGCGGTGCACGCGGCTGGTGTGGTGCACCGCGACCTCAAGCCGGGCAACGTCATGATCGCCAATGGCGAGCCCGTCGTGATCGACTTCGGGATAGCCCAGGTCCCCGACTCCACCAGGCTCACGCAGACCGGCATGTTCATGGGCACGCCCGGCTACCTCGCACCCGAGGTGATTGAGGGCAAGCCCAGCGGGTCCGCCTCGGACGTGCACTCGTGGGGAGCCACGGTGGCGTTCGCCGCCACCGGCCGCCCGCCGTTCGGTACCGGGGCGTTCGAGACGATCTTCTACCGGATCATCAACGGGCAGCCGGACCTGAACGGGTTTCCGACGCCGCTTTTGGCGCTCGTGGGACAAGCGCTGTCGAGAGACCCGGCCCGCCGGCCGGACACGGCCGAGCTCTGCCGGAGAACCGCGGCTCTCGACCCGTCCTCCCTCGTGCCCGCGGCAGCGGCTGCGGCGGGCGCCGTGCCGTTCGTCACACCCGGAACCGTGGCCGACCAGCCGGCGCCCACGCCGGCCGCCCTGGCCGACGGCGTGAGATCTGCGGCGCCCCCGGCACCCTGGCCACCGGGCACCAGGCCGTGGCCTTACGGCGCCGCGGGCGGGGCCGGCGGCGCGCCGCTCCCCGACGCCTACGGCGACGTGCTTCCCCCGGTGCGCTACGGCCCGCCTGGCCAGCCGTCGGCGCCGTCGACCTGGCCGGGTCCTGCTGCTCCGGGCCCCCCGATTGCCCCAACCTCTCCGGCCACCCGGTCACCGGCCGGCGCGCTGCTCGTCGGAACGTCGATAGCCGCGGCGGTCGCCATCAGTCTCGTGTTCCCTGTCGCCGGCACGGTGGCCGCGATCGTCGCGCTGATGGCGCTGCGCGCCGGAGACCGGGCCGCTGGCGGCATGTCGCGCCGGCGAGCCCGGAGGGGCTCCCGGGCCAGCGATCCGCTGCTGGCCGCGGCCATGTTCCCGCCCGCGCTGGCCTGGTCGCTGATCCGCTCGGTGCTGCTCCTGCCGCTGGCCCTCGTGGCCGCCGCGGTGGCTGCCGTCGTCGCCGTCGTCGCCGTGCCGCATCACCCGATCCCGGTGGCGTGTGCCTATGCGGCCGGCATGCTGGTCGTGTTCTACGGCCTCGGTCCGGGTTCCGGCGGCGCGCGCAGGCCGATCAGGAGCTTCTACGACAGCGTGGCCGACACGCCGCTGCGCGCGACGGCGGCGTTCCTCGCGGTCGTCGGCATCTTCGCCGCCGCGGTCGCGGTCGTGGCCGGGCATCCGCCGTTTTTCTGGCCGTTTGGCAACCTGACCACGTGGCTGGGCCATTTCAACATCGTGCACACCGTGCTGCACGACACCCGGGCCAGGGTACTGAGGGTGTTCGGCAGGTCCTGACCTGGCGGCGCGGCCGCTCAGCGCGGGGTCGCGGCGCGCAGCCCTCCGGCCCGGAGCCGCCCGTGCGGGGTCTGTGCCGGGATCGCCGGCGGCTGCGACGGCGCGATGGCCGCCAGCGGCGCGTCCGCCACGGGCTGCGTCGTCTTCTCCGCCGCGGCCGGTGCCCGCTCCGCCGCGGCCGGTGCCCGCTCCGCCGCGGCCGGTGCCCGCTCCGCCGCGGCCGGTGCCCGCTCCGCCGCGGCCGGTGCCCGCTCCGCCGGGGCTTGCGCTCTTTCTGCCGGAGGCAGCGGCCGGACCAGGCCGAGCGCCACCACCTCATTGGCCAGCCGGACGCGGCGGTTCGCACCTTCCGGGATCCGGAACTTCTGGTAGAGGCGAAGCAGGTGCTGCTTGACCGCCGCCTCGGTCACCACCAGGTCGGCCGCGATCTCACGGGCCGTCGCCGGCGCGACGAACGCCTCGTCGGACAGCGCTGGCCTGCACAGCGACGTCACCACGTCAAGCTCGCGACGGGTCAGCTCGGGAGCCGCGGGCCGCCGCAGTTCCACCTCGGCGGCGAACTCCTCGGGCGCGAACCCGAATACCCGGCAGCGGGCGGCCCCGAAACTCAGTACGTCGCCTTCCTCAAGCACCCGGCGCGCCACCAGGCGGCCGTTCACCCGGGTGCCGTTCCGTGATAAACCCAGGTCGGTCACGTAGGCATAGGGTCCGCGGCGGACGACCTCGGCGTGCAGCCGGGACACGCTGGGATCGGACAGGTGCACATCGACCGAGCTGCCGCGCCCGATGGTGGTCACATCCTCCCGCAGGGGCATCGTGAGCCCGCTGTCTTCGACTCGGATGTAGGGGCCATCCATGGCGCACCCTCCTGCCTGTCGGAGCGGCTACTGAGATCTCACTTTCCAGCTACCCTTCTCGGCGGTTGTTGTACCGCCTCTTGGGCAACGGATTGGCCGCCGATGACGATGCAGCGGGCTTTTTGCCGCCATGCAGGCTGCGCTCAGCGCGCACAAGTACACTGCCGAGCTAGCCGTCCGAGAGGAAATCCATGCCTGCCAGGCTCCCCGCGGGACCGTGCCGGTGAGGCACTCCGGGCCGCAGGCGTCCCGTTTGCACAGGCACCGGCGGGCGGTGACGACGCAGCCCTCCGGCGCCCGGAAGCGGTGGCAGAACCTTCCCTATGCGCTGGCGATCTGCTGCCTCGCCCTGGCCTTGGTCTGGATCCGGCAGAACGGACAGAATGTCAGAGGGGGTACGTTGGCGGTGGCCGGAGTCCTGTTCGCAGCCGCCCTCACTAGGCTGGCGCTGCCCGAGCGCCAGGTGGGCATGCTCGCGTCGAGACGCCGGCTGACCGACGTGGCGGTCCTTGCAGCACTCGGCGCCGGCCTGCTCGTCGCGGGGCTGCTGCTGCCCGCACAGCCCTGATGCCCCGCGAGCGACGGCGCTCGGACGATGAAGGGAAGTAGTGGCATGTCCAAGATCAAGGTAGTGAATCCCGTCGTCGAGATTGACGGCGACGAGATGACCAGGATCATCTGGCACTTCATCAAGGACCAGCTGATCCTGCCCTACCTCGACATCCAGCTCGATTACTACGACCTGTCCATCCAGAACCGGGACGCCACCGACGACCAAGTGACCATCGATGCGGCGAACGCGATCAAGCGGCACGGGGTGGGTGTGAAGTGCGCCACGATCACCCCGGACGAGGCGCGGGTCATCGAGTTCGGGCTGAAGCGCATGTGGCGCTCGCCCAACGGCACGATCCGTAACATCCTCGGCGGGGTGGTCTTCCGCGAGCCGATCGTCGTCGCCAGCATCCCGCGCTTTGTGCCCGGCTGGGTAAAGCCGATCATCATCGGCCGTCACGCGCACGGCGACCAGTACCGGGCCACCGACTTCGTCGTCCCCGGGCCCGGCACGGTGAGCATCTCCTACGTGCCGGACGACGCGGGCGCCGAGCGGACCGAACTCGAGGTGGCCCGGTTCGCCGGCGGCGGCATCGCGATGGGCATGTACAACTTCGACGACTCGATCCGCGACTTTGCGCGCGCGACCATGCGCTACGCGCTGGATCGCCGCTATCCGCTGTACCTGTCGACGAAGAACACGATCCTGAAGGCCTACGACGGCCGGTTCAAGGACATCTTCGCCGAAATCTTCGAGTCGGAGTTCAAGTCCGAGTTCGAGGCCGCCGGGATCAGCTACGACCACCGGCTGATCGACGACATGGTCGCCCAGGTCATCAAAGGCGAGGGCGGCATCGTCTGGGCGTGCAAGAACTACGACGGCGACGTCGAGTCGGACATCGTGGCCCAGGGCTTCGGCTCGCTCGGGCTGATGACCAGCGTTCTGATGACGCCAGACGGCGCCACGGTGGAGGCCGAGGCCGCGCACGGCACCGTGACCAGGCACTACCGGCAGCACCAGCAGGGCAAGCCCACGTCGACGAACCCGATCGCGTCGATCTTCGCGTGGACCAGGGGGCTCGCCCACCGCGGCAAGCTCGACGGCACGCCCGACGTCACCGCGTTCGCCGAGACCCTGGAGCGGGTGTGCGTCGAGACCGTGGAGAGCGGGCAGATGACCAAGGACCTGGCGCTGCTCGTGGGCGCGGGGACGCCGTTCCTGACCACCGAGGAGTTCCTCGCTGCGCTGGACGATAACCTGCGCAAGGCGATGGCTTAGTCGCGGAAGCAACAGGAGAGCAGGAGACATGACCCGCACAGGCAAGGTGACCGTTGTCGGGGCCGGGTTCTACGGCTCCACCACCGCGCAGCGGCTCGCCGAGTACGACATCTTTGACGAGGTCGTGCTCACCGACATCGTGGAAGGCAAGCCCGAGGGACTGGCGCTGGACATGAACCAGTCGCGGCCGATCGAGGGCTTCGAGACGAAGGTCACCGGGCAGACCACCGGCCCGGCGGGTGAGGGCTACGAGGCGATCGCGGGCTCGGACATCGTCGTGATCACCGCCGGCCTGCCGCGCAAGCCCGGTATGAGCCGGATGGACCTGATCGAGACCAACGCGAAGATCGTCCGCAGCGTCACCGAGCAGGTCGTCAAGCACGCGCCGGAGGCCGTGCTGATCGTGGTGTCGAACCCGCTGGACGAGATGACCGCGCTCGCCTCGAAGGTCTCCGGGTTCGGCCACCACCGGGTGATGGGCCAGGCGGGCATGCTGGACACCGCCCGGTTCAGCGACTTTGTGGCGGAGCGCCTCGGCGTCCCCGTCGGCTCGGTGCGCACGCTCACGCTCGGCTCGCACGGGGACACGATGGTGCCTGTCCCGTCGGCCTGCACCGTGGACGGCAAGCCGCTGAGCGACCTCATGGCGGCCGACGAGATCGAGGCGCTGGTGCAGCGGACCCGCAACGGGGGCGGGGAGATCGTCGCCCTGCTGAAGACCGGGTCGGCCTATTACGCGCCGTCGGCCGCCGCGGCCAGGATGGCGCGGGCGGTGGCCGAGGACGCTGGCACGGTGCTGCCGGTCTGCGCCTGGGTGGATGGCGAGTACGGGATCTCCGGCGTGTACCTCGGCGTCGAGGCCGAGATCGGCCGCAGTGGCGTGCGCAGGGTCGTGGAGCGGGACCTGACCGAGTCCGAGCTGGCCTCGCTGCGTGAGGCCGCCGAGGCGGTCCGGGCCAAGCAGGCCGACGTCGCGAGTCTGTAGGCCGCCCCGCGGTTAGCCGGCCAGCTTGCGGAGCGCCAGCTCCGCAAGCAGCGTCGCGCCGTCGGCCAGCACGGCGTCGTCGAACACGGCCTCGGCCGAGTGGTTGAACGGCGCTGTGGCCGGATCGGCGTCCGGCGGGCACGCACCCAGCATGACGAACGCGCCCGGCACCTCGTTGAGCACGTAGGAGAAGTCCTCGGACCCGGTGAGCGGGAACGGTGTGCGCAGGAAGCGCTCGCCGCCGAACAGCTCGGCGATCGTGGCCTCGGCAAAGGCCACCTCCGCGGCGTCGTTGACCGTCACCGGGTAGCTGTCGACGAAGTCGGCGGTTGCCGAGAGTCCGTGCCCGGAGGCGATGTCGTGCACCAGCCGGTACGCGGCGTCCTGCATCGCGGTCCGGGTGCTGGCCGAGAACGACCGCATGGTCGCGGAGAAGTGCGCCCGGTCCGGGATCACGTTGCTCGCGGTGCCCGCGTGGAAGCTGCCCACCGTGATCACGACCGGGTCGAACACGTCGAACCGCCGGGTGACCAGCGTCTGCAGCGCGGTCACGATCTCGCAGGCCGCGGGGACGGGATCGGCGGCCCGGTGCGGCTGCGACCCGTGGCCGCCGCGGCCCTTGACCGTCACCTCCATCGTGTCGGCCGAGGCCATCATCGTGCCGTCCCGGCTGGTGAGCATTCCGAGCGGCAGCAGGCCCGACGCGACGTGCAGGCCGAACGCGGCGACCGGACGGGACCCCGCCGCGTCGAGAATGCCCTCGGAGATCATCCGCTCGGCTCCGCCGTAGGACTCCTCGCCTGGCTGGAACATGAAGATCACGTTCCCGGCGAGGCCGCCCTGCCGCGCGGACAGCAGCCGGGCCGCGCCGGCCAGCATCGACGTGTGCAGGTCGTGGCCGCAGGCGTGCATGGCCCCGTCGTTGCGGGAGGCGTACGGCAGGCCGGTGGCCTCGGTCACCGGGAGAGCGTCCATGTCCCCGCGCAGCAGCACGGTCCCGCCGGGCCTGGCCCCGCGCAGCACCGCGGTGACCGAGCTGAGCGCCTGCCCCGTGGTGACCTCGAGCGGCAGCCCGTCCAGCGCGGCCAGCACCTTCTCCTGGGTCCTGGGCAGGTCCAGCCCGATCTCGGGGTCGGCATGAATGGCCCGCCGCAGCTCGATCAGGTCTCCGGAGATCCGGGTGGCATCGTCCCTTATCTCACCCATGACCGTTACCTCCTCGTGTGCGGCGCACGCCACGCTGGTCCAGGGTCCCACGGCCCGGGCGGCTGACGGCCGGCGGCCCGGCATGGGCCGTGGATTTATATCTGGTTTCGCTGGAAACACATGCAATGACGGCACCGCCAGCAGGCACGATCCGGGGGGAGCTCATCTAGACTGGCCGGACATCGTGCTGCACGCGGTGCCGGGCCAAACCCGGGCCATATCCGGGCCAGCTGCCGAGGTCGGGGATTCCATACGTGAACACCGTCGGCTGGGACATCGTCATCGTCCTGGTCATCGTCCTCATCGGCGGGTTCTTCGCCGCCGCTGAGATGGCCCTGGTGTCACTGCGCGATGGCCAGGTGCGGACGCTGGCCCGGCGCGGCAAGCGCGGCCAGCGGGCGGCCAGGCTTGCCCAGAACCCCAACAGGTTCCTGTCCGCCGTCCAGATCGGCGTCACGTTTGCGACCCTGCTGTCCGGCGCGTTCGGCGCCGCGACCCTGGCCA
>Ga0335073_10009115_pt1 | contig 13921 bp, 19 predicted proteins | sample Lox_Sample_22_FD_207093 | JGI IMG/M metagenome (GOLD analysis project Ga0335073, IMG submission 207093) | Soil microbial communities from Loxahatchee National Wildlife Refuge, Florida, United States - Lox_Sample_2.2 | ecosystem: Environmental > Terrestrial > Soil > Wetlands | place: USA... | reverse complement strand
CCGCCCTTTCAAGCTCCACAATCAATGATTTACTTCCTAGAAGGAGAACGTCAAACGCCCCACATGACTAATCTAGCTGTCACAATGTCTGGGAAGAATTGCCCAAAGCCTCGAGCGACAGAATAAGCTTTTCGAGTTCCTCTTCTAAGAGAGCGTGAGTCCTTCTAAGAGCTAGAGTGACGTCGTTGGCCGCATGGAGGAGAGATGTGTTGTTGTTGGATGCATTGGGTGCCTTACGATGGCGAGGGACAGAGTTTGTGCCCACGGTGACCGGAGTTGTTTCAGAGGAGATGGAGAGTAGAGCGGCTTGGAAGAGTGCTTGTGTGGCTTGAGCATGACGAGTTCGTTTTAGCACTTTTGAAGCCTGGAATAGAAGTTTTCCGAACGAGGTGCGAGCTCTATTCCAACGCATTAGCACTTTATTGTAGGGCGACAAGAGAAACAGTTGAAAATCTTCCTTGATTTAAGCGAGATATATATCTCCATCGTTTTTGATCAACGAGTCCTCTTCAGTTTCGATTAAAGTTTCAAGAGCCTTCCAAGGTTAGTTGCTTCGAAAACTTGGGGAAGAAAATGGTTATACTTCAATTTCTCGATCGGCTTCAGCGAAACCAGGTTTTATTCGGGAAGCGAAATCGTCGAGGATGAGTTGGCTGGTGATTTCACTTGAGGGACTGAGTTCGTGCACGATAGAAATGAGGTCTCTCGATGCCGTTTGTTGAGCGAGGTGACTTGATCGAGGATTTCAGTGGGCAACACGATGGCCAAAACATCATGGTCAAATCACGATGCTCCATTGGTGGCTATTTGGTGGTGGTTAGGGGAACCAACTAAATTGTCCTTCAGACACCTTTCTTGTTCTGCTCGTTAAATACCCAACCGAGAAGACCTCGTCAAAAAGAAAAAGACACATCTCCACTCTCGACTAGGACAAGCAAAGACAACCCTTCGCACTTGTATGTGTAAGTCGCCCCCTCCTCGCAACCCCAGCTCTGGTTTTGTTGTCTTTCAAACCTCCCTCATTGTTGTTGTGGCACGTCATATCCACTCGGGGTTTAGCTCCTCAACCGACCCCAAAAACTCCCGAGTGGGGGGAATGCAGCCCCCTCCTTTGAATTTTCATTTTCATGTTCTATTGTTGTGAGATGTGCTGACTATGCATGATATAGCAAGCTCAGCAATCCAAAACCTAAACAAAGTTGATCCATTCGCCGACACAGGCGACGATTCAACCTCCAGTTCCGGTGGCGTATGAACCCCTCCTTCCCGCTTCAGCACGTTCCTATATCTCGGACATCGATGCTAATACTCTGTTGTAGAACTACGTTCATATCCGCATTCAGCAACGCAACGGTCGTAAAACTTTGACTACCGTCCAAGGTGTTCCTGCAGAATATGATCAAAAGCGAATTTTGAAGGCTTTGAAGAAGGTAAACCCTCCCAATTTTGGGGGGACTGGATGAGATGGATGGCTGATGAATGATCCAGGACTTCGCATGCAACGGAACTGTTGTTAAAAGCGAGGAATTGGGTGAGGTTATTCAACTTCAAGGAGATCAACGGAACAAAGTCTTTGAATTCCTTTCAAAGACGCTTGGCATGAAACCAAGGTATACATTCCCTTCCCCATTACATTTTCAAGGCCAACGCTGATGCCTTTACAGTACTATCAAAGTTCACGGATTCTAAACACGCCGTATTCCGAACCCTCATCCTAAACAACCAGCCAAGTATCATAGAATTTCATTCTTACAAGGATCGTGTATCGCACACCCTTTCCCCTTTCTTTCATCGAATTCCTAGTCATATACACCCGTTATAGAGAATCCCATCATCACTACGATCATCCAGATTTGTCCTTGCTAATTTGTCACCAAGCGCAAGAAATTGTCACGAAAAGGCAGGAGAAGAGGAGGGCAACACAGGTGGGGAACGGTATGGACAGCTCTTTCTGTTGCACTCTCATTTGTTTGTATAATCGGGTTTTCTTGTTTTGTCAGTGTCTGTAGTTGGTATGGATAGCTGCCAAGGTGTCGTTACGTGAACTCTTTCGTGGTCCTTTTCTGATCGTTCAAATCCGATTTCCTCAAAGAGGAGCCTCCGATCTATTGAGCACCAATGCAATCGACCAGGTTTCAACAGCATGCACGCCGTGACATCAGTATCTCGGAAGTCACTGACACATAGAACCGAGGAGACGACATTCGGAAAGCAAGAAACTTCTATATGTGGTCGCCACCCAGAGGTTGAGCAGACAAATCGCTTCATTGTCGCTAGCTTTGGTGTTGATCAGTTTTTTTTAGTAGACCAATCTCCAAAGTTCGCAAAGAGAAAATGGAGAAACAGTCTGAGCATTTCCTTTTCCTGAGATGGAGACTGGAGAACTCAAGTTCAATTTCAATGACAATTTTATAGGGTTAGTTGAAACCCTTGCGCTGCTCTCGTCGTGTGACTGTCTTTGGACATTGTGTGTAAAATCAAGTTGCAACATCACAGAACGTTGACCATGGCTCTCGTAGTGCCCGACAAGAATGCCTTCCAACACATTCTCCGTCTTCTCAACACCAATGTCGATGGAAAAGACAAGATCATGTTTGCATTGACCAAAATCAAAGGCGTTGGACGACGATACTCAAACGTCGTCATCAAGAAGGTAAAAATCCACTCTCCCTTTGTGACTTGAACTGATTTCGTAGGCTGATGTTGACCTCAACAAACGGTTCCCTCATTACCCGTACTGTGGTTCTAATATAAAGTGCCGGAGAGCTTACTACCGAAGAACTCGAGCGTATAGTCACCATCCTGCAAAACCCCACTCAATACAAAATCCCCGAATGGTTTTTGAACAGACAAAAGGATATTGTGGACGGCAAAAACTCTCAACTTCTCGCGAATGCTCTGGACAACAAGCTCCGTGAAGATTTGGAGAGATTGAAGAAGATTCGTGCTCACAGGGGTGTTCGACATTCATTCGTTTGTGGCCTCGTGCGGGTGTTGCTGACTGGTCTTAGAATTTGAGAGTGCGTGGACAACATACAAAGACGACTGGTAGGAGGGGGAAGACTGTTGGTGTTAGTAAGAAGAAATAGGCTCGGTCGCATATATTCTGTGCGTGTTTGATAGAGCATTGTTGGAATAAATTCATCACAGACGTCAAATGCTCATCGATATATATACCACTTCTTGACCTCACCTCTCTTGACACTAATAGGTGCTGTTGGTCATTGCGTTTAGAGTGGCCTTTCTGGCTACCGATAACCTGAATGGACATCAACGAGAATTCTCTCTAACCGATCAATCCATCAGGTCCATCTTTGCCTTCAAGGAGACTGTCCTTTATTGCCGGCACATTGAACATCCTCGATACACGTGGACAAGTATGGACGGCAGTCATCATACTCTGTCCTCTTGTCGCCGCGGGAGTCATCGCAATCAGTCGATTGATGGATAACAGGTACCTCGTCAATTCATCTCACTGAAAAGAACACCATGGAAACCATCCATTCGATGTTATCTTTGGATCGTTGCTGGGGCATCTCCTCGCATGGATGGCTTACCGTCAATCTTTCCCTGCCATTGCCACTGCAGAAGGTGGTCGACTCTACTCTATCGCAGAATTCGCCACTGAGACTGCGAGTCTGAGTCAAGCATATTCTTGAACCTCCAGTGAACATGATCTCGAACTCAGGCAAGCTCGTCAGAGAAATCATCGGATGGATGTTTCTGGTGTGGGGAGGTGGGATAGAGCGACAGACGCTGATTCAGAGGAAGAAGTGCCCAGGAATGGACATGTGAAATTAGGAGCGAGCAATGAACATGAATATGGGACGATGCTGGGTCAACATGCAGGAACAGACAGTTTTGATGGTACTACAGAGTATAGGCGGCAGGGATGCGACAGCACGCGACGAATAGTTTGATTTGAGGAAGTCGGGACCTCAATTGATCACGCCTAACCACAACATGGATCCGTACTAATGCCTGTCGCATTTGGGCAGAAAAATGAACGATTCCCTCCGAACAGATCACATTGGTGCTACTTTCCCGCAACTAAAGTCGCGTCACGGACTACTCACGTTCGTTCTTAGGTCTAACCCATATTTAACTCCTGGCCGTAAGGCTTCTTCAGATGTGGATACCGCTAGCAAATGGACGGATAAAACCTTTGTAAACCTCTCTTTGAAAAGCTATGACGAATGCGACATTCGATCCACAAAGACCGACTATCTCTCGGCTCCGATTGCCTGTCTCTGTATTCACCTCAAAATCTTGAAATAGAGAAAGGTGGAGTGGGTCACGAATTAATTTCCACATCATTATATTCACACCAACTAGCCTTGCCTCCGACCACCTTTCTATTGGTTCAGCAGTGCCTCTATTACGGCTTGCAAAACTTAAACCGATAGAAACTTTCCCACCGCATAAAGTGAAAACGTTCACTGGACAAAAGCACGGAAAGCTTAGCCCATTTGCGTCACGTGACGGAGAGCTCAGCCTCACCTCAGACTCACTAATTGCGAGGCAGTGCCCACCTATTGCGATGCAGAGCGCACAGGTGTGTGAATATAAGTCATTAGAGCCCCGTCGGCTGGTATTTACCTGCGCCCGTTCTAGTACACATCGATGGAGTCTCACACGCAATCCGTTCTTCATAAACAGCCATCCATGGAGCTCCCATCTCCAAAAAAACAAAAGTATTTCACCCCCCTTGAGAATCGAGTGCTAATTGACTCAGAATGGATTTCGTTATCGGGAACAACCGGTTCGGAAGCAAGGGTACGTTTCGCTGCAAGAAATGTCAGAAACGTAAAGGAAAGGTATTTATTCCAACTCCCTCCACGACGCTGAATCTCGAATTAGTGTAATTACGATGATCCTGCCAACCCTTGCGATTACTGCTTTGCTCGCGGCTTGGTCTGCGGTCTCAAACTCCCTACTCCTCGAAAATTGGCAGAATGGGGTACTCTCGCCATGGTTCCCGGCGCGACTTTACCCATGCATATGGCAGTTGGTCAACCATTGGCCGCTGCACCGCTTCAGATTCAGATCCCCGCCAATGTTCAACAGATCAACGGAACCACGAACTATAATTTATCCAGTGCCAGCTCCGATACGGAACCCATTCCATTCCCGTCACCTTCGATCATCCCGTTTCCCTCACCGATTATCCCCAGTCTCAGTAATACTGGCTATCGACCTCATTCTATTACTTCTGGATTTGCATCGTTGATGAGTCCAATGTCACTTGGGATTACCCACAACACTGTCGAAAGTTGCAGTGTGGTACGCACTTGGTCACAACATTCTTTCCACCAAATCCCCACTGTATCGCACCAGTCATCCCCCGAATTGCCTTCCCAATTCACTCAAGGCGAGCCGTGCGATACACAAGAATCGGCCACAATTCCCTGTATCCCTGCCCGGCACCCGCTCCATACTCTCACGACTTCGATGCTTCCAATTGTCAGATCGCAAATCCCACAAGTGCATGACGACGATCCTATGGAGACTGCAAGTGACGAAGATTTGTCCACGGCTGAACAAACTTCGATCGCCGACCAAGATATATACTCCGAGGAGCAGCTCTGGGCATTATGGCAGGAGATGTATGTCCAATTCGACAATGGAAATCAAATTGCGGTATCTGAGGAACCGAGGAATTCTGGCCCATTCCGATTGAAATGGAATAGATTACACCATGTTCCGAGGAGTATGCGGAAGAAGAGGGCTGGAGTGTGGCCGGATTATATCCATATCAAGAAGGAAGATCTCGAGTCTGTGCCGAGCCTCAAAAGTGCTCCTAGCATTTTGTAATGAATTTCTTTAATTTGGACATAATTTAGGGAGATACGGAGAGCAAATAATAATAAGCAAATAATTCATTGTGTCGTCGCAAATTCCATGAAGTGGTAGTCTCGTTCCCAGCCACCAAGCCCAGGGGTCTGGCGACGAGACTAATGAAGTGGCCAATTGCTAGCAGACAGGCCAATCAAAATCAAAGATTGGCGTCGACCTTGGGAAACTTTAAACCAAACCGAGAAGAGAAGCACATTGTTCCTCCCCACTGACATGACAGAAGACGTCAACCCACGGAACATCCAATTGAATCCTCCCTCAGACGATCTCGCCGAAGCTCCATACACCAAAAACCTCCTCTCCCACGCTCACGCAGAGGTAAATAATCCTCCCCCACCAACCACCATAAATCCGGTCCCAGCTTGTGCGCTGACCTTTAATCATAGCACCTCCACCAGACATCCGCCCGTCTATTCATTGGACCCCTCCCTGAAGGCTGGGTGAAAACAAACAAACGAAACTGGTATGGCACGAAAAAGAAATACACCAGCAGAGCAATAACCTTCGATGCCCAACCAGGACAAAGTCTCACTAGTCGACGACTCACCGGCCTCGAACCCTCTAAAGCCCGCGGTCGCGAAGCCGCTGCCCAAGAGACAATCTCGCCTGCATCCGAACCTGTCGTGGTTTCGGATCCTGTGTCTACGTACCCCTCCCAACCCCCGTGCGCCGGCACGTGGTTCAATAAAAGGCTGATTGCATGGCGGTAGACGGCCGGGGACGGCTCTTGAGTTCACTTCGGATTCAGGGGTCGTGCCGGAGGGGAGGACTCCTGAGGAACGGAGGGAGAGTAGTCTTATCGAGGTTATGAGGGATAGTCCTGTTGTGAGGTTTTTGTCTTCTACAGAGCGGGAGAGGGATGAGGATGGGTTGCGGCGGTTGGAGGAGGAGAGGGCGGAGAGGAGGAGAGATGCGGGACAAATTACGGATTTGGAGCCTTTGCCTAGTGGTGAAGAGGGGAATGCAAGGGGAGTGTCTGGGGAGGTTGGGAGGACTTCTGATGAGCCGTTGATAAGATGATTGCTTTGGATATGAGATTGATTGTGCAGCATAATTGGGAATGATTGCATAGCTCCGTGTAGTGTTATTTTTAAGCATTTTTAAATCATAATATGTTCTAGCAGTCCCATGGAGCGAGCCATCACCAGAGCAGTCCTGCGTGGATACAGTGGTATTCGACATTTTGCTTGGATATTGGCTAAAATAATGGTAGGCGGAATTGTCATCCCAATTGACTGACAAGTTGCAGCGGATTCGAAGTCTCGCGACAATCGGAAGCGAGGAAGGCGATCGAGCTTTCATTCACTAACAAAATACAGCACCGTATCTTCAGTTTCAATTTCTCTATTGAATCATACGTATGGTGACGATCCTCTCCTGCTCGACTTGTTGGATTCCTTAGTGGCCGGGTTTATCCTCCACAACTTTCGCTTGCTCTGATGTATACATATGTTTAACTAGACAATCAGCGTCCATCCATCTGATTCAACGTATAAACACACGAGCTTGGACCACTTTGAGCCCATAGGAACCAATGGTGGTGTGAATGTTGGGGACGGGGCCATACATCTCGGGTGTCTAGGATCATTGTAATATTGCTCCGAGTTCATCATCACTTTCTGTATTTTCACAACTCCGTAAATTGTTATGATTGCTAACAATCAGCATCCGTTCACAAACAAGTCCCTCTTCTCATCAGAGATCCAAAGCAGATGGACAATCTGATGAAGAGGAGATATTGGGAGGGGAGGTGTACTGCCAACGAAGAACGGCCACAATGGTCGGAAGATGGGGGTATCGTAATACCTCAATCCGGCGAATCGCTTGGGCATCCAAGTGTTCGGGATACGATTGTTGTAGACGTTCCCAGCAGCTGCAACGAGGTTAGTCTCCAGGGAATCATCGATTGGGGGATGGATTACCGTCAGTCGGCATCCTGGGTGCACTGGTAGAAACAACGAGTTACTGAATCGGAAAGCAAGAGACAACGGAAGCGGGTTAGGGGACAGGTGAGCTGACAGCCACTTGTCCCACTAATTGCAGGAATGAAGCCGCTTCTCGATAAGACCTTGTGCATTTCTCTTGTAAAGATGGCATAGAGATAGATATAGAAATAATAAACGAATTGGAGTATCTCCAGATAATGTCCTCATTATCGAGCACCTCATGCAACCTTAACTCGATCAACAAAAGATCTCGGGGGAATTGGAAAACTCAGCGCAGCGAACTGATTGGCCAGATTTAAATGAGGCCAGATTGGGGTTTGGGCACGAGACTATACGACTTGGATATTACGGCACGGACGAAAGACTCGTCATACACAGACCCATAGAAAGCAGGCAATTTTAGCACCTTTTTTGTTCACAAGAACCTTTGGACTTTTCGTTTTCTGCTCATGTCGTCTTTACTTCTTCTCCTAGATTCCTCCTTCCCTCCTTCCTCTTCTCCCCAAGCTTCCCCCTCCTCTTCCTCCTCTCCCCCTTCTCCGGAGACTCCTCCTCACCTCCCTCCGGAAACCACCAAATTCCTGTATAGCAGTCTTCACAGGGTAGATAACCTGGTCCGTCGTTATCACAGTCTCCGCACGGAATCCAACTCGCAAGCGAACCTCTTGGCACATTTATCCTCTCGTCTCTCCCACCTCGCACAGTCCAACTTGGCCCGGACAACGGTAGACTATAATCACATCCTTTGTCCTCCCGTAGGAAGGATGTCCCTGGTGGATCGAATGACGATATCGCTCAAGGAGAATCTCGATCGGGTCATGGTCGAGTTAGATACCAGTCTTACGGAAATGGAGTTGGTGTACATGAGTGTGGACGATACTTTGGTCACGCTCTGTCAGATTGTGAATTCGTTGGGCGTGGCGTCGGGGGAGCTGGTAAATGGAGTCAAGCATGTTCAACAAGTCTACTTGTCTTTGGTGGATGAAGTGAGAGGTACCCTCTTGAACCCCCCAACTCCACTATCTCCCGACTTTCCCCTGTCTGCCGATTTCCGTCACTCCCAAAGTATCTTGTTAACTGTATCAGCGCGACGGGATTTGTGGTATCGTTTCACGGCGAATGAGAAGAGAAAGTCAATTTTGTCCGCTAGTACGTTAGGAGATTTGTTACAAAGTCCCCCCTCGGAATGGGAAGCTTTCGCAAACGACTGGATAAGTTTGGGTGGGGATGGGAAAAAGAAGGCGGATGAAGTGGATGACCTGGCTGTCGCGATGGGAAATTGGGGGGGTGGGATGGATGAAGGGAGAATGACCGAGGAGTAGTATGATGGCATCGGTTTATAATAATAGCCCAAGTAGATGGAATTATGTGTAAGTGCGAGCATAGTTGTAGACGAAAGTTGCATGTAGCAAGGATAGCCGGATTTTTAGTCCAAGTCCAAGTAGATGAGTTCTATCCGATGAGCTGAACTATCAGTGAAGAGACCCCAGAACCAAATTCAGATATTGAATTCTAAAGAAGAGCTTGGAGGCAATGACGAAGCTCAAGGTTACAAAACTGGTTTGAAACTACAAAGCAGCTACAAAAGGTATGCCGTCTGATTGGCTGATAGCCAAACGGGAGCAATAAGTTTTTTTTTGGATCAAAACTCTAAATGCCAATATTTCGGGTGCGTTCCCAGAATGCCAAGACTCACCTCTATACATAATATCACGCGCCAAGTCCCCATGATCGATTCAAACTTTTTTTACGCCAGTATTCTCGACAATGTCCACCACGGATACAGGAAAATGGACAAAAAATTTGAACATATTGGGTCTCATCGGAGTTCTTGCCGCAACTCTCTGTATCGTCCCCTTTACCATTGATCCTTCCTTCCTTCCAATTGCGATCTCAGCGCCAAGAAATCCGCTCCCCCTGAAAGACTTGGCTGCACAGTACCGAAAGGGATGTCCTCAACATCACTTCTCTTCCGTCAAAGTTCTATCTCGAGAACCTTATGCCATGGTAATTGAAGAGTTTGTAACCCCCGCAGAAGCAGAGTTTCTTGTCAAAGCAGCGTAATCACCCTCCGTCCATCCTTTCGTTGACTCTTGCGTGTAGCGAACCTCTTCTTGGAGAATCACTTGTTGTGGATGCATATGGTTCAGCATCGACAGATACCAAAGTCGATAAAAGTCATCGCGATTCTTCAACTGCCTTCTTGAGCTCCCCGGCCTCTCCCCCGGAGACCGATGAAGACGTCGTCATAGCCTGCATTGAACAACGCGCAACTCAATTTCAGGGGCACATCCCCGTAGAAAGACTCGAAAGCCTGCAAGTCGTGAAGTACTCCCCCATCCCTAGTTGGAGATGGTCCCCGCTGATCCGCTAGGTATGGCGAAACTCAACAATTTCGCAGTCACTATGATTGGCTCGATCCCGCTGGCAAGGATCTAGAGAGACCAGGAAACCGTGAAACCTCGTTTTTCGTGTATCTCGTTGCGAATTGCACTGGTGGGACAACCGTGTTTCCCAATATCCAGCGACCGCACGCGGAAGAGTGGTGTGATGTGCTCAAGTGTCGAGATGATGAAGGTAAATCGGTGGAGTGGGTGGAGGTGTTGCCGAAGGTTGGGACCGCGATTTTCTGGTTTAATCTTGGTACGACGGGGGAAGTGGATAGGAAGACTTTGCATGCTGGGGCACCTGTTCAAAGTGGGACAAAGGTGGGGATGAATATTTGGACGAGGGAGAGAAATTGGAGGATTTAGTGGAGAAACATTTTTAAACATTTCAGGGCAGGATTATTGAAGGCTTTCCCATGTATGCTTTATCTGGGATTAGCATAGCTGGAAGTGCTGGTTCGCAGCAGGATCTTAGAGAACCGGCGATTTAATATTATCATTTTTTGAGCATTCTTCGGTGGATCGGCTGCGTGATATGATGAGATCGATATGTCTCTGCAGTCTTCGATCCCTTCTCTCCCTCTATATAGTGAACCGAAGAAGCGGAGATATTCCGTTGACGACTCTGCGCGAGTGGCCATTATCGAATTGAGATCACGATGAACAACTTGTCCCCAAGTCTTGATTCGTTCAGAGTTGTGGCGAGAGGAGAGACGCCGGAAAAATTTCATTTCGATCAAAGATGGCACTCACTGGGAGCCCACCGCTTGACGGCCGGAAATCCATCACGTTGATGAAAAGCCAACGACCACTTCATTACCGTTAACATTCGTTTATACAATTAGATCAGGTCTGTTAAATGCAGACTGAGTGTCTTTCTATATGGAAAGCCGCATCAGTTGAATGCTATTTTCTGATTGCCCTGCATATTTGCATGCTATTTGGTGATCATCCCCACTGCCCCGTCGTCACTGAATTAAGAACAAGTGTGTCAGATCTAAGGGGGTCATCTAGCCTTGCCACCAGGCTCAGAATTATGTGATTGGTCTGGCCATGAGGCTAGGGGTCCTCTCCCGCTTTGATCTTCTTCTTCATACCATTGCCCCACCCACCAAGCCATCAACACATTCTCTCAGATCTCCAATACGATCAAAATGGTGACAATATTCTTGAACGTCCTGTTGGCTATCACAGATTTCTTCAGTGAGGTGGCACTAAAAGCACTCTGGAAAACCTTCAAAAAGGAGAGGCGCTGTGAAGCAGCCAAAGAATGTAATGTACCCACACTATCAATCTCTGCTAACTACAAGGCGCTCATTCTAAATCTTTGACATCCAAACTTCTTCAGGTCAATGCAACTGTATCTCATCCCGTCAATATCTCATCCATTCGTGTTGCAAACCCACCCTCCAAGCCCACTACCGCCACGTCATTGGTGTCTTCGGCCCCCACTCCCGTTCCCACAGATCGGCCCCACTTAGCACGTCATCCATCCCTGGAAACCACGACTCAATCCTCGACTTGCCAGATCCACCCGACACCATGATGGATCTCATCCTTCACCCCACCGCGCGTCATGCCCACCCCACTGCATGGTAAAGTCACAGAAAATCGTGAGTAGGTAGATGAAATAGAACGCCCAGCCCGAAATCCGCATGGTCCTCATAAATAACCTGTTTGTTGTCAACTTGAATCCTTGCATAACCGATGCGGATGATCTCTCATTCGTTGGCAAATCCTTGATCTAGACTGATAAACTCAATTGTAACCCGATTTTCGAATTCCTTTGACGGAACTTGGATGCTTTTATGCTTTTATTATCCCGACAGCCTCCGTTGAGCGATTAATCTCACATAAGATGCCAAAAGATGTTGTGGTGAGAACTAGATTTTTCCAAGACTATGCTCCCGAAAGAGCATTTCCTTTAAATTTATTGTGGATGCAGAGACTTTTACCCTACAAGGCACAGTCGTTGTGACGGCTAGTTAGCCGCCGCCTTGCCTCTTTTGAGCAAGAATTTCTTTGGGCAGTCGTATCCGGGCGCGATTACCACATTATTGTGGATTCTGCAAACTTGACAGGAGGATACTAAATTTAGTTGTCCTCCGAAAAATTCCAGCAACCACATTATGTCCTAAGCTAAAGCCAGATAATCCCCGAAATTAAAGACCCTACGGTCTACACCACCACACGAGATAAATTTACCGTAAATGTCAATATTCACAAGTGGCAGGAAACTGCAAAATTACAGAAAAGAAAATTTTTGAAGACGAAGAAGAATCCACAGCAGCAAAGTTAAATCGGGACGATGGCAACAGCTGCACTGCCAATACTCTTCTCCTCGCCCGAGGAAGACTCGTCTCTTCCCTCAGACATCAACTTTCAAGCTCTAAACCCCATCTCTCGTACCTATGCCCAGTAAAACATTAAACTGACCTTCAGCGCCGCGGGAGCTCGTCCTTGAACCAGTGGGGCCACACTTCCTTGCTCACGCACGTCGAAAGAGACATAACCGGACATTCAGCGAAGACGAAAAGCATCAGGCTGAAATACACGCCTCATCGCTTGAGGACCGATCAGGCAACGTGTCCGAAGACGATGAGCCCGAAGATCCTGAAATGCTTGTACGCGATCCCAAAGAATGGAAGGTACGCCCTGTACCCAAAGCACAGGTTTGACAAATGTAGGAACAAGATCATTATGCGGTCCTTGGATTATCGAAATACAGATACAAAGCTACGGACGAACAAATCAAAAAGGCGCATCGGAAGAAAGCATTGAAACACCATCCAGATAAGAAGGCAGGAGCAACAGGCGACGAAAATGATGATTCTTTCTTTAAATGTATACAAAAGGGTATCTACTCAAGCGTCATCTCCTGTATTGACATGTAGCTTTCGAAACACTTTCGGACCCAATTAAACGTCGCCATTTCGATTCGGTAGACGAGGGCGCCGATGTCGAGCCTCCCTCAAAGAAAGCCAAAGGCGACTTCTTCAAACTCTGGACACCTTTCTTCGAATCCGAAGCCCGGTTCTCAAACCGTCATCCTGTACCACAACTCGGCTCCCTCTCCTCCACAAAACAAGAAGTCGAACAGTTCTACAACTTCTGGTTTACCTTTGACTCGTGGCGAAGTTTCGAGTATCTCGACAAGGATCCTCCTGATGAGGGCGACAATCGCGACAATAAACGATGGCAAGAGAAGAAGAATAAAGCGGAGCGAGCAAAGAGAAAGAAGGAAGATACCGCGCGGTTGCGAAGAGTCGTGGAGGATTGTTTAAATGTGGATCCTCGAATGAAACTATTCAAGGAGGCAGAAAGGAAGGAAAAGGAACGGAAAAAGTTTGAAAAGGAAGCTGGAGCCAGAAAAGCTGCAGAAGAAGCCAAACTTCGCGAGGAGGAGGAGAAGAAACGAAAAGAAGAAGAAGCAGCAAAAGAAAAGGCTGCAAAGGAGGATTCCAAAAAGTCGAAGGAAGCCGCCAAAAATCGCATCAAAAAGGAGAAACGGATCATCAAAGGATCGGTCAAGGACGTGAATTATTTTGCCGTTGATGGTGGGAGCGCGTCGGCTGGGCAGATCGATAAGGTCTTGCATGATGTCGAGTTGATTATGGAGAGATTGAAGGGGGACAAGTTGACCACCATTTCGGGGAAATTGGACGGGAAAAAAAGTGCTAATGACGTGAGGAAGGTGTTCGAGGAGGTTGTGACGGAGGATGACATAAAGGG
>Ga0335073_10009114_pt1 | contig 13922 bp, 12 predicted proteins | sample Lox_Sample_22_FD_207093 | JGI IMG/M metagenome (GOLD analysis project Ga0335073, IMG submission 207093) | Soil microbial communities from Loxahatchee National Wildlife Refuge, Florida, United States - Lox_Sample_2.2 | ecosystem: Environmental > Terrestrial > Soil > Wetlands | place: USA... | reverse complement strand
GTAATCATGACGCAACACCCGGTACATATCGATTTCCCCGGCCGCATCACGCTCGTCGGATTCGGCAGCATCGGACAGGGAGTTCTGCCGCTGATCTTGCGGCACATCGGTATCGCGCCGGACCGGGTTGCAATCGTCACCGCCGACGAGGCCGGAGCGGCCGAAGCCGCCCAGTACGGCATCCGCCGCGTCGCCGAACCGCTCACGCGCGAGAACTACCGCCGCGTCCTCACCTCGCTGGTGGGCCGCGGGGACTTCCTGCTGAACGTGTCCGTGGACGTATCCAGCGTGGCGCTGATCAAGCTGTGCTGGGAGCGGGGCGCCATGTACCTCGATACCTGCATCGAGCCCTGGCACGGCGGCTACACCGATCCGACGCTCTCGCACGCGAAGCGCACCAACTATGCACTGCGCGAGGAGGCGCTGGCGCTGAAGGCCGGCAACTCGCGTGCGCCCACGGCGGTGGTGGCGCACGGGGCCAACCCCGGCCTGGTGTCGCACTTCGTCAAACAGGCGCTGCTGAACGTCGCCGCCGACACCGGCGTGGAGGCCGGCGACCCCGTCGCGCGCGAGCAATGGGCCGCGCTCGCGCAGCGGCTCGGCGTGCGCGTCATCCACATCGCCGAGCGCGACACCCAGGTGACGGACCGGCCGAAGCGGCTGAACGAGTTCGTCAACACCTGGTCGGTGGACGGCTTCGTCGCCGAGGGCGCGCAGCCCTGCGAGCTGGGCTGGGGCACGCACGAGCGTAATTTCCCCCGCGACGGCCGGCGTCACGACGCAGGCTCCGGCGCCGCCATCTACCTCATGCAGCCGGGAGCGGCCACGCGCGTGCGCACCTGGACCCCGCTGGCGGGCCCGTTCCACGGCTTCTGCATCACCCACAACGAGGCGATCTCGATCGCGGATTACCTGAGCGTGCGCGAAGGCGGCCAGGTTGCCTACCGTCCCACCTGCCACTACGCCTACCACCCTTCGGATTCGGCCATCGCCTCGGTGCACGAGTTCGCCGGGCGCAACTTCACCGTCCAGGACAGCAAGCGCATCCTGATGGACGACATCACGGCCGGCCGCGACGAGCTCGGCGTGCTGCTCGCCGGCCACAGGAAGAATGCCTACTGGTACGGCTCGCAGCTGACCATCGCCGAGGCGCGCGCGCTGGCGCCGTTCAACAATGCCACCAGCCTGCAGGTCACCTCGGCCTGCCTGGCGGGCATGATCTGGGCGATGGAGAATCCCAACAGCGGGCTGGTGGAGGCCGACGAGATGGATTTCCGCCGCAACCTCCAGATCTGCAAGCCCTACCTCGGCACCGTCACCGGCGCGTATACGGATTGGACGCCGCTCGCCGAGCGCGAGCGGCTGTTCCCTGAGGACACCGACAAGAGCGATCCGTGGCAGTTCCGGAACGTGAGGGTGATCTGGTAGCTCGCTCGGCAGATCAGTCCGGGTACTCGATCGCTACCACCACGTAGTCGATTGGCCCGCCCGGCAGCTCCAGCCGTACCTCGGCGTCCAGCGCCCTGCCCAGCAGCGCCCGGCCGAGCGGCGCGTCCATGCTGATGTAGCCGGGCGCGGTGTCGATCTCGTCCGGCCCCACGATGCGGTAGCGCACCACCGTACCGTCCTCGCGCTCGAGCGACACCCATGCGCCGAAGAAGACGCGGCCGCGGTCGTGGGGCGGATTGTCCACCACCACCATGCCCGTGAGGCGCTGGCGCAGGAAACGCACGCGCCGGTCGATCTCCCGCAGGCGCCGCTTACCGTAGGTGTACTCGGCGTTCTCGGAGCGGTCACCCTGGGCCGCCGCCTCGGCCACGGCCTGTGTGACCCGCGGCCGCTCCACGCGCCAGAGCTCCTCCAGCTCGGCCTTCAGCCGGCGGTGCCCCTCGGGCGTGATGAAGCGTGAGCCGGGTCTGTCCGGGGGGCGGTATCGCGCCATGGTGAAGGTCGTTTCCGGCCCCGCAGCCGTGGGGATTTGTGGAGCCAGTCACGGTGATTGTAGCGGCGCTTCCCTAAGCTTGCTCCATGGCCGCCAAGTACTACACGCACTTCGTCACTGCGGATGCCCAGCCGATGGCAGCGCTGGAGTCCGGTGCGGCGAGCGAGTGGAGCGGGGTGGTGGAGCTGCGGCAGCCCCTCACGCATGGCGGCGGCGCGCGTGAGCTGCGCTGTCTGCTGGCGCAGAGTTTCGACCTCACGAGCGAGGACATCCGCATCCTGCACTGGGCGCGGCTGCACTAGCTGCGCAGCGCCGGCGCGCAAGTATCCCCTGGCGGACTTCTCCTTCCCTTCATCGAAAGTCCGCATTCCCAGCCCCGGGCCGCAAGGCCCGGGGGATTTTTGCACTCGCGGCCGCGAGTGCCATAATTCCCCTGATCATGATGCACCGTATGTCGCCGATTCGCGTCATCTGCGCGGTCGCCCTGACCGTGCCGCTGGCCGCCTGTGCGCTGCTGGGCCAGCCCTGGGGCGCTGCCCACAAGCCCGTGCCCGTGGCGGCTCCACCGCCCCCGCCGCCGCCGCCACCGCCGGACCCCGTGGCGATGCAGACTTCGAAGTTCGAGCTGGACGGCGATACCGCCGTCGTGGGCCGGCTGCAGCAGACCGTGGTGGGCAAGGACGACACCCTCACCGACATCGCGCGGCGGTTCAACCTCGGTTATGAGGAAATCCTGCGGGCGAATCCCGGCATGGACCCCTGGCTCCCCGGGGCCGGGCGCATCGTGGTGCTGCCGACGCAGTTCGTGCTGCCGGACGCCCCCCACGAGGGCATCGTCATCAACATCGCCGCGATGCGCCTGTTCTATTTCCCGCCGCACAAGCGCGGCGAGCCGCAGGTGGTGTACACCCATCCCATCGGCATCGGCAAGGTGGGCTGGGCGACCCCGGAGGGCACGACGCGGATCGTGCGCCGGCAGAAGGATCCCACCTGGCACCCGCCGGCGTCGGTGATCGCCGAGCACAAGCAGAACGGCGACGACCTGCCCACGGTGGTGGGCCCGGGGCCGGACAATCCCCTCGGCAACCGCGCCTTCTACCTCGCCTGGTCCGGCTACCTCATCCACGGCACCAACAAGCCCGCCGGCGTCGGCCTGCGGGTGAGCCACGGCTGCATCCGGCTGTTCCCGGAGGACATCGATGAGCTCTTCGACAAGGTGCCCATCGGCACGAAGGTGCACGTGGTCAACCAGCCCTACGTCTTCGGTTTCGATCACGGCCAGCTGGTCATGCAGTCCTTCGGCTCGCTGGAGGACGACCGGCGCGACTGGAAGCAGGCGCGGCACCGGCTCCTGGCCCGCTCGCTCGGCGCCTCCCTCCAGAGAGGGATCCGCAAGCGCGGCCTGACCGTGGACTGGGACCTGGTGATGTCCATGGCGCACTCGCCGCGGGGCGTCGTGGTGCCGGTGACCGACCCCGGCACCGGCCTGCAGCAGGTGCTCGCCGGGGCCGAGAAGGTCCGGGATGTGCTGCCGCAGGGCGCCAGCTGGGACGGCAAGACCGATCTGCCGATGGACGAGAAGGACTTCGAGCAGCTGATGGGCGAATCCGATCCGGGCGAGCACGTGCAGGCCGTCGCCGGCTCGCACAAGAGCGGCAACTAGCGCACCGGAGCCCGCATGCCGGCACTTTCCGAATGGCTGCAGCTCATGCTGGGAGAGATCGCCGCCAAGCGCGATCAGGCCGCGCGCGCCGAGGCGGAACGGCAGGCGCGCTCGCAGGAGCAGCACGGCGGCGTTGCCGCCACCGACACGGCCGGCGCCCCGGCGGGTGCGGCGGGACAGCAACAGCGCTAGCCCGGATCCGCCCCGCCCGGCTCCGCGCCGCATGACCTAATAGACAACGCGCGCGCAACAGACACCGCACACGCGCTCCATGCCGGCGCCCGCGCGCGGTTTGAGCGCCGGCCGCCCGCGTGATCCGTGCTACAGTCCCGGCCGCGAGGTGTCCCCGTGGCCGTGCATCCAGCAATAGCAACACAGCCGGGCCCGGAGCGCGTCATCCACCGCGTCCCCATGGGGACCACCGCCTTCGTCGGCCGTACGCTCAAGGGGCCGGTCGACCAGCCGGTGCGGGTGGGGAGCTTCGCCGAGTTCCAGCAGATCTTCGGCGGCCTGTGGCAGCCCTCCACGCTGTCGTACGCCGTGGAGCAGTTCTTCGACAACGGCGGCCGCGCGGCGCTCATCGTGCGCGTGGTCAACGGCGCCCGTGCGCCCACGCTCGCCCTGCCCGCGGCCACGGGCTGCCTGCGCCTTGCCGGCGTGCACCCGGGGTCGCGCGAGTATCTGCGCGCATCGGTGGACTACGACGGCATCGATGCGGCGGCGACCGACCGGTTCAACCTCGTCATCCAGCGCCTCGGCGCGGCCGGCACCGAGCAGGTGTGGTCGCAGGAGATCCTGCGCCGGATCTCCGTGGACCCCGCCTCGCCGCGCTTTGTCGCCGATGTGCTGGCCGGATCGAGCCTGGTGCGGGTGCTTGGGGAGGTGCCCCCCGTGCGGCCCGCGCGCACTCCCGGCAGCGGCGGCGCGGTGGTGGGCTACGTGGCCGCGAACGCCGACGGCGACGACGGCGCGCCGCTGTCGGACTACGACCTGATCGGTTCGGCGCCCGCGTGCACCGGACTGTTCGCGCTCAAGGCGCAGCATGACTTCGGCCTGCTGTACCTGCCCCCGCCCACGCGTGCGCAGGACCTGGGCCTGTCGGTGCTGCTGGTGGCGGCACGCCTGTGCCGCGAGCGCCGCGCGGTGCTGGTGGTCGATCCGCCGCACTCGTGGACCGACGTGGCCGACGTGCAGCTCGGGCTGCCGCGCTGGCCCTTCCGCAGCGACCACGCCGCCATGTTCTTCCCCCGCGTGCTGGCGTTCGACCGGCTGCGCAACCGCGAGATGAGCTTTGCGCCCGGTGCGGCGGCCGCCGGCATGCTCGCGCGCCAGGCGGTGCTGCCGCTGCGCGCGCAGGAGGGCGCCGAGGCGCAGCTGCGCCCGCTGCTGCGGGCCGCGCTGCCCGTCACCGAGGCGGACGGCGTCCGGCTGGCGCAGCTGGGCGTGAACACCCTGCAGGCGGTGCGGCCCGCGCGTGGCGGCAGCCGGCCGCGCACCCTTTCGGCCGGGCCTGCCGGTGCCGGCGGGAGCCTCGCCGCGCGGCGCCTGGAGTTCCTCATCGCCACCAGCATCGAGCGCGGCACGCGCTGGGTACAGCAGGCGCCCAACGAGCCCGGGAGCTGGGAGCGTGCCGCCGGGCAGGTGGGCGAATTCCTCGAATCGCTGCGGCGCGATGGTGCCTTCGCTGCCGCCGACCCCGGCGACAGCTGGTTCGTGGTCTGCGACGCGCGCGTGAACCGGCCCGACACCGTGGCCGCCGGGGCGTTCAACCTCCTGTACGGCTATGCGCTGCTGAAGCCGGCGGATTTCCACTGCTGGCTGGTCAGCCACAAGGGCGGCGAGTGCCGCGTGCGCCCGGTTTCGGTCAACCGTCTGGCCACGGCGCCGGAGCGGGTGGAATGGGAGATCGAGACCGCCATCCTCAAGCGCCTGGTACTGCACCCGGACGCCTAGCGGATCCGGCCCCAGGCCCGGCCCTGTGGCGCATCCGGCCCCGGGGCCGGTGCACGTACCATCCGCGCCCGGGGGCCGGTGCACGTACCGCCGGCCCTGCACGCCGCCGCGCCCGCCGCTAAGATAAGCCCCGATGCGCGCGTTACCCACAGTTCCGGCTCCCATACCGTGACCAGCCGCCATGTCGTCTTCTCCCATGGCCAGGAAGGCGGGCCCTGGGGCCGCAAGATCACCGTCCTGGCCGACACGGCGCGCGCGGAGGGCTATGAGCCGGAGTCCGTGGACTACCGCGGCATCGACTCCCCCCAGGCCCGCGTGGCGCGCCTGATGGAGTTCTGCAAGGAGCTGCAGGGCGAGCTGGTGCTGGTGGGATCGAGCCTGGGCGGCTTCGTATCCGTGGCCGCGGCTTCGCACCTGCACGCCCGCGGGGTCTTCCTCATGGCTCCGGCCATCCATGCCGCGGGGCTCCCCGAGCTGCGCCGCGGCGCGCTCGACTGCCCCGTGATGGTGGTGCACGGCTGGCGCGACCAGGTCGTGCCCTGCGAGGACAGCGTGCGGTTCGCGCGCAGCCACGGCGCATCGCTCCACCTGGTGGACGACGACCACCGCCTGCACGGCGCGCTCGGCATGATCCGCTACCTGTTCGAGTACTTCCTGATCTCGCTGGACCTGCCCGCGGCCGGCTGACCCGATGTCCTGGCTGCTGCGACGGATCCTGGCGCTGTGGGTGCGCTTCACCGTGCTGCCGGCGGACGCGCTGGCGCGCCTGCAGGGCCGGGCCCATCCGGTGTGCTACGTCCTCGAGCGCCGTGCGGCCACGGACCTGGCGCTGCTGCAGAGCGCCTGCGTGCGGTTGAAGCTGCCGCGGCCGCGCAAGCGCCTGCTGGAGCACTCCGACCTGCGCTCGCAGTTCCACCTGGGCGGGCGCACCTTCGGCGGGCGGATCTTCGACCCGAGCCCGCCGGCGCCGCTGGTGGCGCTCGCCGAGCTGCTGCGGCGCGATCCGGCCCTCGACGTGGACCTGGTGCCGGTCAGCGTGTTCTGGGGCCGCGCGCCCGAGCGCGAGGCCTCGTGGTTCCGCCTGCTGCTGGTGGAGGACTGGACGTTCACCACGCGTCTGCGCAAGTGCTTCCGCGTGCTGTTCAACGGCCGCGACACGCTGCTGGAGCTGGACGAGCCGGTGTCGCTGCGTTCGCTGCTGGGGGCCGAGGCGCCGGCCAAGGTGCAGGCCCGGCGCGTGGTGCGCGCGCTGCGCGCGCGCTATGCCCGGGTGCGCGCCGCCCGCATCGGGCCCGACCTCTCGCACCGGCGCACCATCGTCGCGCAGATCCTGCGCATGCGCACGGTACGCGCCGCGGTCGCCCAGGAGGTGCGCGAGAAGCGGCTCGGGCGGCGGGCGGGCCTGGAGCACGCCCGCAGGCTCGCCGAGGAGATCGCCGCCAACTATTCGCCGGCGTTCGTGCGCCTGATGGAGCGCGGGCTCACCTGGCTGTGGAACCGCCTGTACGACGGCGTGGTGTTCGAGCACGGCGCAACCCTCGGCCGGGTCTCCGGCCACGAGATCGTGTACGTGCCCTGCCACCGCAGCCACATGGACTACCTGCTGCTGTCCTACGCCATCTACCGGCAGGGCTACGCCATCCCGCACATCGCCGCGGGACTGAACCTGAACCTGCCGGTGGTTGGCCGCTACCTGCGCAAGGGCGGCGCGTTCTTCATCCGCAGGAGCTTGAAGGGCAACTCACTCTACACCATCGTGTTCATGAGCTACCTGTCGGCCATCATGGCGCGCGGGCACTCCATCGAGTACTTCATCGAGGGCGGGCGCAGCCGCACCGGGCGACTGCTGCAGCCGAAGACGGGCATGCTCACCATGACGCTGCGCGGCTTCCTGCGCAATCCCGTGCGGCCGGTCGCATTCGTACCGGTGTACTTCGGCTACGACCGCATCGTCGAGGGCAGCACCTACATCGGCGAGCTGGCCGGCACCCCGAAGAAGAAGGAAAGCGTGCTGGGGCTGCTGTCCACGCTGCCGAAGCTGCGCGGCCGCTTCGGCCGGGCGCACGTGAACATCGGCGAGCCGATCCTGCTCGAGGACCTGCTGGCGCGCCACGAGCCGCGCTGGCGCGAGCACCTGGGAGAGGAGGCGCGCGTACCGTGGCTGAGCGCCGCGGTGGGCGACCTCGCACTCGCCATCATGCGCAACGTCAACGCCGCCGCGGCCGTCACCCCGATCAGTCTGCTCGCCGTGGTGCTGCTGGGCGCACCGCGCCATACCCTGGTGGAGGCCGACCTGCTGCGCCAGCTGGAGCTGCTGCTGGCACTGCTGGCGGACTGCCCCTACAGCGAGCGCGTCACCGTCACCGCACTGGACGCGGCGCGCATCGTGGCCTGCGGTGAGGAGATGCGCGTCATCGCGCGCCGCAGCCACCCGCTCGGGGACCTGCTGCAGATGAGCGACGAGTCGGCGGCGCTCGCCGCCTACTACCGCAACAACGTGCTGCACCTGTTCGCGCTGCCCTCGCTCGTGGCCTGCGCCTTCGCCGGCAATGCCGCCATGCGCGACGAGGACATCCACCGGCTCACCGGCCGCATCTACCCGTACATAGCCTCGGAGCTGTTCCTCAAGTGGCCGGAGGAGCAGGTGCCGGCGGCGGTGGACGCGGTACTGGCCGCGCTCGAGCGCCGCGGTCTCATCGGGCGGGGACCGGGCGGGGAGTGGCGCCGTCCGCCGCCGACCTCGGGGCGGGCCATGCAGCTGTCACTCCTCGCCCAGTCGACCATCCAGACCATCGAGCGCTACTACCTGACCATCGCGCTGCTGCTGCAGGCCGGCAGCGGCCAGATCACGCAGGCGCAGCTGGAGCAGCGCTGCCAGCTCATGGCCCAGCGCATGACGCTGGTCTACGGCTTCAATTCCCCGGAGTTCTTCGACCGGACGCTGTTCGAGAACTTCATCGACCTGCTGCGCCAGCGCGGCGTCGTCAACGCCGCGGGCGCCGGCCGGCTCGCCTTCGATGCGGTGCTCACCGAGGTGGCCCAGGATGCGCAGGTGGTCCTGAACGAGCAGATCCGCCACAGCATCCTGCAGGTGACGCACAGCTGAGCCGGGTACCCGGGTCCGTCCCGCCGGTGGAAGGCGCGGATCCCGGGCCGACGGCGCATGGCTGACCCGGTGCGGCGGGTCCGTACCGGCCGGCCACGCAGCTGTGGTCGCGGCCGCCTGCCTTGTACCCCCGCGTACCGGCAGGGCATCCTTGGCGGGTATTGCCCCGGAGTGCCGATGGTCACATCCCTACGCGCGGCGGCGGCGCTGCTGTTCCTGATGCTGCTGTGCGCGCGTGCCGTGCGTGCCGACCCCGACGTGCCGGACAGCCGCGACCGCGCTGCGGTCGGCCGCACGCGCGATCGCGGCGAGTCGCGCCTGGATACCGGACCGGCGCCCGAAGCGGCGGCCGAGGCCTGCGATCGGCGGTGTCTGCAGGATCTCGCGGACACCTACGTGCGGGCGCTGCTCGCCCACGATGCCGGGCAGCTGCCGTTGGCCGAGGGTGCGCGCTTCACCGAGACCGGACAGGAGCTGGCGCTCGGGGACGGGTTCTGGCGCACCGTGAGCGGCGGCGGCGGCTTCCGCCTGTACGTCCCGGATGTGCAGGCCGGGGAGGTGGGCTTGCTCGGCACGCTCAAGGAGTTCGACACACCGGTGCTGATGGCGCTGCGCCTGAAGGTGGTGAACCGCCGCATCAGCGAGGTCGAGACCCTGTTCCACCGCCGCGGCTCCGGGCCGGCGTGGGCCGATGCCGGCGTGGCGCAGCTCGATGCCCATGGGGCCGATGCCCTCTGGACGGCGCCGATCCCGCCCGCCGCGCGCGCCACGGGCGAGGCGCTGATCGCGGCGGCGGCCGCCTATCTCGGCGGCATGGAGCACTACAATGCCAGGGTCTCGTACCCGCTCGCCCCGGACTGCGTGCGCCTGCAGGACGGGGCGCGTGTCACGCACAACCCCGGCATCGTCATCGGCGGACACGGCTTCAATCTGGCGACGCTGGGCTGCCTGGAACAGCTGCGCAGCGGCTGGTTCGCCTCCATCACCGGCATGCACCACCGCCGCATCATTGCCGACCCGGACTACGGGCTGGCCCTGGCCTGGGTGAACATCGACCAGGCAGGAACGAAATCGGTGGTCGCTGACGGCCGTACCGTGCCCACACCCGCGCTGGCGCAGCCGCTGGGCACCGAGGCCGTGTACGCCTTCCGGATCGAGAACGGGCTCATCCGCCGCATCGAGAGCCTCACCACCCCGGTGCCTTACCACATGGGGCCGGGCTGGGATGAGGGCGCGCCCCCCACGGCAGCGGCCGGGCGCTGAGCCTCGGAGGCCGCCAGCCGCCCGGCCCTTGCACCGAAGCCCGGCGGCAGCGGGCTCCCAAGGTGTAGGCAGCGCTAGTCCTCGCGCACCCGTCCGCGCAGGCGCTTCACCTTCTGGTCATGCGCCTTGGCCTGCAGGCGCCGCTGCCTGGAGGCGAAGGTGGGCCGCGTGGGGCGCCGCGGCTTCGGGGCCGCCAACGCCGCCCGGATCAGGGCGCGCAGCCGCTCCAGCGCCTCCTCGCGGTTGCGCTCCTGGGAGCGGTGGCTGCGCGCCGTGATCAGCACCGTGCCGTCGTCGTTGAGCCGGTGGCCGGCCAGCTGCCGCAGGCGTTGCTGCGCGGCTTGCGGCAGCACCGAGTGCGCCAGGTCGAAGCGCAGCTGCACGGCGGTGGCCACCTTGTTGACGTTCTGGCCGCCCGGACCCGCGGAGCGGATGAAGGCGAAGGCGATCTCCCCGTCGGGGATGCTCAGCTGGCCGTTGATGTCGAGCGGCATGGCCGGACTGTACCCGATGCGGCCGCACGCCGGGGGCGGTCAGTCGGTCCCACCCGGAGGCGTGGCCGGCGGGCCATGCGGCGGCAGCATGCGCAGCTCCCGCTGCGCCACCGGGATCTTGATGCCGCGGCGCTTGAACACACGCCAGATGGCGCGGTTCACGTCGGAGCGCACGTTGTTGACGCCGTTCATGGGATCGGCGATCCAGAACCGCACCTCCAGGCGCATGCCGTAGTCCTCGAAGGCCATCAGCCGCGTGACCGGTTGCGGGTCGTGCAGGATGCGCGGGTGATCCTGGACGGCTTCCAGCAGCGCCTCGAGGGCCACCTCGGGGTCATCGTCGTAGCTCACGGTCACCGGCAGGCGCAGCCGTACGCGCTCGTCGGAGTAGCTCCAGTTGATGACCGGGCTGGTGATGAGGTTCTGGTTGGGTACCAGCGTCTCCACGCCGTCGCGGTCGCGCACGACCACGTAGCGGCCGCGCAGCTCCTGCACCCAGCCGAAGTTCTCGGTGCTGGTGCCGGTGTGGCCGGTGAAGCTGATCACGTCCCCGGGCTTGATGGACTTGTCGATGAGCAGCACGACGCCGCTGACGAAGTTGCCGGCGATGGTCTGCAGGCCGAACCCCAGGCCGATGCCGATGGCGCCGGTGAGCACATTGAGGGTGGTCACGTCCACCCCGGCGGCGTTGACGCCCAGCAGCACGCCGATGCCCAGCAGCACGAAGTAGCTGAACTTGGAGATGCCCACGCGCGTGGACAGCGCGATGGCGTGTATGCGCATGACCCGCCGCTCGACGGTGCGCGCGACCAGCGTCGTGACGATCACGAACAGCGTCACGACGACGATGCCCTTCAGCAGCTGCCACAGTGTGACGACATCGCGCCCCGGCAGCAGCCGCACGCGTTCCAGCATCCCCTGGATCCGGTCCAGCCAGCCCAGCAGCGACATGCTCACCAGCAGCCACAGCGCCAGCGCGATGCGCGGCTCCCAGGCGTCGAGCCAGGTCTCCCGGCCGACGAGCATGCGCAGCCCGTACACCGCCAGGCGCATCAGCAGCAGCGCCGTGGTGAGCTCCAGGGCCACGTCCACGGCGGCGCGCGGGGTGGCCGCGGCGTACAGCAGCAGGTGCAGCGCCAGCAGCAGCACGAGGGCGCAGACGATGGGCGCAGCGATCACCGCGGCCTCGTACAGCACCTCGTTCCAGGAGCCCTCGGGGACGGGGTGCCGGCGGCGCCAGGTCTGCACCAGGCGGCCGGCAGCGATGGCCACCCCCAGGGCCACCAGCAGGGCGATGATCTCGGCCAGCGTCGCCGGCTGGCTCACCCGCACGAAGAAGGTCCTCAGGCCGGAGTCGGCGCCCATGGTACGCGAGCCCGCGATGCCGCGTCCGTTGCGCCGGCCCGCGCCATCAGGCGTTCAGGTCCGGGATCAGCTGGCTCTCCAGATGGGTGATCTGGTCCTTGAGCATGAGCTTGCGCTTCTTCAGGCGCTTCAGCTGCAGTTCATCGGTGTGCAGGTCGAGGGAGAGGCGGCCGATGACATCGTCCAGATCACGGTGCGCGATCCGCAGGGCGCGCAGCTTCTCGATGTTGCGGAACAGCTCGCGGTCGATGTTGTCTTCGGTGTCTGCCATGATCCGCTCGAATCCCCAATCGTAACGCAGGCCCCTGTACAGGCGCCACGGCGGAGCTATGCTGCGGCCGCATGGAGTCCCCCGCCCGGCATCAGACCCCGGCCAGCGCCTGCTTGCAGGCGGGGGCATCCGCTCCCGCGCCCGCGCCTGGGCTCGGACGCGGGCCTGCACCCGCTGCGGCTCCCGACTGGTCCGCCATCGACACGGTGATGCTGGACATGGACGGCACGCTGCTCGATCTGGCGTTCGACACCCGCTTCTGGCACACGACCATTCCCGAGGCCTGGGCCGCAGCCACGGGCAGTTCCCTCGAACAGGCGCGGGCGCGGCTGGCGGCGGTGTTCAAGTCACGCGAAGGCACGCTCGACTGGTACTGCGTGGAGTACTGGAGCAGGGAACTGGCGCTGCCGGTGGCGCAGCTGAAGCAGGCCGCCGCGCACGAGGTGGCGTGGCTTCCCGGAGCGCCGGGTTTTCTGGCGCGCCTGCGTGCACAGGGCAAGCGCCTGGTGCTGGTGACCAATGCGCACCCGCTGTCGCTCGCGGTGAAGGATCAGGGCACCGGGCTCACGCGGCTGATGGACGCCGTCTACAGCTCCCATGCCTTCGCCGCGCCCAAGGAGGCCCAGGCGTTCTGGCTGGCGCTGCGGCAGGCCGAGCGCTTCGATCCCGCGCGCACGCTGTTCGTGGACGACAGCCCGGCCGTGCTGGCGGCGGCGCGCAGCTTCGGCGTGCGCTGGGTATACGGCGTTCGCTGCCCCGACTCGACGGGTGCCCGCCGGGACCACGGTGCCCATCCAGCCGTGGACCGCATCGCCGAGCTGGCCTGAACGCGGCTTCGACTGTCTGCGCCCACATCTGCGATCGTCAGCGTGTACTGGCCGATCCGGGGCGAGCCCGATCTGCGCGAGTGGATGCGCCAGCGCGCCGCAGGGGGCCCTGCGACAGGATCAGCGCCGCCCGGAGTGGCGCCGGGGCGCTCCGCCGCCTCCTCCGCCGCCACCGCCACGACGCCGCGGCGGCGGCCGGCCGCGCCCATGTCCGCCGCCATGGCCATGGCCGCCGTGACCGTCCATGCCGTGGGCGGATTTCACCTCTGTGGCCAGCAGCTCCGGGGAGATGGCTGCCGAGGGGATCTTGTGGCCGATGTACTCCTCGATGTCCGGCAGCGACACCGCGTATTCCTCGCAGGCGAAGCTGATGGCATCGCCCTCCGCGCCGGCGCGGGCGGTGCGGCCGATGCGGTGTACGTAATCGGCCGAGTCCTGCGGCAGGTCGTAGTTGAAGACGTGGCTCACGTCCGGGATATGCAGCCCGCGCGAGGCCACGTCGGTGGCGATGAGCACCGCCAGCTCGCCGTTGTGGAACTCGCGCAGGAACCGCAGCCGCTTCTGCTGCGGGACATCGCCCGAGAGCGCCTGGGCGTGGAAGCCGTTGGCCCGCAGCACCGCCTCGAGCCGCTCGGCCATGCGCTTGGTGTTCACGAAGATCATGGTGCGGTGGGCTTCGGCCTGCCGTAGCAGCCCGATGAGCTTCTCCTCCATCGAGGGGTAGTAGATCACCTGCCGCACGAGGTCGACCGTCATCTTGTCCGGCTCGATGCGGATCAGCTCCGGGTTGTTCATGTGCTCGTAGGCCAGCTCCAGCACGCGGTGCGACAGCGTGGCCGAGAACAGCATGGACTGCCGGCGCTGCGGCGGCGGCAACCGGCGCAGCAGGAAGCGGATGTCGGCGATGAAGCCGAGGTCGAACATGCGGTCGGCCTCGTCCAGGACCACGACCTGCGCATGCCGCAGCTCGAAGACATGCTGCTTGAAGTAATCGATGAGGCGTCCCGGCGTGCCGATGAGCACGTCCACGCCATCCTC
>Ga0335073_10009111_pt1 | contig 13923 bp, 11 predicted proteins | sample Lox_Sample_22_FD_207093 | JGI IMG/M metagenome (GOLD analysis project Ga0335073, IMG submission 207093) | Soil microbial communities from Loxahatchee National Wildlife Refuge, Florida, United States - Lox_Sample_2.2 | ecosystem: Environmental > Terrestrial > Soil > Wetlands | place: USA... | reverse complement strand
CGTACCTCCTCGCCTCGCGCATCCTCGAGCGGATCGCGGACCACGCGGTGCGGATCGCCGAGACCGTCACGATCATCGGGAAGGAGTCGGCGCCCGAACGGATCATCTCCGAGCTCGACAAGATGTCGGAGAGCGCGGCCACCGCGCTCACGGACGCCCTCGACAGCCTCGACAGCCGGAACATCCAGAAGGCGAACGACGTCATCGATGCCGCGAAGGAGCTCAACCAAACCCGGGACCGGATCCTCCGCGATCTCTCCTCGAAGCGGGCCCGCCTCGCGGTCGGTCTCGCGTACGTGCTCGAGAGCCTCGAGCGGATCGCGTTCTACGCGAGCGATCTTGCCGAGATCGCCATCAACCGGGCGGTCGAGTCCCCCGCCCGCGTCGAGGTAGGGCCGGCGGCCCGGGCCCCGAAGGTCGCCGCTCAGACCCCGGGCGCGTAGCGCACCTCGAGGTCCTGGAAGACGTCGGTCACGTCCTCGCAGCGGTCGGTGATGACCTCGAGCCGCTCGTAGAAGTCCTTCCACTTCAGGATCTCGATCGGGTCGCGTTCGGTGAACAGGGCCTCGAGCAGGTCCCGCAGAAGGTCGTCCGCCTCGTTCTCGAGACGGTTCACCTCGATGATCACGCGCTCGAGGTTCGCGGGCGCACCGCGGTAGAGCTCGTCGAGCCCGAGGATCCCGTCCCCGACCTGGTCGACCGACCGCACGACGATCTCCGCGAAGCGGGTGAGCTCGGGCCGGGCCCGGTCGAGCCGGTAGGTGCGGACGCGCGCGGAGACCGACTCGATCCCGTCCACGATGTCGTCGAGTGCGCTCGCGAGATGTCCGACCTCGGCGCGGACCTCAGAGGAGAGCCGTCGCGTGTTGAGCTCGACGAAGATCCGGTGGACCTCCTCGTCGGCCTCGTGCTCGATCGACCGGATGCGGGCGACCTTCGCGTCCCGGTCGGTCGCCGGGTCGGCGAGCAGGTCCCGCAGGGCCCGGGCCGCCTGTTGCGCGGTCAACGAGAGCGACCGCAGGTACGTCGAGAACCGACGCACGAGGATCGCGAGCTCGTCCTCTCCCGAAGCGTCCTCGAGGGACCGCTGGGCCGTCTCGGGGAGGAGGGTGACGGTGAGGAAGAAGCCGAGGAACGAGACCCCGGCGAGCAGGCCGAAGAACCACGGAAGGCCGTACACGACGTAGAATCCGGTGAAGACGAAGACGGCGACCACGGCCCCGATCTTTCCGGCGGCCGCGGCGATCCCGTGCCCGGTCGTGCGGAACGCGGTCGGGAACACCTCGCTCGGGTAGACGAAGGTCGTCGTGTTCGGCCCGAAGTTCGCGAAGAAGAACGTGAGGCCGTAGATCGCGAGGAACGCCGGGAGGATCCCGACGAGCGAGTTCCATCCGAGCGCGAGGAGGAGGAACGCCGACCCCATCACCCCGAAGCCGATGTACTGCAACGGCCGCCGCCCGACCCGGTCGATGAGCGCCACGGCGGCCCAGTACCCCGGGACCGACGCGACGAGGGCGATGAGGACGTTCCCGAGCGCCAGCCGGCGGACCTGCTCGAGCGCCGGGTACGACGCGGCGCTCGCGAACCCGATCTGTTTCAGGATGAGCGGATTGAAGATGTTCGTCGAGTAGAACGCGACGTCGAGCAGGAACCAGGTCGCCGCCGTGGCGAAGATCAGGACCCCGTACGAGCGGAGGATCTGCCGGAACGGGACCCGCGCCGGGCGGGCCGTCCCCGCGGAGGCGACGTCAATCCCGGTGATCGTCCCGACCGTGCGCGCCGCCGCCCCCGACTTCCCGTGGGCCAGGTCGAACCGGGGCGTCTCGGGGAGCCGCAGCCGGTAGTAGACCGTCACGATCGCCGGCACGGCCCCGAGGCCCAGGACGAGCCGCCAGGCGAGGTCGAGGTTCGGGACGAGGTAGACCACCGCGAGGCTCGTGCCGGCGCCGGCGAGGAGCCCGAAACCCTGCATCGCGAAGACGCTCGCGACCAGGCGGCCCCGGTTCTGCACGTTCGAGTACTCGCTCATGATCGTCGCGCTCAGCGGGTAGTCCCCGCCGACCCCGACCCCGAGCGCGAACCGCCACAGGATGAGCACCGTGAGCGTGGAGAGGCCCGCGACCGGAACGCTCAGCGCGCTGCCGATCGCCGCGACCGCCATCACCGCGAGGGTGAATCCGTAGACCCGACGGCGGCCGAGCCGGTCCCCGAGCCAGCCGAAGAGGACCTGGCCGACGGCCGCGCCCATCAGGGCCGCGGAGCCAAGGAACGCGAGCTCGGTCTTCCCGATCGCTCCCCCCGGGGCGACCGCGACGAGGATCGGCAGGACGAGCGAGATCACGAAGAGGTCGTAGGCATCCGTGAAGAACCCCATCCCGGCGACCGCGATGGTACGGAAGTGGAATCGTTGGACCCGGGCGCCGTCGAGCGCGGCGAGGATGCGACGCGAGTCGGAGGGGAGCCCCGAGCGGTCCGATTCCGGGGAGGGGGGCACCGGGACCACGGGGCGACGGAGGAACCCGCGTACTTAGCCCGTCTGCGCGCGAGGGAAAAACGCCCGTCTCCCCGGGCGGGCTCCTACGGGGCCGCCCGGCCGAACGCGGCCTCGAGAAGGCGTTCGAGGTCGGCCGCGGCGGGCACCCGCGGATTGGCGAGCACGGCCGGGGAGCGCAGCGCGTTCGCGACGATCGCCGGACGGGCCGCGTCCAGGCGCGGGCGGTCGATGCCCGCCGCTCCGAGCGAACCCGGGAAACGGAACGTCTCCCCGAGTCTCGCCAGGCGGGCCGCGAGCGGGGCCGGCGCGCGCTCCTCCGCGCGTCCGACCGCCCGCGAGAGCACTTCGATCCGGTCCCGCGCCGACGGCCGGTCGAACTCGAGGACATGGGGAAGAAGGATCCCGAGCAACCGTCCGTAGGAGAGCCCGGTCGACGGCATCAGCGCCCGCGCGAGGGCGTGGGCCACCCCCCGCTGCGCGTTCGACGCCGCGAGGCCCGCGGCAGTCGCGGCGTAGTGGAGGGCCGCCCGCGCCTCGGGGTCGTCGCTCCATCGCAGGGCGTGGGGCAGCCGGTCGAGGACCGTCACGACCGCGTCGACCGCGAGCGCGTCGGAGAACGGATTGGCCCAGGCCGAGAGGTACGCCTCGAGCGCCTGGGCCAGGCTCTCGAAGGCGCCGTCGAGCACGAGCTCGGCCGGCAGGCCCTCGGCGAACGCCGGGTCCACGAGCGCCCAATCGGGAGTGAGCGAGCGGTGGGCGATCTCGGCCGGGGCGCCGTCCGGGGCCCACAGGTCGACCGAACCGGTCGCCTCGCTGCCGCTGCCGCTGGTCGTGGGGACCGCAGCGCAGCGCATCCGCGGGGGGTCGGGGAGCTCGAGGAGGGGGGTGATCGATTCCCAGGCCACCTCGCGCTGCTCGGCGGCGAACCGCGCGGCCTTGACCGCGTCGATCGTCCGCCCACCTCCGACGGCGACGACCCAGTCGGCGCCGGCTCCGCGCACTCGGGCGGCCAACCGGTCGAGCTCGTCCCGTCGGTCGAGGGCCGCTACGTCGTCGATCACCTCGACCGTCGTACCGGACTTCGCGAGCTCCTCCACAACCCGGCGGTGTCCGCCCGCCCGGGCGACCGTCGGGTCCACGACCACGACCGCGCGCCGGGCGCCGAGGCCGCTCAGCTGCTCGATCGCGCCCGGCCCCCAGGCGATCCGGGGAGCGGTGAAGAAGCCGGTCATCGCGCCCCGGGGAGGAACGCGGGCCTCACGGGGAGGAAGGACCTTCGCGGCAGCGCTGGCAGGCGCCCGTCAGCGAGAAGGCGATCCCGTCGACGCTCCACCCTTCGGGGTGGCCGGCGGCGAGCTCGGTCAAAAGATGGCGGTCGAGCTCCGTGAGCTCGATCCGCTGGATCCGGCCGCACACCCGGCAGACGACATGGGCGTGCGGGTCCTCGGCGAGATTCACGTTCGGAAACCGCGCAGCCCTCGGCTCCCGCGAGGGGACGGACGGCTTCGGAACCGCCGCGGGCTTGCGCGCGGAACGCGTCGTTCGGACCATCGGGCGCTCGGACCCCGCCCCGCTATTTAGGGAACCGGTGGCCGCTTCCGTTCCGAGGGCGGCTCTTCGACCGGCGGAACTAGCGCTGGGCCTTCCTCGGTAGGTGCGCCCCGCAGACCCCGCAGGACCGGCGCAGCGAGGAGTTCGAGGAACCGCACTTCGGGCAGACCTTTGCCCCGTAGACCGCGCCCTTCGGACCGACGGGCGGCACCCAGCGGGACAGGCTCGCCGCCTCCCGGCGCTCGCTCTCCCGCCGCCGGCCGTAGACCGCGACCGCGAGCACGCCGCCGAGGAGCGCCCCGAGCAACAGGAGGACGAAGACCGGCAGCCAGGCGAGCGGCGCCGGAGCCGCCGAGACCACGACCCCGGGCCAGGCGCTCGTGCGGCTGGCCCCGAGGTGGTCGGTCACCGTGAGCGTGGGGTCGTAGGTGCCGGTCGCCGAGTAACGGTGGGTGACGGTCGGCCCGTAGGCGACCGTGCCGTCCCCGAAGTGCCAGGTGAAGTTGTAGGTCCCGCCCGCGCCGCCGCTCGCGTTCGCGGCGAACGTCAACATCGTCCCCGCGGTCCCGGCCGTCGGAGCCGAGAGCGGCACGACGACGAGGTCGCGGACCTGCACGGTCGTCGTGTTGACGGCCGGGATCCCGTTCGCGTCGGTGACCCGGACCGAGACCGTGTAATTGCCGGGCGTCGCGTAGGCGTGGGACACCGACGCGCCCGTCGCGCTCACCCCGTCGCCGAACTGCCAGGCGAACGTGCCGAACCCCCCCGCGCCGGACTCGGCGGTCGCGACGAACCCGAGGGAGGTTCCCGGCGCCGTGCGGACCGCCGGGGCCGAGATCGCCACGGCCGGGAGCGAGGAGACCGTCACCGATTGCGAGCCGACGGCGACGACGCCTGCCCCGTCGACCGCGGTGCACGTCGGGACGAAGGCCCCGGCGCGCGAGTAGGCGTGAGAGGTCACGCCGGTCGCCGCGCTCTGCCCGTCCGCGAACGACCAGTTCACGGAGAGGGACGGCGTGCCGCCGCTCGCCGTGCAGGCGAACGAGACCGGTTCCCCGACGTCCGCGGACGTCCGGTTGACCGCGACGGTGACCGAGGGGTCCGGGTTGACGAAGATCGTCGTGCCGCCCGTGGCCTGGGTGGAGTCGTGGTCCGTCACGCGGCAGGTCACCGATTCCGTCACCGTGGACGAGGAGCCCGTGGAGAACCCGAGCGTGAGGCTCGAGTTCCCGGGGGTGAAGGTAGAGCCGCCCCCGACCATCCAGGCGTAGGAGAACGGCGAAGCGCCGCCCGAGGAAGTGCAGGCGAACAGGTCGGACTGGTTGACGTCGACGGTCGTCCGGAAGGCGGTCACGGTCACCGTGAGCGGAAGCGGCGTGCCGATCGTGACGGGGTTCGAGGTCGTGGTGCTGGTCGTCGGGGTGGTCGTGGCGCAGTTGAGACAGTCCGTGGTGTTGAGGTAGAACGAGTAGCTCGTTCCGGCGCTCAGCCCCGTCACGTTCGCCGTGCGAACGTTCGGGTTCGCGACGGTGGCGGCGAGGGTCGGAGCCGCTCCGCCCGAGGTCTCGAGGATCTCGTAGGAATCGAAGGTGAGGGCGCCTCCGTAGGAGGCGTTGTTCGTCCAGTTGAACTGCACGGTGTCGGTCACGAGCGGAGAGTGCGTGAGGTAGGCGAGGGTCGGCTGGACGGCCTCGACGACGTTCGACGTTTGGCTGCCGAAGAGGCATCCCTCGTCGATCACCTCCCACCAGAAGGTCGCACCGGGCGAGAGGGAGCCGACCGCCAGCTCGGTCGTGGTCTCGGTCGTGACGTCCCCCGCCGCGACGAACGGACCGCCCGAACCGACGCTGGAGTACTCGATCTCGTAGTTCGAGAAGCCGAGGCAGGTCGCCTCGCTCCAGGAGAGGCCGATCGCCGACGGGGTGGCGGCGTTCGCGCTCAGGGTCGACCCGGCGCTCGGGGTCACCGCGGGCAGTGCGCCGCGAGCCGTCGGACCCTCCGCGGCCAGGGGACTCGGGCTCGCGGGCGCCCGGGACGAGGGCCCGAGAGAGACCGCGCCGGCGGCCACGCCGACCATGAGAGCGCACAGCAAGAGCCCCGCGACGGGGAGGATACGGGTTCGGCCGCGACCGCTCGCGGGGAGCACGGAGTGAGGCACCATCTGGTGCCACAGAAATGGCGGGGTGCGGTGTAATAAAACTTCTTGTTCCGTCCGAACCCCGCGACGCGGCGTACCGTATTCGGAGGCGTGCCACAGCGTACGGCGAGGGGGCCCCGGACGGCGCCGCTAGCGGTCGGAACCGACGAGCCCGAGCGCGAGCGCGGCGCGCAGCACGCCGATATGGGTGAACGCCTGCGGGTAGTTCCCGAGCGGCTGGTTCCGGCTCGGTTCGAACTCCTCGGAGAACAGGAGCAGCGGTCCTGCGACGTCGAGCAGCGACCGCCAGTGGTCGAGGGCCCGGTCCATCTGGCCGCACTTCGCGAGCGACTCGACCAGCCAGAACGAGCAGAGCAGGAAGGCCCCCTCGGGACCGGCGAGCCCGTCGTCCCCCTCGTACCGACGGAGGAACGGGCCCCGGCCGAGCACCTTCTCCACCGTGGCGATCGTCCGGAGCACTCGGGGGTCGGTCGGCGGCAGGAAGCCGGTGATCGGGATCCGCAGGGTGCTCGCGTCCACGAACGGACGGTCGAAGGCCTGGGTAAAGACCTCCCGCTGGTCGTCGTACCCGTGGGATAGGATCGCGGCCCGGATCTCATCGGCCACCCGCGTCCAGCGGTCGAGCAGCTCCGTCCGGCCGAACGACTGGGCCAGCTGAATGGCGCGGTCGAGCGCGACCCAGCACATGAGCTTCGAGTGGACAAAGTGGGCCGGCGCCGTACGGAATTCCCAGATCCCCTGGTCCGGCTGCGACCAGAGCTCGGTCGTCCGATGGGCCAGTCGTTCGATGATCGGCCAGCGGTCCCGGACGAACGCCGGGTCGTTGTGCTCGAGGAGCAGCGCCGAATCGAGGAGCTCGCCGTAGACATCGAGCTGGCGCTGGGTCCCCGCGGCGTTCCCGACGCGGATCGGGGTCGACCCGAGGTACCCCTCGAGGTGGTCGAGGTCGACCTCGGCCGGCGGTCGTCCCCCGTCGACGCTGTAGATCGTTGGGACCTCCTCCCTCTCCGAAAGGGCGGCGACCCGGTCGAACGCCCAGCCGACGTAGGACCGCGCCTCGTCGACGTGCCCGAGCAAGAGGAAGACCTGCGCGGTGAAGGCCGCGTCCCGGATCCAGACGTAGCGGTAGTCCCAGTTCCGAGTGCCACCGGGCCACTCGGGAAGCGAGGTCGTGGGGGCCGCGACGAAGACCCCGGTGTTGCCGTACGACAGGAGCTTCAGGGCGAGCTCCGAGCGCTCGACCCACGGATGCCAGCGGGCGGCCACCCGACGCAAGGGGGCGTCCGCGGGCGAGACCCAGCTTCGCCAGTAGGCGTCGGTCACTGAGAGCAGCGTCGCGGGCGACGGCTCCGCGGGCGGGGGATCTCCCCACCGGACCTGGGCGAACAGGGGGGTCCCCGGCACGACCGTTCCGGCGGAGGCCGCGACGCCGTCTCCCGTCTCCCAGGGCCACGGAGAGGTCAGGGCCATGCGGTCGGGTCCGGAGTCCGCCCGAGCGAGCGCGCCGTCGAGGACCCAGGAAGACGACCGGCGCGCGAAGTCGAACCGGGGCTCCGCGGTGATCCGGACGTCGATCGGGCCCCCGCGGGCCGTCAGTCTTCGAACGATGCGGGGTTCTCCCTCGGGGGCCGGAACGGACGGACCGACGGGCATGAAATCGGTCAGGGTGAGCACGAGCCCTCGCCGCAGCTCGAACAGCGTCGAGAGCACGTTCGTCTGGCCGACGTACTGCTGGTAGGAGAGGTAGCTGCTCGTCGGCGCGACCTGGTGGAACCCCCCGCCCCGTCGGTCGAGGAGGCGCCCGAACACGCTCGGGCTGTCGAACCGGGGCAAACAGGCCCAGTCGATCGACCCGTTGCGGGAGACCAGGGCGCACGTGTGCTGGTTTCCGATGAGCCCGTAGTCGTAGAGGCTCGGCCAGCCGGGGTCCGACGGCGCGCCCACGGCGAGGGACGTGGGGAGGTCCGGGGCGCCGGGCGCCGAGGTCGCCAGGTTGGGACTGGACCGCATGGGCTACCTCCGTTCGGGCGAGGCCTAGGCCCGGACCCTCGGGTCTCCGGGAGCGCGGCCCCCCTCCCTCGGGACGGTCGCACCGCGACAAGGCCGTCGACCCCGAGTGGTGGCCCGCGCAGCGTAAGCCCTCATGCTTTACGTCCGTGTGCCCTGAGAAACGGTAGACCCTTGACTTAGCCGTTTCCGGTAGGGGGCAGAGGGTCGACAGGACGGAGAAACCGTCCGATCGGAGCAGGATGAGCGCCCGGCAGGAGATGCGTTCGGACCGGCACGGACCGCTGACCGCGTTCGCGGTCGACCTCGACCGCACCCTGCTGCGTCCCGGCGCCCGGTCCTACCGTGCCCCGTCGGCCGTTCTGTCCTCGGTGCGAACGCTCGGACTGAAAGTGGTCCTGGCATCCGGACGGGAATACCTCCCATTGTCCCGGATCGCCCGGCGCCTCGGGACCGTGGATGCGTTGGTCGCGGAGAACGGTGCGGTCATCGAAGCACCGGTCGGGACCCGCCCGCGCGCGATCGGCCGGACGCTCGGGAGGCGAGTTCGCGAGCGCCTTGCCGGGTTTTCCGGACCGGGCGCGGAGTACGGGGAGGTCGTGGTGTCGGTGCCGCGTCGTGCGAAACGGGAGGTCGCCGGGCTCCTGAAAGGGCTCGCGGTCGAGCTCGTCCCCAACGTCGACCGGATCATGGTTCTTCCGCGCGGAGTGACCAAGGCCACGGGAACTCGGCGGGCCGTCCGGGCCCTTCGACTCGGGTCCCGTCACTTTGCGGCGATCGGAGACGCGGAGAACGACCTCGCCCTGCTGCGCGCGGCGTCCCTCTCGGGAGCCGTGGGGAATGCCGAGCCCGGGGTCCGTGCGGTCGCGGACTACGTCTGCCGCGCCCGGTACGCGGCCGGCGTCGCCGAGTTCGTGAACGGGCCCGTTTCCCGGTACCTTGCCCCCCGTCGTCGCGGAGGGGTCGGCCGGTTCGACGGTCGTCCCGCGCGTCCGGGGGAATAGGGTAGTTTCCTCCTCCGAACCCGACCGAGTGTACGGGGAGACCGCAAGGGACCAAACACTATCATCTACTTCGAGAAGACTGTAAACCGCACGGCGCTGGAAACTCGGACCCGAGCTCGGGAGGGAACCCTTGGAGAAGTTGGACATCTGCATCAACAGCCAGACCCCTCTCTTCCAGTTCTTGGCCCCGCCCGGGAGCCGGGAGGTTCCGTCTCCGGAGGAACCGGTCGACCTCGCGCGTCTGGAGGAAGGCGTCGATTACCAGCTCTCGCCGGGGGGTGTGACCCGGATGGTCTACCCGTTGGTCAAGCGACTGCTCTCCGGGGGCACGCTCGAGCACGCCCACTGGGTATCCCTGAATCCCGTGGGGCCCCGGGTCGTCCTCGCGGGCGGACTGACGCTGCACAACATCGCCCTCGGGTCGGAGCGGATGGGCGGCTACGGAAAGACGAAGGAAGCGATCTGGTCCACGGTGCACGGACTCGCGGCACCCGAGGCCTCGGAGGACCTGTTCTGGAGCGACGAGTTCAGCGAGTACGCGTTCTACAACCGGGCGACCTCGGAGCGGATGCGGAAACTCGACGCACGGTTCGATTTCGACCTGTTCTACGTGCACGACTTCCAGCAGATGCCGGTCGGGCGGATGCTCGACACGCTGAAACCGAAGATCTTCCGTTGGCACATCCCGTTCGACGCGGCGCGGATCCCGGAGAACTGGCGCGCGCTCTTCGTGAGCTACCTCGACAGTTACGACGTGGTCGTGGTCAGCAGCGACCGGTACCGAGCGGCCCTGAAGACCCTCGGGTACCGGGGCAAGTCCCTTCGGATGTACCCGTACGTCGACCCCCGGGAGTTCGCCCGGCCGGGACGCCGGGAAGCCGAGGCGACCTGCGCCCGGTGGGGGGTCCGTCCGGACGACCGCGTCGTCCTCGTCGTGGCGCGCATGGATCCGGCGAAGGCGCACGACCGCGCGCTGAGAGCGGTCGCCCGGCTCCTCCCGAGGTACCCCCACCTGCGCTTGGTACTGGTCGGGAACGGAAGCTTCTCGGGAGCGCGGGGGGGGCTCGGCCTCTCGAAGTCAGCGAAGTGGAAAGCCCACCTCGAGTCGGAGGCCCGGCGGCTCGGGATCTCCGAGCGCGTGATCTTCGCCGGGCACGTCCCGCAGGCCGCGCTCGACTGCTTCTATGAGCGCGCCCTCTTCACGGTCCTGCCCTCGGTGAACGAGGGGTTCGGCCTCGTCGTGGTGGAGAGCTGGCTCCACCGCCGACCGGCCCTCGTGACGGAACGGGCCGGGATCGCCGAGCTCGTGCGGGACGGCGAGAACGGAATCCTCTTCGACCCCGACGATATCCCGTCGCTCGCCCGGAAGATGCGCGCGCTCATCGACGACCAAGGGGGGCTCGCGGCCCGGCTCGCGCGGAACGGGGCCGTGACCGCGCGGGCCTGTTCCCTCGCCTCCGCGGCGAAGGCCGAAGCCAAACTGATGGCGACGGTCCTGGAGTCCTAGGATGTTCGGTCTGCCGGATTGGGCCACCCCGTATCTTTACGCCGCGATCATCCTCGTCCTCACCTGGCTTGTGGCATGGGTCGCGAGCCTGGTGATCCGCGGCCTGATGCGCCAGAGCCCTCCCCAGGCGGCCGCCGGCGCCCGGCGGCTCGGGGTCGTCCTCGTGTGGCTCGTCGGGATCCTCCTCGCCGTCCAGGAGGCCGGCGTCAGCATCGACGTCCTGGTCCTCGTGGTGGGACTCTTCGCGGTCGCCGCCATCGTGGCGCTGCGGATCCCGCTCGAGAACTTCGGCGCGAAGTACTTCTCGGACGTGTACAGTCCGTTCAAGGTCGGGGACTCGATCGAGGTGGGAGTGCACGCCGGGAAGGTCATCGAGATCAACGCGATGACGACCGTCCTCCTCTCCGAGGACGACAAGCTCGTCGCGCTGCCGAACTCGATGCTCCTCCGAGAGACCCTGATCAATGCCTCCCCGCAGGCGTGGAAGGAGCTGACGATCCCGATCTCGCTGCCGGGCAACGTCGACGTCGCGCCGGTGGAGAGCGAGATCCTGCGGAGCCTCGCGAAACTGCGCCTTCGCCTCGACAAGCGCTTTCCCCCGGTCCTCGCGACGAAGGCGCGGACGGCCCAATCGACCGACCTCGTGCTGACGGTGATGATCCGACGACCGGAGGAGCGGGAGGCGCTGCTCGCCGAGGTGAACAAGCGCGTGCACGCGGCGATCCAGGGGACCCGGGGGCGCGCGGGCCCCGCGCCCCCCGCCGCGCCCGCGCCGACCGAGGCCCCCGAAAAAGCCTGACGCGGAGACCGTCGCGGAACGACGGGTCCTGTCGCGCCGGGCGCGACGAACGGCCTTGGACATACCTCTAAGTAGGGTTCCGGACGCACAAACCCCGCCCACGCTGGCCCTTCGGTGAACCCCGGAGGTCGCTGGCGCGGAGCCACGGGAAAGGAGGTGACATCGATAGATGAGTGACCTAACCGAACGAGGAGTGGCCTGGGGGCTCGGGGTGGTCGGCGGGGTACTGTTCCTCGCCGCCGCTCTCGTCAGCCTCGCGGTCGGCACGTTCGACCTGGCCGTCGGGCACGCCATGAGCGCGCTCGGCGCCGGGACCGAAGCGGTCGTGCTGTTCGTGGTCGGGGCGCTGGCGCTGTTCTTCAGCTACCTCGCGCACCGTCCCTGGCAAAGCCACGCGTTCACCGCCGGCGTACTGCTGGTGGTGATCGCGGCGATCGGATGGGTAGTGCTCGGCTTCGGAGGCAACCTGCTCGCCCTCTTGGGCGCAGTGTTCGTCTTCCTGGCCGGCGTGCTCTACCTCATCCCGTCCGCCCTCACCGGCGTCAAGACGCTCGCTACGGCGTAGACCGCCGTGGCCGCAGCGCCGGACGGACAACCCTTTCACCGACCCTATTCCCAAAGGGCCCCCTCGGCACGGAAGGTGAGAACTCGCCGGGTCCGGGGGCGCCGGCCCGCGCCGCCCGCGGGTCCAAATCCCCGGTGCGGGGAGAGGGATTGGAACCGCCCAACGGTTCAAATATCGTGGAAAGTGGCTCCGGTGGGATGTCCGGCCACCGCTCGGTGTGAGGTCGCCGAGATGATGAATTGCGAAGGCGGTCGTTGAAAGCGATCGACAAGGGTCCTCCTATGGTCGTCGCGAGGGTAAGGTGACTCCTTCGCGAGACCTGCGTCCAACGTGGCAAAAGTGCGTTTCCTAGTGCGCAGGTCAAGTAGTCGACGCGCCCTGCTCGTGTACCTCTGCAGGCAGAAAGATGGCTGTGCGCGAAGAGCGCACGGTCCGAGCTGGTCCGGGTACGGCGAAAGGCCGGCGCGCCAGCAAGAGCAACGCGACGACTCGCGAAGAGACTCCCGACCTGAAAGCCGTAATTCCTGCTGACACAGTTGAACCGCGATTCATCGAAAGGGTACCCTGCGCTTTCCTCATCAACCCGTACGCCTTGGTTTACTTCCTGGAGCAACACCGCGGAAGTTTCGAGATCCCGCTGCTCCTGGACCGCGAGGGTTCCGCGTCCAAATATCGGATGCGAGGCCAACTCATGCCTCGCCAGGAAGCGCTCGACGGGGCGATTCGTAACCTGGTGAAGATCCGGCTGATCGAGCTGGAGAAAGGCCGGACGTTTCCGTTCGAGAACCGATACCGCCTGACCCAGCGGGGACGCGAGTTCGCCGCAACTCTTCGTGCCTGGCCAAATCTGCTTCGAGAGTAGGCTGCGAACTCAGTAAGTTCGTGGGCCGCTCTCGCGACCGCGTCTCCTCTGTCCAGACTGATAGAATCCCCGTGTGTCGCGGATCAGCATGGGAATTGATACGGTAATGTCACAGGCGACGCTCGTGTACTGGTTTCCCGTATACGGGCGGCCCGTATACGGGAAACAGGCATAATCGGCTTCTGTCGCGCCGCCGATATAGACCTCGGCGAGGGTCATGACGAAATCGAGAAGGACGCCGGGAGTCCCCACGAACATCCGGAATCGTACTCGTCGCTTGGCGCCCGGAGTAGTTGCCATCAGTCTGCTGATGGTCTTCGGAACGCTGACGATAGTGGTCCCGGGCTCTGCAACTGCGGAATCCTTCGGAATTCCACCTCCACCGACCTGCAGTCCTCAGATCGGCTTCGTGACGTCCAACTCGACCAACTCCACGAATGCCACGATACACTTCGAGCCCATCGTCAATCCTGGCTGCCCCGGAACCATCTATGTCACCCTGACGTGGTGGAACTCTACCTCATATCCGTTCGTGGCGCTCAACGAGGTCAAGACTAGTGCGTTCGTCCAATACTCCGTTTACTTGGATTACCTCGATCCCAGCGGGACTTACACCTATCAGCTCCACGGGAATGGGACTGGCCTTACGGCCGACACCTACGACGGGGACTGGGAAACGGGATCGTCGACAGCCACTAGCATTCAGGGCTTTGTGACGGACCCGAACAATGGAGTCGGCACGAATCTCTTTGTCACGGCATCGTGCATCCGAGGTGGTCTGTCCTGGTCCAATTCCGGAGCAACAAACTCGAAGGGTTACTTCACGATATCTACTCTGTCGTTGGGAGGATACAACCCGTGTTCTAACGGCGGATACAGGGTAAGTGTCGAGAACTGGCCGAACATCATAAACATCGAAGACGGGGGGTATAGCGGCACTTGGACTCAGCACTGGAACGAGACGATCACCACATTC
>Ga0335073_10009110_pt1 | contig 13923 bp, 9 predicted proteins | sample Lox_Sample_22_FD_207093 | JGI IMG/M metagenome (GOLD analysis project Ga0335073, IMG submission 207093) | Soil microbial communities from Loxahatchee National Wildlife Refuge, Florida, United States - Lox_Sample_2.2 | ecosystem: Environmental > Terrestrial > Soil > Wetlands | place: USA: Florida... | reverse complement strand
CTTCATTCAATCGTTCATACAAAACGCGGACCGACCCAAACTGGTTCAGCAATTCCGCGGCGGTTTTGGGGCCCACCCCGGGCACGCCGGGGATGTTGTCCACAGTGTCACCCGTCAGGCTCAGCCAGTCCACCACTTGCGACGGTTTCACGCCGGTTTTCACGCGAACCTCTTCATCGGTCCAGATGGTTTCGGTCTTGTCGTTTGGATTCAACAAACCGATTTGCCCGGACACCAATTGCATGAAATCCTTGTCGGAACTGGCAATGACGGCCGCCATGCCCGCCTCCGCCGCCCGCCGCGCCAGACAGGCAATGTAATCATCCGCTTCCACCCCTTCGCGACAAAACGAGGCAATCCCCGCCGACTTCAAATAACTGACGATTTCATCAAGTTGCGGTCTTAAATCCTCCGGCATCTCCGGACGTTGTGCCTTGTATTCGGGCAGCGCCGCCAGCCGCTCGGCGCTCAGTCCCCCGTCCCAAACCACGATTAAATGCGTGGGCTGAACGGTGGCGCGCATTTTCGCCAGCATTTTGACAAAGCCGTAGATCGCATTGGTTGGCCGACCTGTCGGTGAATGCAACGCGCGAATCGCATGAAAGGCGCGATAGGCATAAGCGTGCCCGTCAACAATCAGCAACCGATCCATAAATTCATCTGGCTTTCAAGGTTTATCCCCCTCGTTTCCCATCGCATCCTTTGAATGGGTGGCCGCGATCTTAAGCCGAACCAGGATTACTGCGGGGGCAGTGTGACTTTTTTGTCGGTTTCGGTCATCTGCCCGGCTCCCGGCGGCTGCGGCGGAATGCTGGTTTGCGCAAACGGCAGCTCATCATCCGAATGAACACGATTGCCGGCGGGATCCACAATCGTCGTGGTGACAAAAATCATCAGGTTTCTCTTTACCGAGGTCTTGGTTGAACTCTGAAACAGACGGCCGAGTATCGGCAAATCACCAATCACCGGCACCTTGTCATTTTCGGTTTGAGTCGTGGACGTGATCAATCCGCCCAGCACCACGGTCTGGCCATCCCAGACATTGACCGTAGTGATGACCTGCCGCACGGTAAACTCCGGCAAAATAACGGGCAATTGGACCACGTTCAGTGAACCGGTCACGTTGGCAATGTTCGGCGCAGTTTGATAACCGGCGAATTCGGTTAGCGACGGAATCAGGGTCAGGTTGATGGTGTAACCGTCGGCCAAAACAGCCGGTACCACATCCAGCAAAGGCCCCGTTTCCAGCAGTTGGGTATTGGGCGTAATCGCGGAGACGTTGGGTTGAGAAACAACCGTCTGGGCGCAGGCGGTTTCAGCAGTGCCGACGACAACAAAAATTCCCAGCGCCAGTTGGAGAATTTTATTTTTTGAATTCGCTTTCATATTTTGCTTCAGAAGTATCGTTACGGTGTGCCGGTGCCGACGGTGGTGTTGGCTGAACCTTGCTGGAAGCTAAACCCCGTGATGACCGTTAAAATTTGTGTTGCCCGCATCTCGGTCTGTCGGCCGCTGGTGGTGGTCACTTCCGGCTCAGCCAATTCCTCAGTGCCCAGGCGCTGCTCCAGGGCATGGAGCACCACCTGGAAGTTGGGGTTGGTCAAAATACCCGTGATGCTGGCGATGGCGGGAAGACTTCCATTATTGAGGCCGCTGGTCAGACTTTGCACCGTGGTGGGGACCGTGGTGCCATTAAAAGCGTTGCCGGGAAAAGTCCCCCCGGGATTGGCCGGAGAAACCGGCACGGTGACCGACCCCGCGTTGCCGGCCGTTCCCTGGACGGAATTCCCGATATTGAATTGGCCCAGATACCAGTCAAACCCCAGCCCGACGTTGTCGTCCTGTTCCACTTCAACGAATCGCGCCTTGATATGAACCTCGGGGGCCACCTGGTTTAACGCTTGAATGGCGCTTTCAATGGTGTCCAGGTCCTGCATGGTTGCGCGGACAAACAGGAGCCCCAGACGGTCGTTGAAGAAAATGCTTTTCGGCGGGAACAAATTCACCCCCAGGGTTGAGAAGAAATTCCGCGCGGTCAGGCTGACGTCCACCATGTTGTTGGTAACAGTTACAAAGTTCAATCCCCCGGCGCCATTTTGGCCGCCGCCGCCAGTGCCACCGCCGCCACCGTTCCCACCGGAGGTGCCGGACGACGAACCCAACGAAGGATTAACCACCGCAAGCAATCCGACGGTTGTGTTGTTGTTACCGCCACTGCCGCTGTTGCCCCCGCCACTGCTTCCGCTGCCACCGCTGCCGCTGCTGCCACTGCCGCTGTTGTTGTTGTTGACAAAAACCAGCGATCCAACACTTTGCAAGCCCTGCACAAAAGTGTTGGGATCTATTCTGAATGTCCGTGAGTAAAGCTGGGGCGAACGCGGTCCCTTGGCCGAGAAAACGACGGCATAATCATTAATGGAATATTCAATGGGATGGTCTGCCACCTGGACAATCGCATCCAGCGCATCCGCCATGCGCACATCGTTGAGCGCCGGGTTGATCCTGATGATAACGGAATTGATGTCCACCGCTTCCCCGCCAACCGTTGGGGTCGTGCCGCCCACCGGCAGGCCGGTCGTGGCATCAATCTGGGTCTGGTCGGCGCCCGCTCCCGCACCCGGTACGCCGCCGGGCCCGCCAAAAGGAGAACCCAGACCACCCGCCGGCGTGGTGGTTTGCACCGAGGCCGAATTGTCCGGGTTGGGATTAATCAGAAAGTTGATGCCCACCTTGTCCGGGTCGCGCAATTTGGCCTGCTCACTCAGGTTGCGAACAACTTCGCTCAACGGCAGGCCGTCGTAAAACACCTGGTCAAGCCGGATGCGGTTCAGTTTGCTCTCGATGGCCTCGCGTCCGGGGCCGGTGTGAATGAGGTTGGTGCTGGCATAGGGATTGGGCACGGGCATCGGCACATTATTTCGGGTGGGGGATTCCCAGGCCTTGCTCACTTGCACGATGCGGGTCTCGTTATCGCTCGTGTGCATTCGTTCGGAGCGGGCATAAATGCCCTGTTTAACCAGACTCAAATAATAGAAAGCACCCTGGTTCAGCGGATCCAGCTTCAGCGCCTGTTGCAATTTGACCTCAGCCTCTTCAAATTTGCCCATTTCATAAAGCAACTTGCCGTCCCGCACCAGGGTATCAGCCTCCGTTTTGTCGTTGGCAACCAGGGGAACCTTATCCAGGGTTTCGCGATCAGGCACCTTCCCGCGCAGGGAAGCGATCAGGCTGTCGTTTTGTTTCTTGAACGCAAGTGCCGCCGGATTTTTGGGGTCCACTTTCAAAACCCGGTTGACCTGGATATCCGCTTCCCGCAAATCTCCCTGACGCTGCGCTTCGCGGGCCAGTTCCAGCCTCACCGACACAAGCCCGGAAATTGTCTGCGCGGACTCGGCGTCAATGCCCGAACCGATGTTCTGTACCAGACGGTAGGCGTCCTCGTAAAGCTGGGCCGCCACCGCCAGGTCACCATGTGCCGCGGCATCCCGGGCCTGCACCAGTTGCTGGCGCAACACCACCGTGTTGGCCTGTCGCAGGACCGCCTCGCTGACGGCCATGTCAGCGGGACTGTTGGTTTGGGCCGGCGACATCAAGGCGCCGGCCAATATCATAATAAAACCGAGCGGGACAGAAACTGCTTTTGTCATGGATGAATTCAGGTTTGCCAGCATCAGCGCCGCCCGATGCTGGCGTCATTACGAAAAAAACTCATTGGGAATTATAACTTAACGTTGTTTTTTTCTGGTTCGATTTGGCGGATAATACCACCTCGTTCTGGTTGATGGCAACGATAATGTAATCATCACCCGCAAATTTTAGGTCGTCGCCGACACGTTGCTCCTGCCAGCTTCTTCCCTCCGGACCGTATTTCAAATCCGCCATGTACCCATCCACGCGACGGAACGGTTTGCCCGGGGACAATACCGCCCGCTCGCCGGAATCGGTTAATCGTAGAACCAATTGCGTCGGATTCCCGGGCGGCCCATTGGCCGAGATGATGGTGAAGGCCTCATTCTTATCGCCGACGGAAGCGTAATGCTGCCGCCGGGCCCGCTGCCACGCTGCCGCCGCCGCTTGCCGTTCAACGCCGATCACGTAGCGCGCTCCGAATTCGTTGGTCTCCACCGAATCCAGAGTCAGGATGAAATAGAGCGGCGTGATTTTGACGACCCGGGCGGCGCCCGGACCGACTTCATTGCCACTTTCAAGCTTGATGAGCGTGCCGTTCACCGCCTTTTGCCATTCAACCGGATTGAAAAGCCGGTTGGTCGTCTCAAAGTTGAGATGATAGGGTGCTTGCAGCCGTTCAATGGCATTGCTCTGTTCCGACAAATCCAGCGGCGGAAGCGGCTTGACGGGACGGTGAATGATCCCGTTGCGGGTATCGGTCAACACATTCTGGTCGTGTATAATCAGGAACGGCAAAAAAACCATGGCCCCGACCAGGCCCAGCAGCACGACGCCCAGGAGAATTTTTTCGTAATGTTTTTTCAGGAAATCCATGCGCTTAATTCCCCGGTTGTAGTTTGACAATCTCGACATCCAGGGTAATGCTCAAAAGCTGTTCGTTGAGCACCGTCTGCAACCCCCCCCGGCCGATGGACGGCGGGCTGGCCGGCGCGAAGGGTCGCGGCCCAAAAGGCGATGGCCGCCCGAACGGCGCCGCCGATTGATCCGGCACGCCCATGGGCGGCCCGCCGGGAGTTGAGGATTCCGTCGCCACTCCCGCCGCCGGCTGCACGTTGATGCCCTTGACGATGAACCCATGCGGCGACGAAGCGAAACTGGACAAGACCACGGCCAGATCCTGGCTGAAACAGCGAAAGGTCAGTTCGTAAGGCATGAACACGGCGAGATTATTCGTCACGGCCGGTTCATTATAATAATCCGCTTGTGGACCAGCGGCATCATCCGGTGAAACCGGCACGCGGCGCACACCGTCCAGGGAATTGATTTTGGCTGCAAACAGAACTTCGCAGAGCGCTCTGACTTCGCCGAGTTGTTGAGCCAGCGCGCCCAGACTGCCCGGGGCGAACCTTACCATCGTTCTTTCCGCTTCAAACGAGAAACCGTATTGAGGCGGCAACGTGACGCTGGCATTGTCCGCCTCGATTTGCAGTTGATTGATGGTATGATCGCGCGCCGCGGCGAACCCAGCGTCCGCCACCACGCCATTCGTCGGGTTCGGGATGGGAACAATGGGCTGAAAATACTGGTCCGCCTGCCGGATCCACTCGCGGAGTTGCTGTGCCTGGGCGCCCGCAATTTCGATGTTATTGACCGCGTCGTTGCCCGGTGAGGGGTTCTGCCGGAGTAAACTCTGCATCGTGGTATACGTTTGATTTAACGCATCCAGTGCCGCGTTGTTGCGCTGCCAGTTTTGAAAATCATAGACGCCCGCCGCCGCCAGCAATCCCACAGCGATGACGGCGCCGATGAAAAAAAACAAATTTCGCTTAATCCAGGCCATGCTACAAATTCAACGGGTTTTTCAGCACCGCCGTGATCCCAAACGTAAACGTCCCCGAAGTGTCCTCGGGATTGATCTGGCCGACAAGCTGTGTGGCCTTGGAGTCAAAAAACGGACTGGCCTGTAATTCATTCTCCAACGTGTAGGCAATGTCGCTGTTCGCCGCCGGGTCAATCGAAGACAGACTGACCGCGCGGCAAACCAGGGTAATGGTGCCCGCCTGATTGGTTTGACCCGGCGTTGTATTCGCCGCGCCGGGCGCCGCCGCGGGACCATTGTTGAAAGCCGGTGGCGGTCCTCCCGCGAAAGGCGGCCTCCCGGGCAGGTTGGCAGATTCGGTTGACACCATGCTGTTCAGATCTTCGATCCAGATGCCGGCCTGGACCCCCTGTCGTTCCGCCGACAACTTTTTCTGAACGTCATTCTCAGCGCGAATGAGGACTTGTCTCAGGTCCGCCAGCACATTGCCCCAATAATACCGGTCATTCATCCACGCGGTAATTTGATCGGCTTCCTGCCTGGCGGTGCCGACTTCACCGTAAATTTTGTTGAACCGGTCGGCCTTTTCCTGCATTCGCTGAACTTCCGGCTTGAGCCGGTCCAGTTCGTCCTCCTTCGACTTGGCCAGTTTATCGAAGAGGAATCCCACCGCGAACGCGACCGCCACCAGGCTGAACACGGTCGCGGTAAAATACGGTTTCTTTTCGTTGAAAGTGCGCCAGCGCAACGTGCTTTCCGGCATCAGATTCATTTCCACCGGACAATTCGCCAGATTGCGCAGGCCCAGCCCGACGACTTCGCCCAGGGAATGCGCCACGCGCGCCAGTTCCTCCAAATTCACCGCGGGATCAATCTGCACGTTACGAAACGGGTTGAAGTACTCCACGGGCGCGTTCAGCTTCTCGGCAAAAAATTGCGCCGTGTACGGCATGATGGAAGCACCCCCGGCCAGGAAGAGTCGTTGAGGCGCCGCCCCGCCCATCTGGCCGCGGTAAAATTGGATGGTCTGGTTGACCTGAATGTGCAGCTTGGTCATGAATTGCCGGGCAATCTTGGAAATGGCCGCCTGATTCGGATTCTCCGGCTCCTCGTACGCGCCGCCGAGACTGACGAAGCCCTCGGCCACTTTGATTTGTTCGGCAACTTCAAATTTCAACTTCGCTTCGTTGGCAAAATCCTGGGTGATGGAATTGGCGCCCAGGCTGATGCTGCGGGAAAAAACCTTGCCCTTTTCGAAAAAAAGCAGGTTGCTCGTCTTGGCGCCGATGTCCAGCAACATTGTGCAATCCTCCAAATCCCCGTAGTTGTACCGGAACGCGTTGCACAGCGCCGCCGGGGACACATCGCACAATTGCAGCCGCAACTTCGCCTCCTCGGCAATGCGAAACAATCCCTCCACAATCTCGGACTTGATCGCAACCAGCAACACTTCCAGTTCGCCCGTTGAACTGGAACCGAGAATTTGATAATCCCAAACGACTTCCGCCAGCGGGAAGGGCACATTTTGTTGCGCCTCGTACTGGATGATCTGCGTCACCTTGCCCGCGTCCACCGGCGGGAGTTTCACGAATTTGGAAAAGACTTGAAAGCCGGGCGCACAGACGTTGATGCTCCGGGCCGCCGCGCCCGTTTCCGCCAGCGTCTCCCGCAGCACCTTCAGCAAGACGGTCTCCCGCGTGGCTTCCGCCGCACCCTCCGGCCCTAACGATTTCAGCTTGAAATCCTTCAAGCATAAAACACCGGCTTCGTTGATTTCAAAAGTCGCCAGTTTGAGGCTGCCTGCCCCAAAATCAACCGCCAAAAATGACTTCGCGTTCAGCATTGCTGTGTTTGCGCCGTGCGCTGCCGACAAAAGACGCCCGAATTCCTGCTGTTTATCTGTGCAGCCCGTGTTGCTTACTGTAAATTTTCTGGACGGTCAATTAGAAAACTCGGAAAAATCTTTGTGGTAAATCTTGGAATTCCGGCAAGTCCTGTGATAAAAATATTGCGTCCCGGTGCAAGCTTTGGCTTTATCCCCGCCGTGTCTGGACGAACGCCGGCCAGCGATCAAACATGAAGCGTTGCCGCATGTGCATTTTTTACTCGGGCCACGTGCAAGGCGTCGGTTTTCGTTATACCACGAAAACCGTGGCCGCCGGCTTTGAAGTGACCGGCGCGGTGCGCAATCTGGCGGACGGCCGCGTGGAATTGATCGCCGAGGGCGAGCGCGCGGAACTGGAAGCCTTTCGCGCGGCCATCCGGGACGCGGGGCTTTCGGCGCTGGTCCGTGACGAACAAGTTACGTGGAGTGACGCGCAAAATGAATTACACGGATTCGAGATTGCAGGATAAACTTAAATGAAATTCGCTGTCATCGCTGACATTCACGGCAACCTGGAGGCGTTCCGCACCGTACTGGCGGACGCCGAACAACAGAAGCCCACGCATTATGTCTGCCTCGGTGACGTGGTCGGTTACAACGCGAACCCCAAGGAATGCCTCGAAATCGTCCGCCAGATGGACATTCCCTGCGTCAAGGGCAATCACGATGAATACTGCTCCACCGACGACCATCTGGAGGGTTTCAATCCCAACGCCGCCGAAGCCGTCCGCTGGACGCGCGCCCAGCTCTCCGCCGAAGAACGCCAGTGGCTCCGCGACCTGAAATACACCAAACTGGTCCACAATTTTACCATCGTCCACGCCACCCTCGACGCGCCCCAGCGCTGGGGCTACGTCTTCGACAAACTCGCCGCCGCCGCCAGTTTCCCCTATCAGAACACGCAGCTTTGTTTTTTTGGCCACACCCACGTACCCGTCGCCTTCATGCGCGACACCGTCGTGCGCGGCGGCACTTATTCCAAATTCAAAATCGATCCGGCCAAAAAATATTTCATCAATGTCGGCGCCGTGGGACAGCCGCGCGACAATAATCCCAAGGCCGCCTACGTCATTTACGACGTGGACGCCGGCACCATTGAACTGCGCCGGCTCGAATACGACATCGCCGCCGCCCAGAAAAAAATCCGCGCCGCCGGCCTGCCCGAACGCCTCGCCGAACGGCTCGAAGTGGGAAGGTGATCACGGAATGACACGTGACCAGTGACACGTGACACGATCCGGAGCGCGCGGGTGAAGATCTTGTCACCAGTCACCTCTCGCTGTGAAGATCCTTATCCTTAAACCCAGTTCCCTGGGCGACGTGGTCCAGGCGCTGCCCGTCCTGCGTCTGCTCAGGCGTCATTTGCCCGCCAGTCAGATTTATTGGTGGATTGATTCCAACCTCGCGCCGCTGCTCGAAAACGATCCCGACCTGACCGGGGTCGTGGGCTTTGAACGCCGCCGCTGGGCGGCGCCCCGGCACTGGCCGGAAATGTTCCGCAGCATCCGCTGGCTGCGCAAACAAAGGTTCGATTGGGTGATTGACCTTCAATGCCTGGCGCGCAGCGGCGCGTTTGCGTGGCTGGCCGACGGGAAGTTCCTTGTCGGCCTGGACGAAGTCCGGGAAGGCGCGCGCGGTTTTTATGACCTTGCGGTCCGTCGCGCGTCGTTCCACACGCACGCGGTGGAGTGGTATCTGGCCGTGCTGCCGCATCTCGGCGTGCCCGTGCACAACCATTTTGCCTGGCTGCCGGAGAGACCCGACGTGGCCGCCGAAGTGAAGCGCAAATGGCTTGAACAATTCCGAATTCCGAACTCCGAACTCCGAACTCCGAAATGGATTGCGATTCAGCCTGGTGCGCGCTGGCCGAATAAACGCTGGCCGGTGGAATATTTCGCCGAGCTGGTCCGGTTCCTGTCACGGAAATTTCCCGGCTTCCGTTTCGCGATTCTGGGTGGCGAGGAAGATCGGCCGCTGGGAGAAACCATTGCCTGCGTCGAGACGCAACGTTGCCTGAATTTATGCGGCCAGACTTCCTTGTTGGAAATGGTCGAATGGCTGCGGCTCTGTGACTTGATGATCACCAATGACACCGGCCCCATGCACGTGGCCGCCGCACTCGGCAAACCGCTGATTGCGCTGTTCGGCCCGACGGAGCCGCGCCGCACCGGTCCGTATGGCCAGCTCAACAATGTACTGCGAATCGATCTGCCCTGCTCGCCTTGCCTCAAATCGCATTGCACCTACAAGAAACGGAACGAATGTCTGAATGCCCTCTCACCGGCAATGGTTCTGCAGCAGGTTCAAAAACAATTCCGATTGTAGCGGCGGTCTATGACCGCCGCTCTTTTCTTAAAGGGAATGCGGCACTCACAGAGCGCCGCTACAATCCAAAGCGACGTCAATTTCGCGCGCTTGCCATTTCATTACCGGCGGCGTTAGGCTCGCTGTGGTGAGCACATCAACCCAAGCGACACCGCCGGGAACTGGTTCGCCCGGAAATCAGGTGCCTCCCCGGTCCGTGTTTGTCACCACCCATTGGTCGGTGGTGCTGACGGCAGCGCGCAGCGACACCACCCGCGCCCGCGCCGCGCTCGAAAATCTTTGCCAGGCGTACTGGCATCCGCTTTATGCCTACGTCCGTCGGCGCGGTTATTCGCCCGAGGACGCCCAGGACCTCACACAGGAATTTTTCGCACGGCTGCTGGAACACAATGCCGTCGCCAACGTTGCGCCGGAGAAAGGACGGTTCCGCTCCTTCCTGCTCGCGAGTATGAACCATTTTCTCGCCGACGAATGGGACAAGGCACGGGCGCAAAAACGCGGCGGCGGAAAAGTGGTTCCACTCGACCTGCAGAGCGCCGAGACGCGGCTGGGCGAAATCCCGGTGGAACGTTTCACACCGGAGAAGGCCTTTGAACATCGCTGGGCCATCACGCTGCTCGAAGAGGTTTATCAACGCCTGGAAGAGGAATATCGCACGCAGGACAAAGCGGCGTTGTTTGATACCCTGCGCATCACGCTGGCCGGAAAGAGCGAGGCCGCGCCTTACGCGGAACTTGCCCGGCAATTGAATATGAATGAAGGCGCGGTGAAAGTGGCCGTGCACCGGCTGCGCCAGCGTTACCGCGCACTGTTGCGCGAAACCATTGCCGACACGGTATCGAGCCCGGACGAAGTCGAGGACGAACTGCGCTGCCTGTTCCGGACGCTGGCTGGCGGATAAAGGCTAAAGGCGATTTATCGCCGTCATTTTTCGGGCATCTTTTGGCATTCAGACTTCGATTTTCAGAGGTATCCGCTGTAACCTTTGGCTGATTCTTCCTTTGTATGGGGTGAAAGCAGAATTATGGCCGACGAAAAAAAATGTCCGCATTGTGGTAAACCGGTGCCGCCCACGGCGCTGGGCGACCTTTGCCCCGAATGCATGCTAAAGGCCGGTCTGGCCACCCAAACGGAGGGACCGGGCGGCACCGGCCCGCATGGAACCAAAGTGGTGCTTCCGCCGCCTTCGCTTGCCGAAATCGCGGCGTTGTTTCCCCAATTGGAAATCCTCGAATGCCTCGGTCGGGGCGGCATGGGCGTTGTGTACCAGGCACGCCAGCCGCGCTTGAACCGCCTGGTCGCGCTGAAAATCCTGGCCCGCGAAAAGGAGCAGGATGCGCAGTTCACCGAGCGGTTCACGCGCGAAGCCCAGGCGCTGGCGCGGCTGAATCATCCCAACATCGTCACGGTCCACGATTTCGGCGAGGCGGGCGGGCATTGCTATCTGGTGATGGAATTCGTGGACGGCCTGAATCTGCGACAATTGTTGCAGACCCGGAAGATGCCGTCGGACCAAGCGCTGACGATTGTGCCAAAAATCTGCGAAGCACTTCAGTACGCGCATGAGCAGGGCGTCGTCCACCGTGACATCAAGCCCGAAAACATCCTGCTCGACAAATCAGGCCGGGTGAAAATCGCGGATTTTGGCATCGCGAAAATGCTGGGCGACGAACCCGGCCAACAAACGCTCACGGGCGCCAAGGAGGCCGTGGGCACGCCGCATTACATGGCGCCGGAGCAGATTGAGAAACCGCTGTCGGTGGACCATCGCGCGGACATTTATTCGCTCGGGGTCGTGTTCTACGAAATGCTCACCGGCGAGCTGCCTTTGGGCCGGTTCGCACCGCCGTCGAAAAAGGTTCAAATTGACGTGCGGCTCGATGAGGTGGTCCTGCATGCACTGGAAAAGGAGCCGGAACGCCGGTACCAGCAGGCGAGCCAGGTAAAGACCGCGGTGGAAACGATTGCGGCGACGTCACCGGCTGGCAGCCCTTCGAACCCGAATGCGCCTGTCCAAACGGCGGCGGAAATCGAAGCGGCTCGCCACCGCCTGAAAATTCCCGCCCGCGGATTAATTGCTGCCGCCATGTTGCAACTGCTCTTCGCCTTGGGGGTGTTGATCTTCGCCATTCCGGCGGTGGCCCGCGAAAACGGCAGCCTGCTCGCCTTTGCCGTGATTGGTTTCACCGCCGTCGGTTTTCTGATTCCAACCGCAGTGGTTTTGACCGGCGCAATCAACATGCTAAAGCTGCGCCGTCACACGCTGGGCGTCGTGGCGAGCGTGATGGCGGCGGTTGCCGGTCCCGGCGCCATCCTGGGTTTGCCCTTTGGAATCTGGGCGTGCGTCGAATTGTTCCGTCCCGGAGTACGGGCGGCCTTCGCGACCAATCGGTCGCCGGCCGGATCAGCAGGGATGCCCGACTCCGTAAAGACGGTTTCCGCAGGCACCCAGGTTAAAGGGCCGGCTATTGGACTAGTTGTGACCGGCGTGTTCGACTGGGTGCTGATGACAGCGTTTTGCGTCTTTATCGCCTTCAATATCGCCTTGAAATCACCGGGCAGCATGTTGGTCTGGTTACCCATCCTGTCGATGGTACTGAGCGGCTGGATTATCTATGCAGGACTTAAGCTGAGACAACTGGAAGGACGCGGCGTGGTCATGACGGGTGCCGTATTTGCCATGCTCGTTTCGCCCGGCAACCTCATCGGTCTGCCACTCGGCATCTGGGCGCTGGCGGTTTTGAATCGCCGCGACGTGCGCGAAGCATTTGATGCAAACCGCAAGAACGGCGTTAAGACAATTCCGGCATCGGGCGTACCACTGTTTCCTGCGTCCGGCGGATTGGTCTTCAGATCACGCGCGGCGCTTAACGTGGCCCGCGTCGGATGGAATTTGGGATGCCTGGGCGCACTGGGATTTCTTGGTTCGGTTCCCGGCTGGGAGCCGCTCAAGTGTCTGTTCGGCTTTGCCGGATTTTTCGGACTCATCGGCGTTGCGGTTTTGATCGAGTTCATTCATCGCCGGCGGACTGGCGCCAACAGCAGCCGTCAACCGGCGCGTTTTGGTCGGGCGTGGTGGTTTGCGGGGTTCATTGCCGTGCTCCTCGTGACCTACCAGGTGACGAGCACCATTGTTTCGCACCTGATTCACGCCAGACCCAACGTGACGGCGGCGATTTGCAAAACCATCCAGAACGAAGTCGGGCGTCAATTGCGCGATGACGGAGCGAGTTACGATTCCCTGCAGGTGACGGTGGCCGAACCGCGGGACAGCGGCACGCCATTCACAGTCAATTACCGGGGACTGCGAAATTTCAAATATACTCTCGGTGGACAGCCCGATCCCAAATGGCCGGCCAGCGCGGATGGCCAATTCATCATGCAATACATCGGCGGCGGCCAGTGGCAGGGAGCGTTGGGCGACACCAAGTTCATCGTGCAAGCCGGAAACGTGGACAACATCGCCCTGCCGTTCGTCAATGATCCGCAAGTCATCGGCGAGTGGCAAAGTGTGGATTATGTCGCCCAGCCGTCCGATTTCAATCCCGACAAGCCACAGTGGAAGAGTGGCGCGCTCTTTTTGAAGGGACTGACTTTTCTTGATAACGGAAAGATGTCGCCGCCGTGGTACACCTGGACCAAGGGCGTGGTGATTCATCATGGAAACAAGACGGCCAGCCGCTACGAAATCCGGGAGATCAACGGCGCGCCCTACCTGTTCTTCGAATGGAAAAGCGGGGACGTTACCATCCTGGGACAGAAACCGGACTATTATGTGCTCACGAAGGCATCTTCTCAGCCAGCAACCACTGCCGCACTGTCACCGGAACCCGGTGATTTGCGCGAGGCCCGGGCTAAACTGGCAGAATTGCGCGCGAGCAACGCCGAAGAAAATCCGGAGGTCCAACAGGCACTGGCTCGCGTCAAAGAACTTGAGCGGATGACGACGGAAGAACCAAACGCGCCGGCCGATTTACGGGAAGCCAAAGCGCTCGAAAAAAGCGATATCGCCGCTGCAGAAACCAGCCCGATTTTAGCCGAGCAACCGCCCGTTGTCGTTGAAACCTTTCCCGTTTCGGGCGCGCGCGACGTGGCGCCGGGCATCACCGAAATTCGTGTGCGGTTCAGCAAGCCGATGGCCGATGGTTCGTGGAGTTGGTCCACTGCCTGGGAGAATTCCACACCGGAATCGGTCGAGCCGCCGCATTATCTGGCCGATCAGTGCACCTGTGTCATGAAAGTCCGGTTGGACCCGGGCCGAACT
>Ga0335073_10009109_pt1 | contig 13924 bp, 12 predicted proteins | sample Lox_Sample_22_FD_207093 | JGI IMG/M metagenome (GOLD analysis project Ga0335073, IMG submission 207093) | Soil microbial communities from Loxahatchee National Wildlife Refuge, Florida, United States - Lox_Sample_2.2 | ecosystem: Environmental > Terrestrial > Soil > Wetlands | place: USA... | reverse complement strand
ATCGGCGACCTGGTGCGCCGCTACCACGTGCAGCAGTGGGTGGCCAAGAACGCGCCCAAGCTGGTCACGTTCGGGCAGGGCCTGGCCAAGCCCGCCCTGTCGTTCGGCGAGGGCGCGGTATCGCTGCTGTTCGAGCTGTTCACGATCTTCGTGCTGGTGCTGCTGCTGCTCCTGGAGGGGCCGAGGCTGCGCCGCGGCCTGCTCAGCCTGTTCTCAGAAGACCAGGCGAGAGAGATCCAGGCGGTCGCGACCCAGGTCAACCGGTCGGTCGTCGGCTACATGCTGGGAAACTTCACGACCTCGGTGATCTGCGGGCTGACGGTGTTCATCTCGCTGCTCATCACCGGGGTGCCGTTCCCCGGGCTGTGGGCGCTGTGGGTCGCGCTGGTCGACTTCCTGCCGATCATCGGCGGCGCGCTGGCCGGCATCCCGGTCGTGCTGTTCGCCGCCGCCTCCAAGGGCCTCGCCGCGGGCATTGTGGTGGCGGTCGTGTTCGTGGTCTACACCCAGGTCGAGAACCACGTGCTCAACCCGATCATCATGTCCAAGACCGTGCGCATCTCGCCGCTCCTGGTGCTGCTGTCGGTGCTGGTGGGCGCGTCGATCGGCGCCTGGGTGGGCGGGATCTTCGGCGGCTTCGTGGCCGCGCTGCTGTCGATCCCCGCGGCCGGCGCGGTGCAGGTCATCGTGATCGAAATCTGGCGGCTGACCGGCCCGCCGCCGGTGCCGCCGCGGCCGGGGGAGATGACCAAGACGGTCGTCTCGGTGGAGACGACCGGCCCGGTCGAGGCCGTTGATGTGCGGGTCACCGAGCCCGAGCCGAACCACGAGCCGGCGCAGGAGCAAGAGCCGGCCGGCGAGGCCGAGTCCGACTCAGCCACGTCGGCACAGAGCCGTCACCAGCGGCCGTAGTGCAGGACATCCGCCACCGAGCGCCGCTTCGACCGCAGGTCGCGCTTGTCCGTCTCCGCGTCAAAGCCGATCGCGATCGCGCCGATCGGCTCTTGGTCGTCCGGCACCCCGAACGCGTCGCGGAACGGCTGCACCGCCTCCGCCGCGATGCCGAAGTAGATCGCGCCAAGACCCTCGTCCACCACCGTCTGCAGGATCAGCAGGGCCGCCATCCCGGTGTCGATGTGCCAGAACGGCACCGGCCAGCGGGCCTCGTCCCGGTCGGTCCAGCCCTTGTCCGGCTGCGCGTAGCGGTCCAGGTACACCCGCTTGCACGACATCGGGACGATCACGGCCGACGCCGTCTGGGCCGAGGAGTTGACCGCGGCGCCCGCCACCGCCCAGAACCGCCCCCGGTCGGCGGGCTCGGTCAGCAGCAGGAACGATTGCCCCTGGGAGAAACCGGCCGACGGGCCGCGGACCGCGTTGCCCATGATCCGGTCCAGTGACTCCTTCGGCACCGGCTGGTCGGTGAACGTCCGAACCATCCGACGCCGCCGTACCACCTCTTGAAAATCCATGATCGACACCCTAGCGGTATGGAACACTCTTCAACGGCAAGCCTCAAATCTACGCGAAAGGGACATATGCGTCGGGTCGCCCTGCTCTCGGTCCTGGCCGCGGTGGCCTTGCTGGCCGGCTGCTCGGCTGCCGCGGCGCCGTCGCCCGATCCGGTGATCATCGCCAGCCTGCCAGCCAACAAGGCAAGCGTGGTGCCGCCCGCGCCGGCCGGCTGGACGACCGTGTTCTCCGACGGCTTCGCGGGCAAGGCCGGATCGGCCCCGTCGTCGGCCAACTGGCTCTACGACATCGGCACCGACTGGGGCTCGCACAACGTCGAGCACGACACCGACTCGACCAAGAACGTCTACATCGACGGCTACGGCCACTTGGTCATCCACGCCACCCACACGGACGGCACGTGGTACTCGGGGCGGATCGAGACCACCCGCGACGACTTCATGGCCCCGGCCGGCGGCGAGCTGGAGATGACCGCGTCGATCAAGCAGCCGAACGGCGGCCCCGGCTACTGGCCCTCGTTCTGGGCGCTCGGGGCGCCGATGCGGACCGGCGGCGCCTGGCCCGCGTCGGGCGAGATCGACATGCTGGAGGGCGTCAACTCCGACGACGAGTCGGCCGCCACCCTGCACGGCGCCCGCGAGCGCGGCGGCGGCAGCAACCTGCTGCCGTGCCCGGACACCGCCTGCGACGCCGGCTACAACACATACTCGGTGATCATCAACCGAGTCGACTCCAGCGCCGAGTTCGCCCAGTTCCTGATGGACGGGAAGGTCGTCGCCACCGTCAGCGAGGAGCACACCGGCGAGGCGGTCTGGAAGCAGGCGGTCGACCACGGCTTCTACATCATCCTCGACCTCGCCGTCGGCGGCGCCTACCCCAACCTGATGTGCCACTGCACCACGCCGACGGCCAAGACGGTGCCCGCCTCGATGAGCGTGGCTTACGTCGCCGTGTACGAAAAGGGCGGCAACTCCACCCCCGCCAGTCACCCGGACCAGACCGGCTACGTGACCGGGACCGACGGGGAGTGCCTGGCCAACAAGAACGGCGTCAACACCGACTACAACCCGATCGTGCTGCACGCCTGCGACGGCAGCGCCGGCCAGCGGTGGTCGCTCTACTCCGACCAGACCCTGCGCACCGAGGGCGGCTGCCTGGCCGTCGGCGGCAGCATCAGCGTCGGCGCTGGCGTCGGCTGGTACCCGTGCACCGGCAGCGCTGACGAGAAATGGAAGACCGAGTCCAACGGCGAGGTCGTCAACCAGCAGACCGGGCTCTGCCTGACCGACCCGCAGGCCGACCCGGCCGCCACCATCGACGCCGAGACCTGCATCGGCGTCGCCCAGCAAACCTGGACCCCGAACTCGTCGCTGCCCAGCTGAATTGGCCAGCGACCAACCCGTGTAGCAGACTTGACGTTATGCCCGCAGAGAACGACGCCTGCTCCGTCGCCCACGGCGAGACCGCACCCGCCCCGCAGCCGGCGACCGCCCAGTCGGCCCCGGCCGCCGACCGCGCGCTGGTCGCGGTGTTCGCCTCGGCCGTCTCCGGCTACCTGCTCCGCTACGCCGCCGACGCCGGCTACCGCTGCCTGCTGGTCGACCCCGACCCGGTCCGCGCCTCCGCCGCCCGGATGGGTGGCTTCGCCGTCGCCGAGACGATGCCGGAGACCCTCGACGGGGCCGACGTCGTGGTCACCGACCATCACCGTGACGAGCTTGGGGTGATGCTGCGCGACGCCCTCGCGGCCAAGGCCCGCTGGGTCGGCATCATGGGCAACCCGCACCACGCCGGCCCGCACGTGGCGGCCCTGGAGGCGCTCGGCGTCGCCCCCGGCGACATCGCCCGCGTGCACCGCCCGATCGGCCTCAACATCGGCTCGCGGACCCCGCCCGAGATCGCCATCTCCACGTTGTCGGGCCTGCTGGCCGACCGCAACGACCGCCCCGGCGGCTTCTCCTTCTGACAACCGTGCACCCAGACATCGCCCTGCGCGCCGCCACCCCGGCCGACTACGACCCGATCATCGCCGTGGTCGACGGCTGGTGGGGGCGCCCGATCAGGCACGCGCTGCCCCGGGTATTCGTCGACCACTTCCACGCGACGTCCACGATCGCCGAAGCAGACGGCGCCCTGGCCGGCTTCCTCATCGCGTTCCTGTCGCCGTCGCAACCGGACGCGGCCTACATCCACTTCGTCGGGATCGACCCCGCCCGCCGCCGCGACGGCCTCGCGCGCGTCCTCTACCAGCGGTTCTTCGCCTCCGCGGCGGCGAATGGTCGCACCGTCGTCCGCGCCATCACCGCCGCGGGCAACACCGGCTCAATCGCGTTCCACACCGCGATGGGCTTCACCGTCACCCCGCCCATCCCCAACTACGACGGCGACAACGCCCCCAAGGTCCTCTTCGAACGCCCGCTCTAAGTTGCCGGAGCTGGCTTTCGGAGTTATTCGAGGATGACGCGCGGGGGCGGCGGGACCGGGCCGTGGCGGCGCCATTCGCGGGGGTTGCCGACCGAGACCTCCTCGAAGCGGACGCCGTCGTAATGATCGGTGCGGCGGATGTGCAGGTGGCCGTAGACGCTGGCGATGACCTCGTGGCGGGTGTGCCAGTCGGCGGTGAGGGTGGTGCCGCACCACGGGGCATAGGCGGGGTGCCGCAGTCTCGCCAGCGGGGCCGGGATGAGTGGCCAGTGGCTGACCAGGATCATCGGCCCGGCCACGGCCGCCAGCCGCGCCTGGGTGGCCGCCACCCGGTCGCGGCACCAGGCCGCGATCGACTCGTGCGGGTCGGGGTGCAGCCGTCCCTCGTCGGCGGGCACCACCCCGGCCGCGCCCGCCGCCAGCAGCGCCGCGTCCCGCCGGCCGGCGTCGGTCAGCTCCGGTCCGGTCGCGGCGGCCGACCCGGGGCCGACCGCGAAGGAATAGTCGTAGCCGGTGAACAGCGGCGCGATCGTGACCGGGCCGCCCGGGCCGGTCCAGACCGGGAAATCGTCCTCCGGCGTCAGCACCCCGAACCGCCGGCACACGGTGACCAGGGCCTGATACCGGGCCAGGCCGCGCACCGGCACCGGGTCGGCCGGCAGCGTCCACAGCTCGTGGTTGCCTGGCGCCCAGATCACCCGGGCGAACCGGTTCGCCAGCGACGCGAGCACGAACCCGACGTCGGCGAAGACCTCGCCCACGTCGCCCGCCACGATCAGCCAGTCGTCGGGGTCGGCCGCCGCCAGCGAGTCCGCGTAGCCGCGGTTCTGCGGGTAGCCGATGTGCAGATCGCTGATCGCGAGCAGCCGCGTCACAGCGCCAACTACAGTGCCGTCTTCTGCTGCCAGGCGTCGAGCAGTTCGGCCTCGCCGAACACCGATAGCAGCGGATCGGCCGGCCCGAGCCGGCCGTAGGTGAACAGCAACAGCGACGCCACCGGGCCGCGGACCGCGACCGACGCCCGGCCGTGCCCGCGCTCCCAGGCGATGCCGCCCTCGGTGAACCGGACCAGCCACTCGCCGTCGGAGTCGGTCGCGTGCAGGTGCATCGACTCACCCGTCGGCAGCGACGCCAGGTGCTTGTACGGCCGCCGGGCGGACGGCAGGTTGAACAGGAACTCGTCGATGCCGTCAGCCGCGACGACCGAGTCGATCTCCGGCTCGGCCACGCCGAGGGCCAGCTCCGCGTCGGCCCGGTGCACGGTCGTCTCGTGCAGGATCCGGCGCGCCCACCAGCCTGAAGTCCGGCCCGGGCCCCAAGTCCAGACCGGGGTCACCGGCCCGGCCCAGCGCAGCGCCGCCAGCAGCGGCTTCCCGCCCGCCGCGAGCCAGTCGGCCAGCCCGCCGGCCGACGGCCAGTCCGACTCCACCTCGGGGAACGGCAGCCGCGACTCGGCCTCCGACACCACGATCGCGGTCGCCCACCGGTGCACCGCCCCGGCGTGCGCCGCCAGCTCCGCCACCGTCCAGTCCGGGGTGGTCGGCACCGGCGCTGACAGGTCAGTCACCTCGGCGACGAACTCCGCCAGCGCCGCTATCTCCGCTTCGCCCGCCTCGCAGAACCATGCATGATCAAGGACCTCAGCCACGCGCACAGGCTACCGTCGCCCGGCCGCCACCCTTACCCGTCCATGCAGGGCCGCTGAACGCCGCCTCTGAATCCGGTGCCAACCTCAGCCGTAGAGCCGGGTCAGCGACTCGAGCACGCAGACCGGCTTGTCCGAGCCCTCCCGCTCGACCACGCCGCCCACCACCAGCTGCAGCGCGCCGCCTTTGACCTCCTCGACGTCGAGCAGGGTGGCGGTCAGCCGGATCTTCGACCCGACCGGCACCGGGGCGGGGAAGCGGACCTTGTTCAGGCCGTAGTTCACCCCCATGGTGGCGTCGGTCACAACGAGGATCTGCGACCACATCGGCACGAACAGCGACAGGGTGAGGAAGCCGTGGCCGATCGGGCCGCCGAACGGCGACTCGGCCGTCGCCCGCTCCGGGTCCACGTGGATCCACTGGTGATCGTCGGTGGCGTCGGCGAACGTGTTCACCCGCTCCTGGGTGACCTCGAACCACTCGCTGCTGCCGAGCACCTGTCCCTTGAGCGCGGGCAGTTCGGCCAGTGTGGTCGTGGTGGTGCTGCTCATGCGGTCGTCTCCTTCGTGACATCGCGTCCCGCTCGCGCGCTATCCGGCGCCCGGCATCCGTTGCCGGCCCCAGACCGCGCGGCGCATGGCAGGACGGTACCAGTCGGGGAAATCCCTGCCTACCTGCAGGTAACGCCGCCGCGCACCGCCCTCGTCTCGGATAACAGCAAGAAGGGTGGCCTGGCTGGCGGGTGGCCGGGCGCTGACCGGGTAGAACGCCCGGCACGGGGGCAGCCGACCGCGGTGCCGGGTTGTCGCTGCGATCCGGAATATGTCGTCAGCGCGGATGGTTCGCCCGGATGGGTACCTGGACCATACGTACCCGGATGACATCTATGCGCATGGAGCTTCCTGCCGAGGGGTTCCTTCGGCACCGAGGGTTGATCCTCGTCGCGGTCGGCGGCGCCGTGGTCGAGGGTGGCTTGCTCACGCTCCTCGCGCCGGCCGCCCGGCCGGTCGCACCGCAAGTCACCGCCGTGCCATCGCTCGCCGCCTACCACGACCTGCGCTGGCTCTTCACCGACAGCCAGTCCTGGATCTGGTTCGCCGGGCTGCTCGCGGTCGTGCTCGTGCTGCGGTCCGCGCTCGACGTTGCGCTGCTCCGGCTCGCCTGGCCAAGCGGCCTGCGGCGGCCGCGGCTGAGCCGCTCGTTCGCGTCCTGCGCGGCGCTGACCGCGCTGGCCTGGCTGCTGCTCACCCCGTCGGCCACGCTGGCGTTCGGAGTCGCCCTGCTGCCGTTCTCGTGGCCGTTCCTGGCCGCGTTCCCGATCATGTTCGGCATCGTTGTCGCGCTCAGCCACGGCGGGACGGTGCAGGCGTGGTGGCGCCGGCTGCCGCCGCTGCGCGCGGTGGCCTGGCTGCTCGGCAGCTTCGCCGCGCTGACGGCGGCGGGCGCGGTTATCGCTCACCTGCCCGCCGCCGAAGCGCTCCCCGTCATCGCGGTGGCCGGGCTGTTCAACGCCCGGGCCTGGTACGGGCTTGCGCTGCTGGCGGCCCACCTGCGGCCGCGCCCGCACGAGTCGGCGCCGGCCAAGCTGCTGTTCAGCCTGCCGTTCGCGCCGATCGCGGCGCTGCTGGTGGTCGCCCTGGTGGTGGGCGTGGCGCGGCTGATGTTCACCGGCACGATCGTGCTGCCAGCCAGCGTGACCGGCACCTCATCGCCGGCCGCCGCCAGCGTCCAGAGCGACCCCGGCGGCAGCACGTCGGCCGTGTCGGCCGTGGCGAGCAGCACTAGCCTGGGCACGGGCGTGAACGCCGCCACCGGGCGGCCGATCCCCTCGGTCGCGGTGCTGGTGGTCGGCGGCTGGGGGTCGTCCTGCTGCAACGACGTCGACGGGCTGCGGGCGGCGCTGCCCGGCTTCGCGGTCCGCCAGTTCTCCTACCTGGGGCTGGCCTCGGACGGCAGGCCGCTGCCGAGCGGCTCGTCGGCTGACGACCTGCCGCTGCCGGAACTGGGAGACCGGCTCGCCAGCCAGGTCGAGGCGCTGCACGCGGTGACGCACAAGCCGATTGACGTGGTGGCCGAGAGCGAGGGCAGCCTCGGCGTGTACGCGATGCTCGACCGTCATCCCGGCCTTCCGGTCCACGCGGTCGTGCTGCTCAGCCCCATCGTCGAGCCCGGCCAGCTGAGCTATCCGTCGGAGGCGGACGGCTCGTCGGTCTCCGAGGACGCCCTCGACGAGCTCAACTACCTGATCGGCTCGATGTCGCCGTTCGGCCCGTCCGGGGCGGCCGACCTGCTGAACTCGGTCAGCGAGTTCGGCGCCAAGTACTTCGCGGGCGCGGCGGCGGTGCTCGGGGCGGGCGGCCAGCCGATCCACTGGCTGGCGGTGGTGCCACTGGCCGACGCGGTGACGCTGCCGGTCTGCGGTCTGCCGTCGGACGTGCTGGTGGTGCCCGCGCTGCACGGCGGCCTGCTCGGCGACCCGAGCGTGCTGCCGGTGGTGGCCCAGTTCGTGGCGGGCGACCGGGTCTCGGACCCCAGCGACGGCCAGTTCCGGACCGAGGCCGAGCTCATCACCGGCGCCGCCACCGCCTGGCGGATGCCGGTCGCGAGCACGTCGTGCCCGCGGTGAGATAAACGTGCGGCGCCGTCGCGCGGATGCTAGGCTACGCCGCAATGAGAGCGATCTTTGACCTTCAGTGGTGGCGCCGCCGGTAGGCGGTACCCGCTGTTAGTCATTGTCTGCAGCGACCGCCCGGTAACGGCGGTCGCTTTTCGTTTTCTCCCGCCGGAGACTGGGCCCAGACCAAAACAGGAGCCCCACGGTGGACAGCACGACCCAGCTCACGACCGGTGCAGGCGTCACCATCACGCGCACCGCCATCGCGTTCGACCCGGCCGAGCTGGCGCAGATCGCCGCCCTCGTCAACGGCCGCCGGGGCGGCGTGCTCAGCTCCGGGATGGAGTACCCCGGCCGCTACACGCGCTGGCACCTGGCTTACGTCAACCCCCCGGTGGAGATCACCACCCGCGGCCGGGAGGTGACCGCACGAGCGCTCAACGACCGCGGCCGGGTCCTGCTGCCGGTGATCGCCGACGCCATGCGCCGGGTCGGCACCGAGATGACCGGAGATAACAGCAACAAGCGCGGAGCGCAAGCCCGGCCTGACCAGCAGGATCTGGCAGTGACGGTGTACGTGCCGGAAGGCGAGGGCGCGTTCACCGAGGAGGAGCGGTCGCGGCAGCCGACGGTGTTCAGCGCGCTGCGGGAGATCGTGGCGGCGTTCGGCTGCGACGACCCGCACCTGGGGCTGTACGGTGCGTTCGGCTACGACCTGGCGTTCCAGTTCGAGCCGGTCCGGCTGCGGCAGGACCGGACCGACGGCCAGCGCGACCTGGTGCTGCACCTGCCGGACGAGATCTACGTGGTCGACCTGCGCCGGGAGGAGGCGGTCAAGTACTCGTACGAGTTCCGCGTCGGCGGCGCCGGCACGGCCGGCCACGAGCGGGAGACCGCGGTGACCCCCCAGGCGGAGCCCGCGGCCGTTCGGACGAGTGATTTTGATCTGCCGGTGCCCGGACGGTACGCGGCGATCGTGGCGAAGGCGAAGGAGCGGTTCAAGTGCGGCGACCTGTTCGAGGTGGTGCCGAGCCACGTCTTCCATGAGCGCTGCTCGTCGCCGGCCGCGTTCTACGAGCGGCTGCGGCAGCGGAACCCGGCCCCGTTCGAGTTCCTGTTCAACCTGGGCGACGGCGAGTACCTGGTCGGGGCGTCGCCCGAGATGTACGTGCGGGTGCAGGGGGACCGGGTGGAGACCTGCCCGATCTCCGGCACGATCGCCCGCGGGGCCGACCCGCTTGAGGACGCGGCCAACATCGCGGTGCTGCTCGGCTCGGCCAAGGAGGAGTCGGAGCTGACGATGTGCACCGACGTGGACCGCAACGACAAGTCCCGGGTCTGCGTCCCCGGCACGGTCACGGTGATCGGCCGGCGGCAGATCGAGATGTACAGCCGGCTGATCCACACCGTCGACCACATCGAGGGGCGGCTGCTGCCGGGGCTCGACGCGCTCGACGCGTTCCTGACCCACATGTGGGCGGTCACCGTGACCGGTGCCCCCAAGGCCTGGGCGATGCAGTTCATCGAGGACAACGAGGGCGCGCCGCGGCGCTGGTATGGCGGCGCGGTCGGCACGATCGGCTTCGACGGCTCGATGAACACCGGGCTGACGCTGCGGACCGCGCACATCAGGAACGGGGTCGCGGCCGTGCGGGCGGGCGCGACGCTGCTGTACGACTCGGACCCGGAGTCGGAGGAGCGGGAGACTCACATCAAGGCCCGCGCGCTGCTTGAGACGCTGCGCGAAGTCGATCGGGAACGGGAGGCGGCGATGGCCGAGGCGGCCGATCCGGTGGTCAGCTCGTCGGGCTCGGCCGACTACCCCGACCTGGCGGCGCCCGAGCCGCGGCGGCCGGTCCGGGTCGTGCTCGTCGACCACCAGGACTCGTTCGTGCACACGCTGGCGGACTACTTCCGCCAGCAGGGCGCGCAGGTCAGCACGCTGCGGGCCGGGTTCCCGGCGGCAATGCTCGACCGGATCGAGCCCGACCTGGTGGTGCTCTCGCCCGGACCGGGCCGCCCGTCCGACTTCGGCTGCGACGAGCTGCTGTCCGAGCTCGACGCGCGGAACCTGCCCGCCTTCGGCGTCTGCCTGGGGCTGCAGGCGATGGTGGAGCACGCGGGCGGGCAGCTGTCGCTGCTGCCGGAGCCGCAGCACGGCAAGCCGGGGCGGGTCGGGGTGCGCGGCCAGACGGCGCTGTTCGCCGGGGTGCCCGCCGAGTTCACGGCCGCCCGCTACCACTCCCTGTACGCGCGCGAGGAGGACGTCAAGGGCGGCTTCACGGTCACCGCGACCACCCCCGACGGCGTGGTGATGGCGATCGAGGACGACGCGGCGGGCCGGTGGGCGGTCCAGTTCCATCCGGAGTCGATCCTGACCGCGGCCGGCCGCAACGGCCACCAGATCATCGCCAACGTGCTGGCGGCGGTGAAGGCGCACTGAGCGGACCCAGCGCGTGTGTCATGTTCACCCGCGGCGAGGCGGTGCCGCGAGGCAGCGCGGGGTAGCGCCGAGGATGCAACCTAGAGGGAGACGATGATGTATGACGCATCAGCCAACGAGGCGCTGGACGAGGGACTGAGTCGGCTCGCCGTCACCGGGCCCGAATTTCGCGGCGGCCTGTCCAACCACGGCCCGATGGCGGCCGAGGCCCTGGTCAGGCTGGGTCGGGCCGACTCGATCGAAGGCTGGCTGGACGGCTACCTCCGGCGGCTGGACGACCGGCCGGCCCCGAGTGACCGGATCACCGACCAGAACTGGCGCGAAGCGCTCGGCGCGGTCGGCCGGGTGGCTGACTGGGAGGCGTACTTCGACCGCCAGCTGGCCGAAGATCGGTGGCGCGCGGTGCTCGCCCGCTGGTGGCCGCGGCTGCTGCCCGGCCTGGCGGCGGCCGCCACCCACGGCGTCATCCGCACCTCGCACGCCGCCCGCAGCCTGGCCGCGGCCGAGCAGGCCGGCGTCGGCACCGCCGGGCGGACGGCCGAGCTCGGCCGCGGCCTCGCCTACTGGGCGGCGCGCTACCTGGAGCTGCCTGGCCGCCCGCGCACCGAGGGGCACCTCGATCTGACCGCCGCGATCGCCGCGCTGCCGGTCGCGCCGGGCGAGCCCGCCCCTGGCCTGATCTTCGAAACGCTCAAGGCGGGCCTGGCCCGCGAGCCCGGCTTCGCCGCCGCGGTGGGCGCGCTGCGCGAGCCGGCCGACGTCCCGGCCGACCTGGCCGCGCTGGCGCGCGAGTTCGCGCTGGTCTTCCTGGTCTACGGCCGCACCCGGCCGATCGCGCTGCTGCACGCGGTCACCGCCCCGGTCGCGGCCGGCTCGGTCCTGCCGCTGCTCCCGGCCGAGCTCGCCCGCCCCACCTACGACGCCCTGTGGCAGGTCAACGCCGCCCTCTACGCCGTCTACACCGGCGCCGCGGCGGCCGAGCCGCTCCCGGCGGGCCCGCCGCCGACGGCCGGCGAGCTGACCGACCGCGCCGTCGCCACCGGCGACGAGCACGCGATCAAGCTGGCCGAGGCCTGCCTGCGGCTGGACGCGATGACCCCCGATCCGCTGCTGCGGCACGCCGCCGCCCGGGCCGCCACGCTGCTCGGCTCCTGACCCCGACAAGCAAATCAAACCCGTTAGCTCGAACGGCCGCTGGCGTCTCTCCAAGCGCTCCGTTATCAGCCCGAGGTTGGTAATCGAACAAGCCCAGGAGCCGGACCCGGACGAGGACCCGCTGGGGCGCGGCTTCGGCGACCGGTCGGTGCGGCTGGGCACCACCATGGACGGCGCCGGGCGGATCACCGGCGACTGACCCCGGAGTGCGCGGCCGCCGTCACCGCGGTGCTGGAGTCCCTCGGGAAGCGTCGGCGCCAAGAGGACCTGCGCAGCGTCGGGCAGCGCTACCACGACGCCCTCCAGGAGGGGTGTGCATCACTGTGGGCGTTGTTCCGGGTCGATCTAGTGGCACGGCCGGGCCTGCCGTGCGGCGAGATCGCTGCCGTTGTCGCGTGGCTATGAGGGGGCTGGCTGTTGGCGACGTAGACTTCTCCTGGGATTGGCAGAAGGAGGCGGCGGTGAACCTGGACGAGATCAAGGCGCTGGGCGCGCGCCTGGCCGAGTTGTGCCGCAGGTACGGGATCGCCGAGCTGGCAGTGTTCGGCTCGGTCGCCCGGGGGGATGCCGGTCCGGACAGCGATGTCGACCTGCTATACGTGCGGGTGCCCGGCAACGACCTGGGCATGGCGTACTTCGACCTGCAAGACGACCTAGAACGCCTGTTCGGTCATTCGGTGGACCTGGTGGCCAAAGAAGGGCTGCACCGGGTCATCCGGGATCAGGTGCTGGCCGACGCGCAGGTCCTGTATGCGGCGTGAGGAACTGTACCTCGCCGACCTGATCGACAACGCTCGAGCCGTCCGCGGGTACCTGCTCGGCGTTACCCGCGAGCGATGGGACGCCGAAGCCATCTTGCGGGACGCGGTGCTGTACCGGATGTTGCTGCTTGGCGAGACCGCCAGCTCGCTGCCGGATGAACTTCGGGACCGTTACCCGGACGTGGCATGGCGCCAGATCCGGGCGTTCCGCAACCTAGCGGTCCACAAGTACTTCGACGTGGACTGGGCAGTTGTCTGGAAAATCGCCCAGGAAGAGCCGCCCCTCCTGGAGAGACAAGTGCTGGCGATCATCAAGGCGGATTATCCGGCGCTGGCCGCGAGCTACGAGCCGGGATCGGAGCCAGGTTCGGACGCCTGGTCCTTACGCCATCGGATGACGGGTCAATTCCGGGCGGCCCACGGACTTTGCACCTTCACGACGCAAAAGTGAAGGTACTGCTGCGAGCTGCTGAGGGTTGCTTGCCAATCTCCGAGAGCGGCGACAGATATCTTGCGAGCTAGCCCCAGGCTGTTCGCCTGTCCTCGGGGTGTCAGCGCTGGTTCCGTCTGAGGTGCGCGGCTTGCTTCCGAATGACGGCGAGAGCGCGCTCATCGCCGGCCGTGTCTGAAATGGCGGCGAGTACGCGGTCGAGTGTCTCAGCGACGACTGACCCGGCTGTGCGCCGCCTGATGCCCCAGCTGACTGCCTCGTCAATGAGGCTGGCTGCGGTCACCTTCCGGATGTCGGCCTGCCCGCCGACCCGCTGACCCAAGTGGGTATCGGCCTGCATTGGCCGGCCGGCCGTGTCCGCCAGCTCAAGGGCGATAGTGGAGAGCACGTCATAAAGCGGCGCGAGGCTGATCGCCGGGTTATCCGTGTCGTGCAGGATGGAGAAGTTCTTGGCGTGCGCGTCGGCGTTGCCGACGGCCATGTTGAACGTGGTACGGCGCAGCAGTCGGGTCACGTCGGCCGGGTCCGCGTAGTTCCGCAGCAGGCCGACGAGGTCGCGCAGGGCCGGGCCGCCCTGTTCCTCGTACTTCATCCCGGGCGGCGTTGCGGTCGCCTGGCAGCCGTCCTCCTGGTGCAACCTGGCCGGGAGCGCTCCGCCTGGGGTCTCAAGCCTGTCGTGGCGCCTCACCGCCAGCACAGGCAGCCCGGCTACGTCGAGCAGTTCGGTCTGCGCTGAATCGAGGGCGCACGCTGCGGCGAGCTGCATGCAGGTGGCCTCGTTGGCAGCCATCGCGTGCGGCCCGTCGGGCTTGAGGATCCACGTCGAGGGTGCGTCACCGTAGGGTAGCTGCCAGGTCCCGTCGGCGGCGCGGCCGAGGAGCGCCTTGCGCTGGAAGCCGGGCAGTGACGGGCGGAAGCCGCGCTCCGGCGCGACGCCCAGGGGCGCGGCGTCGAGGT
>Ga0335073_10009108_pt1 | contig 13925 bp, 17 predicted proteins | sample Lox_Sample_22_FD_207093 | JGI IMG/M metagenome (GOLD analysis project Ga0335073, IMG submission 207093) | Soil microbial communities from Loxahatchee National Wildlife Refuge, Florida, United States - Lox_Sample_2.2 | ecosystem: Environmental > Terrestrial > Soil > Wetlands | place: USA... | reverse complement strand
AGCGTTGCGGTGCAGGTGGGCGCCGACGTCAAAGCCCGGCCCGATGTCCGCCACCTCGAACATCGACCAGGCGCTGAGTTCTTGTCGCCCACCTTGAGCGTCATGGCGGGTGAGACCCGCTCACCTCGCCAGGGCCCATGACGAAACCATCTGCCATGAATTGCAGGCTCTCACCCCGGCCATCTTCCCGCTCATTTGCGAGCCAGCCAGCCCGCGATGCTGGCCGGCGGCGCGTGCTGCTAGCGTCGCGTCATGACCTCGCTGCCCGACAGCGCCTCGACGTTGCCGGGCACGGTCTTGTCCTCGTCCGGCGCGGGTTCCTGCGGCAAGATCCCGGCGCTGTAGCCGGGCATGCGCCGGACCTCGGCGTTGGAGCGCTGCTCGACCCCGGCCATCATCTTCAGCAGCGCGGGCTTGCCCATCCCATTCGGCCCCGCCACGCGTTCCCCGCGGGCCTGGGGTGCCGGTCTTCAGACGGACGCAGCCGGTCCTCACGGCCTGGTCCGCGATGAAATTACCGCGTGCCCGAGACCCAGGTGCAGAGTGCGGCGGTGGCTAGAAATCCCACATCGCCACGCCGGGGTCGACGAACCGTTCACCGTGGTTCGTACAGATGGCCGACACCGGCAGTGTCATCGATTCGCGGGGAGTCACGAACCACGTCAGCCGCGCTGACCCAGCGCTCAGCTGATGCCAGTGACCCATGAACTCGAAGATCGCGACGGCGGCGGTAGGGAACTTTTCTCGCATGCGGTAAAACACGGCGGGCGGCGCCGTATATCTGACCACGCCCGCGAAGACAGGCGCGGTGGCGGACACCAGCGAGAGCGCGAGTTCTGGGATCGCGGGATCATGGCCGATGACCAGAAGCGTTCGTGCTTCTGGAGATGCATGGCGGATCAGGTCGAGTAGCTGGGCTGCTGAAGCCTGGTACACGCCGTTATCGAAGGCAACCGCGGGAGTCACGCCGAGCCCGGCCTGAGTGAGCTGCCATGTCTCCCGGGCTCGCCGAGCGGTGGAGCATATGACCTGGTCCGGTGCGTGATCCGCAGCGCGCAGCCAGCGTCCCATAAGCGGCGCATCCCGCTGGCCGCGGCGGGCCAGCGGCCGATCATGGTCTGGCACATCCGGCCAGGCAGACTTAGCGTGCCGCATCAACAGCAGCGTCCGGTCGATGCCAGTAGCGGCATTCATCGGCGTCGTGGGCTGGTAGCCCGGGTCATACGGCTCTTGTCGCCGTGCCACGCCATTGCCGAACTCCTGCCTGTCCCCAAACGCGGAAGCAGGACCCATCGGCCTTACGGCGGGCTGGCGTGCCCGCCAAAGCGGGCACGATCCGGCGGGATCCATCACCGAGCGGCGTATGCCGCTGCCTCAACCGTACGGCCCGGCGGACGAAATGTCGACACGCGAAGCGAGCAGAGCACCTGACCGCACGATACGGTAGGCGGAGGCGGAGGGGCTCGCCTGATCCGCGGAGACACCGCCAACGGTCCCTGCCAAGCTCGCGCCGGCCGCACGGCTGCCTGTGTGGCCAAGGTAACCGAAGGCGAGGCGCTGATGGCCTGGGGACCTGGGGGTATGTCGTTCGGGGCCGCATCCGGCTGTCCGGAGATCATGAGGGCCGGCCAGGTTGGCGGCCCCTCGCTGAGGGCGAGGCGAGGAGATGGAACTGCATCGCGAGCTGCTGACCGCTGAGATGATCGACCCGGGTACGGGGAAGCCGGTCCGCAGCAGCATCGAAGTACGTTTTGATCCACTGACCGGGCATAGCTCGCGCATCCTGCCCGAGCGGGGCCTCATGCCCGCCAGCGACTTCGACCTCGAGGCGTTCGCGCGGCAGACCCAGTCAGGCTGCCCGTTCTGCCCGGGCCAGATTGACCGGCTGACGCCGAAGCTGCCAGCCCGGATCCACCCCGGCGGGCGGATCGCATCCGGCGAAGCGGCCCTGTTCCCGAACCTGCACGCCTACTCATCGCACAGCTCGGTGTCGGTCTATTCGCCCCGGCTGCATTACCTGCCGCTCGAGGCGATCACGCCGCGGCTGCTCACCGACAACCTGGCCACTCAGGTCACCTTTGCCAAGGCGGTCATAGCGGCAGACCCGGGCGCACGGTGGGCCTCAATTAACGCCAACCACATGCTGCCCTCGGGAAGCTCGCTGTTTCATCCCCACCTGCAGGGAATCGTCGATACCCAGCCGACGACGATGCAGCGCATGCTGGCGGACGTACCCGCGCAGCGGTTCGCAGCCTATCTGGAGACCGAGCGCCGCAGCGGGGAGCGTTACCTGGCAGACACCGGACGCATCCAGTGGATGGCCAGCTTCGCCCCGATCGCGCCCGCCGAGGTCAGGGCATTCGCCGACGGCATCTCCTCACCAGCAGAGCTGGACGACGATCTGACCGCCGAGCTGGCTGACGGGCTGGCCCGCGTCCTGGGCGCCTACGCGGACATGGGCTTCCAGAGCTTCAACTGCGCGATCTACGGAGCGCCCCCCGGCACTGAGGGCTACCCGCTGAACTTGCGCCTGGCCTGCCGCTCCAACCTCAAGCCCTTCTACCGCGCGGATTCGGCCTTCCTGGAGCGCCTGCACTGGGAGGGCGCCGTCGACCTGCCACCGGAGACCGCCGCCCAGCGGATCGGCGGGCGGTTCCGCTGACAGCGGCCTCGACCGGCAGCGCGGTGTAAGGAGGCACGACGGTGACAGCACCGCCGGACCCGGTCACGTGGCTCATCCTGATCTACCGGCTGCCTGCCCATTCCGGGGCTGAAGGCGGTGATCCGGCGGAAGGCGACCGCGCTGGGAGCGGTCTACCCGGCAAATGCCGTCGCGGCCCTGCACACCTGGCTGCCGGACGCGCACTCCGAAGCGCCCACCCCGGTCTCCGCGCTGCTGTCCGGGTCGCTGCTCGCGGTCAGCTTCTACACGATCCTGCGCTTCCACCAGTTCACCGCGGCCGCAGAGAAGGGGCAGGGGAGGTGGGTGGGGGGTTCCCGCGCAACGCGCTGCTAGCGTTCGGGGTGGCCTCGCTGCTGCTGGCCTCCTTGTACGTGCGACTTGGCCACGGTGTGCGCGATCATCTGCAGGGTCGCGGCCAGCAGGCCGGTCGCCACCAGCAGGCGGTTGCCGACGGCGGTGCGGGTCAGCGCGACGCCGAAGCCGGTCAGGATCAGGCCGGTGTTCTCGACGCTGGAGTAGGCGATCACCCGGGACAGCCGGTTCTGCACCGCGGCGTGCGCGATACCCAGCAGGGCGGTCACTGCGCCGACCAGCCAGCCCGAGGGGCCGAGCAGCGCGAGCGTACGCCACATGCCGTAGAAGGCGACGTTACGCAGACCCTGATCCGGAACGCGACGGCCTCGGCCCAGGCGGGCGCCGCCTTCAGCCAGCCCCAGGATGTGACGTCCTCCTACGTGAACCACCTGGCGGTCAGCCATGCCTCCGATACGAAGCTCTCGCTGGAAGGCACCCCCGTCACGCCCCCGGCCGCCAGCCCGTTCGGCGACATGTCGGGCAACGCCCACGATGCCGCGCTGGCCAGCCAGGTCGCAGGCCTGCAGGTATCGCTAGCCAGGCTGAGCCTCGCCGAAGCCCTCTCCTGGCTCCTCGGCCTGATCGGCGAGGCCATCGACGCGGCGATCGGCCTGGCCCAGGACCTGGTCGCGGCGATCTTCGACGCCATCAAGGCCGCCCTCGCCGACGTGGACAAGCAGCTCGGCGACCGCATCGAGATCCCCGCTGGTCACGGCCCTGTACGAGTAGGTCATCACCAAGGGCGGCACCCTCAGCGTCTACAGCATCGGCGCGCTCCTCGGCGCCGCCCCGCTCACCGTCATGTCCAAGCTGATGCACGGCACGCTGCCGTTCTCCGTCCCCGCGAACACGCCCTTCCCGGCCTGGCCGTTCGACGCGCGGGGCAAACCCATTCCCCGCCAGGGCCCCCGCAGCCAGCCGACGGTGACGGTGCAGCTGAGCTGGGCCCTGGGCGCCGTGTCCAGCTTCCTGACCCCGTTCGCCGGCTGGGTCGCCAACCAGCGCCGCCTGATCGCGCGGCCGAAAAGCCCGATCGGCGCAAGCCTACGGGACCTCGCCCCTTGTCAAATTCCTGCACTCCCAGCGCTGTCACCCAGGACATCCCTTGCGGTCACCGACGGATGCAGGTAGGGCGGTACGTGCGCGGGGTGCCCGGTGACTCGAGCACGCACCGTAGTCAGTATCAGGCTTGTTGAGCAGCCGTGAATCCGGCGGGCCATGTCGTGCCGTAGTCGGCGACGTCGGCAAGCTGGGCGTGGGGTTGCCCTGCCGAGGAGACGCGCGCCGGGAGAGGTCTGCGCCGCTGAGATCGGCGCGTGTGAGATTGGCGTCCCGAAGATCGGCATCGCGGAGGTCTGCTCCGCGCAAGGACGCGTCGCCAGGCCGGCCTCTCGCAGGCAGGCGCCTGGGAGGCTGGCCCCCGAAGGCGGGCTCCGATGAACCCTGACTGATCCAGGCGCCTGACGCGACAACGCGAGCGGGATCGCTGCGCCGCGCGTACTCTTCCGGCATGCAGCCGCCGGCAGCGGATGCGCCAGCAGGCCCGCCGCGAGTCCTGCCGGGCCTGGATCGCCTCCGGCGCCACCGTCACCATCAAGACCTATGCACGGCGCTACGGCGTCGGCCGGTACACCGCCTGCCAGGACCTGACCGCCATCGGATTCCCGCTGCCGGACTCCGCCCGGCGGTGGGCGCACCGACCACCTCCGCAGCCCCGCCCGCGTCGCTCCGCCGCCCCGGCCAGCGCTCCCGGCCACGACTGGATGATGATTGACGGGCGGCCTACTTCGTCGCGGGGTACACCCCGGGCGGAGCTTCGTACGGCATCTACCTCGACGAGATGGACGACGACTACCTGACCGCGATGACCGCCCCGGGCGGACCCGGCAAGCTATCCGACCCGGATCTATCCGGTCCGTGAGCGCCGACACAGCCCGGTGCTCACATCGCCAGGAGCGTGCAGGCTGGAGGCGTCTTCCCGGGTCATGCCAAGCGGAGTAATACCCGGTTATACTTAGGTCATGAAGACAGCGATCTCGCTCCCCGATGACACCTATGAGCAAGCAACCAGGCAAGCACGGGAACTGGGTATCAGCAGGTCCGAGTTCTTCGCCCGCGCTGCCCGCAGCTACCTCGACCAGCTTGCCTCGCGTTCGCTCACCCAGCAGATCGACGAGGCGTTGCGAACCTCCGATGACGACTCTAACGCTGCTGCCGCCGGCGCTGGCCGCAGGTACCTGGCAGGTCAGGACGACTGGTGACCGAGCGCGGCAGCATCTGCTGGGCCGATCTCGGCGAAACGCGCGGCAGCAGGCCTGCTAAACGACGCCCCGTCCTAGTCATTCAGTCCGACCCGTTCAACGCCAGCCGGCTGAACACCACCATCGCGGCTGTCATCACGTCCAATACGGCCCTGGCCGCCATGCCCGGCAACGTTTTCCTGCCCGCAGCCGTCTCCGGCTTGCCCAAAGACTCAGTCATCAACGTCACCGCCGTCGTCACCCTTGATAAGACAGACCTCGAGGAACCCGTTGGCCACGCGCCTGCGTCCGTCATGGACGAGGTGGATCGGGGACTCCGCCGCGTACTCGGGCTCTGACCGCAGCGCGCCCACAGCGGCAGCATGCAGATGAGGATGGTCAGGGGCAGCGCGAGCCTAGCGAGCCGACAGGAAGACCTCGCCTCGGTCATCATCCGCAAGCAACGCCACGTCACCGCCGCATGCTTGGCGTCGGCCAGACTGTGGCGGAGCTCGGCGTATCACTCGGACACGTTAAAACCCCATAGCAGCCCGTTTCCGGGCATGCGGAATGGTCACCCGGGCCCGGCCTCCGCCGTGGCGGGCGCTGTCCGAAGGATTGTCCTCCTTCCTGGCTTCCTGATGCCGGCCGGTTGTTAGATTCCCTAGCCGACAGTGACGGCTAGGGAATTCTTGGTGTCCGTGCGCAGGGCCCGCGTGGCCGGGTCGTAGATGAGCGTGACGTCGGCGGCCCGCAGGCGGTCCATCAGCCCCGCGGCCTGAGCGGGCGCCGTGACCTGGGCGCTGGCCGGTTTCCTGCCGCGTGGGGAATGGCTGCCTTCGGACTGCAAGATGGCCAGGGCGGCCAGCCGGGGCAGGATCTGGTCCTCGCGGATGTACAGGTTCGCCGGGCGGTCTGGGCTGGAGCCGGTGGCGCTGGTGTAGCCGTGGCGGCACCGGTAGGCGGGCTTGCCGTTGGACCAGGCCGATTCAAGGCGGCGCCCGCACCTTCCGCAGGCCAGCAGCCCGGCCAGCAGGTACCGCCGGGTGGCTGGTCCGGCTGGGCCGCGCGGGGTACTGGCGTCCTGGGCGGCGATGTAGTCGGCCTCGCTGATGATCGCCGGGTGGGCGGGGCGGGCGGAGATCACCCATCCGGCGGGCAGGTTCCACCGCTGGACCTGCTTGTGCCCGAGCCCGGTGTTGGCCGGGTCGACCAGGTCGAAGTCGGTGCGCTGCCGGTTCCACACCTGCCGTCCCGTGTACCGCGGGTTAGCCAGGATCGCCGCGACCGTGCGGAGCGTCCACGCGGCACCAGTGCGGTGCGGATTCCGCTTCGGGTCAGCGGCCGACGGGCACGGGATCCCGGCATCGTTCAGGGCGCGGGTGATCCGGGCGGCGCTGTGCCCGGCCAGCCGCTGGGCGAACATCCAGCGGACGACCGGCGCGGTGGCCGGGTCCGGCTCCAGCCGGTGCGCCCGGCGGCCCCACGCGGCGTGCGCCTTGTTCGGATGCGGGCCGGCATCCGCGAGTCGGTATCCGTAAGGCGGGCGGCCCCCCAGGTAGCGGCCCTGCTCGCGGGTCTGGGTCGCCATCGCCGTGCGGACCCGGATCCTGGTCCGGGCGATCTCCCGCTTGGACTGCAACCCCAGTGCGAGCATCGTCTCCTCGTGGTCTTCGGCGTGAAAGTCGATCCGGCCGCCGACTTCCGGGGTCCACAGCTGGATGCCGTAGTGCTCGAACAGCGGCGCCATCGAGGCGTACTGGCCGCCGTAGAAGGCCCGCTCGTACTCGCCGATCACGATGGCGTCCCAGCCGCGATCCGGGTCAGCCAGCGCGGTGACCAGGGCGGCGGCCTGCGGGCGGCGCGCCCAGGCCAGCGTCCGGCTGTAGCCGGTGTCGAAGAACTCGGCCACGATGCGCCCGGGCAGGCTCGAACTCCTCGCTGACGGGCATGCTCCCATGATGCCGGGGCGGAGGGACATTTCTGCCGAACGGGCAGTGGTGCGTGGCACCGCTTATGCCATAGCCTGCGCTGGGTGGACGCCTCGCTTGCTGATCGCCTCGCCATCAGGGATGTCGTCGAGACCTGGGCCAGCGCCAGGGACTCCGGGGACTGGGAGGCCTTCCGGGCCTGCTGGCACGACGACGGCTACATGGTGGCCACCTGGTTCCAGGGCCCGAAGGAAGACTTCATCCGGGTCAGCCAGGAGGGCGCGGCCCGGGGCGTGAACATCCTGCACTTCACCGGCGGCTGCCGGATCACGCTGGCCCCGGCCACGATAACACCGCCGCGGGCCATCGCGCAGACCCGGATGACGATCATGCAGCGCGGCCAGGTGGACGGCGTGCTGTGCGACGTCGCCTGCACCGGCCGGTTCTATGACTTCCTCGAGCAACGCGACGGGCGGTGGGGGATCGTGCTGCGCCAGCCCATCTACGAGAAGGACCGGCTGGACCCGGTCGACCCGGCCGCCTCGCTTGTCCTGGATCCCGAACTGCTGGCCCGCTACCCCGAGGGCTACCGGTACCTGGCTTACCTGCAGGTCCAGGCCGGCTACCCGGTGAAGCAGGACATGCCGGGCCTGCGCGGCCCGGAGGCCAAGGGGTTGGAGCGCCTGTACGAGCGCGGCGCCGCCTGGCTGGCCGGCCGGCCGGTCAGCCCGTAAGGACGATGTCCAGGGTCCGGGGACCGTGCACGCCCTCGACCCGGGTGAGCTCGATGTCGCTGGTGGCGCTGGGCCGCTGACCCAGGTGAGCGGCAGCGCAAGACCATCCGGGGCTGCCTGAGCACAGGTCACTCGACCCGGTCGAGCTCAGGCTCGGGATGTTCGCCCAGGTACTCGAACCATGCCCGCTTGACGGACGGGTAATGCTTGGAGGCCTCGACAAGATCCATGAAGTTGGCGATATTGGCCTCGAACCTGTCGCGAAGCTGTGGGTCGGCGATCTGGCCCTGGCCATCGAAGGCGAGGTGTGCCCGGGCAAGGGAGAACATGTCCGGGTACAGCCGGGCCCCTAGGTGCTCGAAGGGGACGCGCAGCGACCACAGGCCGCGGTTGCCGCCCGACATCGACGGTGATGCCGACATGAGCAGCCCGTGCCGCTCGTTGAACGGCTGCGGGTGATAGCGCGACACCCAGTCGATCGCGTTCTTCAGCGCCCCCGGCAACGAGGCGTTGTACTCCGGCGCGCAGACGACGAAGCCGTCGCAGGCCGCAAGGCGCGTCCGGAACCGGTCGGCCCCGGCCGGGAATCCCTCGCTGTCTTGTACATCGGCGTCATAGGACGGCGCATCGAAGTCGCGCATGGACGCCACGTCGGCCTCGCCGCCGTGCGCCCCGATGACCGCGGCTGCCAGCAGGGCAAGCCTGGTGTTCAGCGAGCCACTGCGCAGCGAAGCGGAGAAGACAAGGAAGCTGACCGGCTCGCGGGGCGCGGCGCCGGTCACAGCCTGTCCGTCCTGCCGGGCGTACGATGGCCCGGCCGATGAGTCATCGGCACACCAGCTCCTCGCGGTCGGCGACACCTCAGCACGGCCGCCGGTTTGCGCGGCCCCTGACATGAATCTGGCTCGGGCCCGATTGGCCGCAGCAGCCTGGCCCGCGGCCGTGCCTGCGCAGTCAGCTGCATGTCGGCACCCGCATCCTCTTCATCGAAGTTCCGGCCCCGGGTGCGCCCCGATCCTAGGGTGGAAGCCAAGTCTGCCCTGGCAGGACGGGCGCATCAATGAATCGGTTCCAATCAGCGGACCCGGTATCGAGGCCAGGTCCCGCTGGATCGGACGGCGGGATCAGGTCACAATCACGGTTTGAGGTCACATCGTCAAGCTCGAACGGTTCTGCGGACATCTCGCGGATCCCTCCTCGGCTCAGGGGTCACGGCGAGCCTGCTGGATCGGCGCGGTGCACCGCACCAACGCCCGTCCGTTGAGTGGGCCGGGCCCGAATCGGGTCCGGCCTCGGCCTGCTGCCTTCGACCGTGCGCTGGTCGTGTCAAGGTTGACCGGCATTGTTTCGGCCTCCCGGCTCAGCGGGCCGGGCCGGCGCGCCGTTGCAGGTGATGACGGTGGCGTCGAGCAGCATCGCGCCATGGCCCTGGGTGAAGACCCGCAACGGGTTGACGTCCACCTCCGTGACTTGTGGCTGCTCGCGCATGAAGGTAGCCAGCGCCAGCACCGACTGGACAACCGCGTCGACGTCTGCCGGACCCGACCCGCGGAAGTCGTCGAGCAGGGCCCGCCCGCGTAGACGGTCCAAACCCGCGCGTACCGCCTCCTCGCCGGCCGTTCCTGGAAGCAGCGCCACGTCGTCGAGTACTTCGGTGAGGACACCGCCGAAGCCGATCAGCAGGACCGTGTCCCAGTCTGGGTCTCGGCGGGCGCCGAGGATCAGCTCGATGCCGGGTCCGGCCATCTGCTCGAGGAGGTATCCCTCGATGTGGTCGGCGCCGGCCAGGCGCGAGTGCATCTGGGCTGCAGCGTCGCACAGCTCGGTTTCGTCCTGGATGCCGATGACGACAGCGCCGGCTTCGGTCTTGTGCACCAGCGAGGGCGCTTGCCCTTTCAGGGCCAGCGGATATCGGAGCTGGCCGGCCAAGGCCGGCAACTCGGCGACGGATCGTGCGAAGACCGCCTCTGGAATCGGCAGCCCGTAGGACCTCAGCAGTTGCTTGCTGGCCTGTTCGGTCATGATCGCTGTACCGCCGTCTGGACCCTCAGGACACGGTGGCGTCACGCTGGTTTCGGCTGTGGGTACGTCCCGGGGGCGCGCGCCTACGGCGCGGGTGGCCTGGGCGACACAACGCAGCGCGCGCTCCACCGAGCGGAGCACGGGAATGCCCGCCGCGCGCACCCGGTCATCGTGTCCGCCGGGGATGAGATGGCCGCCCCCCATGAAGACGTACATGACGGGCTTCGCTGCGCCTGCCAGGACCGGCAGCAGGGCATCGACCTGCTCAGCGGTCTGACGGTCGGAGCCAGGCATAGCTGCGATGACGAGTGCTCCGACCGCGTCGTCCTGCAGCAGCCGGCTGGCCGCTCGGGCATACAGCAGTGGCTTGTTGAGCGCCTGGGCGGTGATATCCACGGGGTTGCCTGAGCTCGCGAACTCCGGGAGTTCCTCGGTGAGCTGGGCGACCGTTGCCTGGCTCAGCTGCGCGATGCTCGCATTCATGGTCTCGGCCAGGTCCAGGCTGAGGGTCTTGACCGAGCCCGAGTCTGTGACCAGCCCGATTCCGGGTGCAGCCGGCGGCGGATAGCGCAGCAGCAGGCCGGCGACATCGACCAGCTCGTCGAGCGTGTCGACGAGGGTCACCCCTTCGGACCGCAGCACGGCCTCGATCACTGCGTAGTCCGTGGCCAGCGCACCGGTGTGAGATTGGGCGGCGGCAGCCGCGGCCCCGGCGCGCCCGGCGCGCAGGACTACCACGGGCTTGCCGATCTGCCGTGCTCTGGCCGCCAGCCGCCGGAACTCTCTGGGCCGGCGAACCTGTTCGGCCAGGATGGCAACGACCCGGGTGGAGTCGTCGTCGAGCAGGAACCGCAGGTAGTCCTCCAGCGTCACCACGGCCTCGTTGCCCGTCGACGCCGCGTAGGTGACGGGAACGCGCTCGGCATGAGCCGCGTAGGTCAAGGCCATCGTCATGGCGCCGCTCTGCGCGATCAGCCCGAGTCCGCCCCGCGGCGGAACGGGGAACGGCGTGATGGCGCCGAACGTCAGCGGCAGGCCGTCGACGAAGTTGATCAGGCCCAGGCAATTGGGCCCGGCGACGGCCATTCCGTAGCGGCGGGCGATGTCAGCCAGCTCCGTCTGCGCTGCAGCGCCGTCCGGGCCGGTCTCGGCGAAGCCCGAGGCGAATACGATCGCTGCTCGTACTCCGCGTTCCCCGCATTCTTCCAGGGCCTGCGCGGCACTGCGGCTCGGGACCACGAGTATCGCGCAGTCGATCCCGTCGGGCAACGCCGAAATCGACGGCAGGGTCTTGACGCCGTCGATCTCGGGCCTGCTCCGGCTGACCAGGCAGAGCGGGCGCTGCATCGAGAACGTCCGCAGGTTGGCAATCGGCGCGCCGCCGATCGCGGTGGGGTCGTCGGAGGCGCCGATCAGCGCGACCGAGCGTGGCCGCATCAGCGCCCGCATCGCCCCGGTACTGACGGCGGGGGCAGCTAGCTGGCCGCTCACGGCGTGGGGGCCGCGGGCGCTTCCGCTGGCCGCTCGTAGGAGCCGAGGCCGGGGCGGAAACTCTTGTCGTCGAGGAACTGCCGCAAGCCTTCCTGGCGGCCGCGTTCACGATCCAGGAACTGCGACTGCTCCAGCTTGGCGTACAGGTAGTCCTCGGCCTGGTCCCAGGGCATGAGCCGAGAAACACGGAAGCCCTGTTTCGCGGCGCGCAGGACGACGGGATTCTTCGCCTTGAGGTTGTCCGCGAGCTCGGTCACCGCCGCGCGCAGGTCGGCGAGCGGGACCGAGGAGTTGACCAGGCCCATCTCGGCGGCGCGCTTACCATCGAAGGTCGATCCGGTCATGATGTAGTACAGCGCGTCCCGGCTGCCGATGGTCTCTGCGAGCGCACGGCTGACCACACTGCCCGGGGGGATTCCCCAGTTGACTTCCGACAGCCCGAAGGTTGCCTCGTCAGCGGCGATAGCGAGGTCGCAGGCGACCAGCGGGGTGAACGCCCCGCCGAAGCACCAGCCGTTGACCATTGCGATCGTGGGTTTGCTGTAGTTCATCAGGTGCCTCCACTGCCATTCGGCGTTGACCCGGCGAACCCGGATCTGAACCGAAGGGTGGGCGTCGTCGACTTCGCGGAAGTATTCCTTCAGATCCATTCCGGCGGAGAATGCCTCGCCGGACCCGGTGAGGACGATGACCTGTGCGCGGTCGTCGGCTTCCAGGCGGACAAGTACGTCGGTCATCTCCTCGTTCAGGGCCGGGCTCATGGCGTTTCGCTTGTCCGGACGGTCGAGGCTGACCCACGCGATGCCGTCGGCGACCTCGACGGCCACGTTGTGGTAGCTGTAGTCATCAGTGCTCACAGCGACTCCCTATATCAAGTAAGTTGATACTCCGCATCTTGCAGGTCTTTCGCTGTAGAGTCAAGAGCTGTGAAACAGGAGTTCGGCCCGCCGCGGGTGACCTATCAGATCGCACGCCTCGACCGGGGCACCCGCCTTCTCATCGACGAGACGGTCCGCCGCCACGGGCTGAGCACACCCCAGTACACGGCGATGAGCGTCATTGCCCGGCGGGCGGGCCTGTCGTCGGCGCAATTGGCGCGCCGGGCTTTCGTCACGCCGCAGGCGATGCACTCGATCGTCGCCGAACTGGCGGCGGCGGGACTCGTGGAGCGTACGCCTTCGCCGTCTCACGCCAAGGTGCTGCACACGAGGCTGAGCACCCGCGGCCGGAAGCTTCTCGAAGCGTGCGACGCAGACGTCGACGCCATCGAGCAGCAGTTGCTCAGTGCACTCAGTCCGGTGCAACTCGACGAATTCCGGGCAGCATTGAGCGCCCTGGTCACACGACTGTCGATGCAGGATGCGCAGCGCTGAGTGCAGGAGGTCTGGCCGGGCCCACGGGCATAGCGTTCGCGGCAGGCACCCCGGCGGACTTCGGTGGCAGAGCTGGCAGATCGCCAGGACAGAAACGGATGCATACTAGGACGCGTGAGGTCTACGCAACAGACCGGCGAGGCGGTCCTCGATAGGGCCTTCCGTCTCCTGGACATCCTGGGCACGTCGAACACGCCCCTTGGCCTGTCCGAAATCTCGCTCCGGGCAGACATGCCGAAAGCTACGACCTACCGACTGCTGAAGCAGCTGACTTCGCTGGGAGCTATCGAACGGCGAGGCGAATGGTACTTGCTCGGTCACCATCTGTTCACGCTGGGGGCGACGGTGGCCACCCAACGCCGGCTACGCGAAGCGGCTCTGCCCCTGATGGCCGAGCTGTCCCAGTCACTTCGTCAGGTGGTGCACCTGGGCGTGCTCGACGCAGGCGCCGTGCTGCAGATCGAGAAGGTCCTACCGAGACGGCATCATGGCGCGCTTGCCTCGCTCGGATCCCGCCGGCCCGCCCATGCGACCGCCCTGGGCAAGGCGATCCTCGCGTTCCTTCCCGCCGATGAGCTTGCACAACATTGTCAGGGCGAGCTCAAGAGGTACACCCGGTACACCGTGACCGACCACGCTACTCTCACCCGGCAACTGGCTCGGGTGAGAGCGTGCGGTTTCGCTGTCGAACACGAGGAGTGGGTGCCCGGTGTGTGCTGCGCAGCGGCGCCGATCGGGCAGGCCGGCACCAGGCCGATTGCCGGCCTCTCGGTATCGGGGCCCATCGCAACTTTCAAGGCCGAGCAGGCCGCTCCCTCGGTACGCGACGCCGCCGACGAGATCGGCAAGCTAGTGGGAACGATCTTCCAAGCCCGCTGACCGGGACCCCCGGGCACGATGCGCGGTCCGCTGAATGAGAAACAATTATTGCCATATGCCGAAGCGGTGGTGATGCTGGCACGCAGACGATAAACCCGCCACCTCTCGGAGGCACACAATGAAAACAACGATCCCCGCCAGACGGCGGATGCGGCCGGCCGCCCTCGGGGCGGCGGCCACGCTCGCTGCCCTGCTCGCGCTGACGGCGTGCGGCAGCT
>Ga0335073_10009107_pt1 | contig 13925 bp, 13 predicted proteins | sample Lox_Sample_22_FD_207093 | JGI IMG/M metagenome (GOLD analysis project Ga0335073, IMG submission 207093) | Soil microbial communities from Loxahatchee National Wildlife Refuge, Florida, United States - Lox_Sample_2.2 | ecosystem: Environmental > Terrestrial > Soil > Wetlands | place: USA... | reverse complement strand
GGTGGCCAGAGGGGACAAAAGAGCGTTCTGACAGAGCCAAGCTTGGCTAGCCCCCGTCAATCTTCCGAAACGGCTGACGCCAATACACAAACACGCGGCTTGTCCAGGCCTGCTCGTGGGTGCCTTCCGATCAGTGGTTTCACAGGGTTCGTCTGCCAGCTTCGTCGATAACGTGTTTTGTGTTTTGCGCCGACGAAATTCCGAAGTGAAGCCCATACAGGACGTAAGAAAGAACTAACCTGAACATGGGAGAAGCTAGCCTTGGTCCTTTCCTTTTTTCGACATTCCCGCTCTCGCACTCTCTAGCTTGACTTCCAAGTCCGCCGCCCGTTCCACCGCCTCGCGCAGCGCTTTTCGCCATTCATCTTGTGTGTACGCAGCATTCCCGCGGCGTCCTATTTCCAAGCCAAAGGAAACTCCCGCGGAAAAAATCTCCACAATTTCCGGGTCGGCCACCACCCACGCTTCGCTGAGCCGGCCTTCCGCCTTCCAACTCTGCGTCATTCTCCCCTGCTCCGCTCTCATCTCGGCAAACCTGGTTCTCTGTCCCATTGCCAAACCTCCTACCAGATACTCTGTCCACCGCATTGGTTGATTCACGAAGGAAAGGAACAGCCTCGGTCCCGGCATTTCTACGCCATAGTCTGGCAGATTTCCGAGGTGCTTCTTGCAAAAAACGTTCGACCAGCACTTGCCAGTCAACTCCCGCCAACCGGACCCACTCCAGACATTCGGCCCGAGACCTCGCCCGTGCCGTCTGCCGAGGCCGCCCTGTTCTAGAGGTCAGATGCTTCGAACTGGCGCTGCCCCTATAATGGTCCCCTGTCTTTCTAGTCGATCCCGATTCAGCCCGATTCGGAGACGCCATGACTCGCTCGCTTGCTATTCTCTCTGGCTTAGTTCTTCTGCTTCTCGCTGGCTGCGGCTCTTCCAACTCCTCGGGCAACTCCGGCGGCGGCACTCAAAACGTTGCTCCCTCCATCACCACGCAACCCGCCAATCAAACCGTCACCTTGGGTCAGACTGCCACCTTCTCCGTCGCCGCCAATGGAACCGCGCCTCTCTCTTATCAATGGCAGAAAAGCAATTCCAACATCTCCGGCGCCACTTCTCCCACCTACACTACTCCGGCCACCACGCAGTCCGATAACGGTTCTACGTTTCATGTCGTTGTCTCCAACTCTACAGGCAGCATCACCAGCAGCAACGCCACGCTCACCGTAAATTCCACTCAGACGGCCGGCGTCGACGTCACGACCTACAAAAATGATCTCGCCCGCACCGGCCTCAATCCCAACGAAACCACTCTGACCACCTCCAATGTCAATTCCACCATGTTCGGCCTTCTTCGCACACTCACCGTCACTGGCAAAGTCGACGCACAGCCCCTCTACCTCTCCCAACTCTCCATCGGCGGCACATCTCACAACGTGATCTTCGTGGCCACCGAGCACGACATGGTCTACGCTTTCGACTCCGTCACCGGTGCTACACTCTGGTCCGTTTCCGTAGCCAACGGCGACTCCACCAGTGACGCCCGCGGCTGCAACCAGGTCACTCCCGAAATCGGGGTCAGCGACACTCCGGTCATCGACCGTACCGCCGGCCCGCACGGCGCTATTTACCTCGGCGCTATGTCCAAGGATTCGCAGGGCAATTATCACCATCGCCTTCACGCGCTCGACGTCACCACCGGCGCCGAGCTATTCGGCGGCCCTAAAGAAATCAGCGCCACATTTCCCAACAGCAGCGGGCAAACCACTTTTGCTCCCGGCCAATACAAAGAGCGTCCCGGCTTAGTGCTTCTCAACGGCATCATCTATATGAGCTTCTCTTCGCACTGCGACGCAGAACCTTATACCGCTTGGATCCTTGGCTACAACGAAACCACTCTCGCACAATCGGCCGTCCTCAATCTCGGCCCTAATGGCGGCGGCCCTTCCATCTGGATGAGCGAAGGCGCCCCCGCCGTGGATTCCTCCGGCAATCTCTATGTGCTCACCGCCAACGGCCTGTTCGACACAACTCTGAACGCTGGCGGCCTCCCCAGCCAGGGCGATTACGGCAATTCTTTCGTCAAAATATCTACCGCCAACAACACCCTCACCGTGGCCGACTATTTCGCCATGTCCAATGAAGTCAGTGAATCCAACGGTGACGTGGACCTCGGCTCGGGGAGCGCCCTGGTTCTTCCCGATTTCACCGATTCCACCAACACCGTGCGCCATCTCGCCGTGGGTGCCGGAAAGGACGGCAACATCTACGTCGTCAATCGCGATTCCATGGGGAAATTCAACCCAGCCAGCAATAATGTCTGGCAGGAGCTCAGCAACGCTCTTCCCGGCGGCATCTGGTCCACTCCCGCGTACTTCAACAACACCGTTTACTACGGCGCGGTCGGCGGACCGCTCCGCGCCTTCCCGATTTCCGCGGCCAAGCTCGCGTCCTCGCCTTCTTCACAAACGGGCAACAGCTTCGCGTATCCCGGTACCGCTCCGGCCATCTCCGCCAATGGCACGTCGAATGCCATCGTGTGGGCTCATGAAAACACCAGTCCCGCCGTACTTCACGCGTTCGACGCTAGCAACCTCACCAACGAACTCTACAATTCCAATCAAGCTGCCAATGGCCGCGACCAGTGTGGCCCCGGTAACAAGTTCATCACCCCAACTATCGCCGACGGCAAAGTGTTCCTCGCCACCACCGCTTCCGTCTGCGTCTACGGCCTCCTTCCGTAGTTTGTGGCAGCACGTTTATCCCCCTGCAGCCGTCACCGCGCTGCCCCGGTCCCACAAAAATCCCGTCATTTCGAGGGCCGCGAGAAATCTCTCGGCTTCGTCTTATTCATTCCGCGTAGGGGCGCAGCACGCTGCGCCCCATGTCCGCAAGGTCCGTGTGTTTGAGTGACTGTCCGCGGTTCAGGCGGAAGCCGCAGGTGCCAAGGGAAGCCCGATCCGTCGCAACAGCTCTTGGAAATGCGCGTTTGAGCGCAACGCGTCCATGCTGGGGTCAATGTGCAGGTAGATCAGCCAGTGCGTGCGCTCCTGGTATGCCTGTTCCAGCAATTCCATCGCGCGCGGGTGTTCTCCCAATGCCAGGTGGATTCCCGCAAGAAAGTAGGGCGACACATATTTTTCCTTCGCCAGATTAACGAGTTCATCCAGGATCTGCACGGCCTTGACGCGTTCGCCGGCGGTGGCCAGCGTCTGCGCTAGCGCGGCGCTCATCAGCGGACTGCCCCCGGATAACTTCACGCCTTTTTCCCCTTCGACGATCGCCTGCTCGAGTTGACCCATTTTTCGCAGCGCCACGCCTAGAATCCAGTAGGTCATCGGATAGTGCGGCTCCAATTCCACCGTCCGGCGGAGTTGCTCGATGGCCTCGTCATAGCGCCGCGCCATGTAGTCGGCCCACCCGATGGCCACATTGATAATCAGCCACAACGGATCAAGTTCCAGCGTCGCTTTCATCTTCTCGATCGCTTCGGCCGAACGTCCCATCGTCATCACATATTCTGCGAACCAGTGATTTACTGTCGGATAGCTGGGATTAAGCGCGAGGCTGCGTTCGAATTCGGCTTGCGCCTGCTTCCACTCCCACTCGTGCAGCCACAAGACCGCGGCCAGTGGCGTGTGCGCTTCCCCCAGATCCGCATCAAGCCGTAACGCGCGCTGCGCCGCCATTTTCGCCTTCGGGAAAGCTTCCTTTGGTGGCAAGTAGCCATTCCAGCCGAGGAGCACGTAGGAGTCTGCCACGCCGCAATAGGCCAGCCCGTAGGTCGGATCCTTTTCGATGGCCAGCTGAAAATATTCGATGGCCTTATAAAAACCGTCCTCGGTCCAGCGGTCCCAGTGGTGACGGCCTTTCAGGTACAACCGATAAGCCGCGGCATCAGCGGTGGGGCGCTTGCTGAGACGCTTTCTGTCGTCGCGCGTCAGCTTAAGCCGCAATTTTTCAGAAATTTCGCTCGAGATTTCGTCCTGAATCGCAAAGATCTCGCCGGGCTTGCGATGAAATTGCCCACCCCACAGTTGCGAACCGGTCGCCACATCTACCAACTCGACGCCAATGCGCAGGGCTTCACCGCTTTGCATGATTCTTCCGGTCAGCACCGCACGCACGTTCAATTCGCGGCCTACGGCTTGCGGGTCGATGGCACCGCCCTTGTAGCGCAACACGGTGCTCTGCGCCATCACACGCAGTTTCGGCACCGTGGTCATCATGTTGATCAGGCTACCGGCGATTCCGTCGCCGAGGTATTCGTTTTCAGGGTCGCGAGTGGCATTGTCAAAGGGCAAAACAGCCAGAGAATTGATGACCTTCGAGACTCGCTCGGTACGTGCAGCCCGGGTTTGCGTGGAGGTATCCTGCCGGGCCGGAAGCATCGGCGCCGGCAGTTGAGAATGACTGATTGTCGACCTCAGAGAAAATCCCGGGTCGGTCTCCGGGCTCCTCCAATTCGAGTCCGGACCGCGATCCAGTCGGTGCAGGTCCGCGCGAATATCTGCCGCATGCTGGTAACGCTGCTCGATATTCTTATCTAGCGCCTTATTGATGATTTGTTCCAGTGGCGGTGGCAAATCAGGATTGATGGTGCCCGCTGCGGTAGGAGAACGCGTCAGAATCGCCTCGATAATCACGCCGCCGGTGTTCCCACTAAAAGCCTGCCTCCCCGTGGCCATTTCATACAGCAACAGTCCCAGCGAAAAGATATCGGTGCGCTGGTCCAGATTGTCTCCGCGAACTTGTTCCGGTGACATATACGAAGGAGTGCCGCTGATAATGCCGACGACCGACGTGGAGTCTACAATTTCTTCGGAACCCGCTCCGAGCGCAACGCCGGTGCGAACCAGCTTAGCCAAACCGAAATCGAGAACCTTCGCTTGTCCCCGCCGGGTAACAAAAACATTGGCCGGCTTGATGTCGCGGTGGATGATGCCTTGGGTGTGCGCCGCATCCAGCGCGTCCGCAATTTGAATCCCCAATCTCACAATCTCTTCGACGGGCAGCGGCCGGCCATGAATATGCGTCCGCAGGGTTTCCCCGTCGATATACTCCATGGCGATGAAAGCGCGGCCGCCTTCTTCACCGATATCGTGAATCGTGCATATGCCCGGATGGTTCAGCGCCGACGCCGCCCGCGCCTCGCGCCGAAAGCGCTCTACGGCCAACGTGTCTTGCGCCAACTTCTCTGGCAGGAATTTCAACGCCACAAAACGGTGCAGCCTGGTATCTTCCGCTTTGTACACTACACCCATCCCGCCTTCGCCTAGTTTTTCTACGATGTGAAAGTGGGAGATGGTCTGGTCGAGCATCGCTGCACTCGCGCGTCAGGCGGCGGCTACCCGGCTCAAAGCGTTAGATCGTTCATCGCGGCGCCTTCGTCAATTTTGCGTCGCGCTTCGGTTGACGGTTTCGGCGATCCCAACACATTGATCGCACGCGCGCCCTCTCCATGCGCGCTCAGGTCCGTTTGATGTTCCAGCTCAAACGTAACGTTCTTATTGCACACCGTGCAAACCAGCGAGCCGTAGGGCGTCCCGCTCTTCTGCACGAAGATGTTGAAGCGCATCACACGCTCACAACAAATTGGAATCCAAAGATTGGCAGCCTTTGTCGAGTCCAAAGCCCACCCTCATAAATAGTTTCCGGGGATTATACACGAAATCCATGGTCAAACGGGCAGTGCGACCCTGGGTAACATAGAACCTTATGCAGTCATGTTGGCGACCCAATTTACGCTTCTAAAATCACGTCCCGGCGCCTTGCACCTTTGTGCCGTAGCTCAGGCTGGCATACCAACTTCCTCTTCCCTGCGGTGTGAGGTCCAGAAAGTGCCACATCGGACCAAGGAGGTCGATACCGCGCTCCTGAATGTCGCCAGCCATGCGAGGATGCGCAGTGTAGAAGTGGCGCACCGTGCCAGCCGCATCTCGCGTGAACACGGAAACCGTGGAGTCTTGATTCCCTTCCCGATCTTCGCTGCCCAAGTCATATTTGAAGGTGTTGCTGCCCGCGCTGAGCAGACGCAACCGGTCCCAACCTCGCGCACGAGCGTGTGCTCGCAGAGTCGGAATATCCGCAGCAGCAACCACCGCGAAATCGAGATTTTGCCCCAGGTGATGGGCGATCCCGTTAACTCCGTCGATCCACGCCGTGCACATCGGGCAAGCCTTGCTCTGTTTCTTTCCGAACATAAAATGATAAATAACCAGCGAGCGTTTTGGACTACTAAACGCGGCAGGTGCCGGCGCATCTCGGCCACTCGTTCGCGCTGTCGCATCAACGCGATTTCGGCCAGCCGAAGCTCATCGCGTTTGGCCAGGTACTCTCGCGATTCGTTGGTTAGATTGGTTTGCCGGTACGTTCCGTCAACAACGGTGTGAACCATGATGAACACCTCCGCGCGACATTTTCTTCCGCTAGGGAATTCCACGCAACCGGGGTCTTACCCGGGTTCCCCTCCTTTGGCGGTTCCAATAGGTCCCTTATTCACTCAGCCCCAGCCGTAGCGGCTTTTTCGCCTGGTCGCCTACATGGTAAGCACGGCGCGGAAGCGCGGTCTGCCTTCCGCAACGCGCTGATACGCCTTAGGAGCCTCGGCGAGCGGGTAGGTCTCCACAATCGGTTTGACTTTTCCCTTCGCGACGTAATCCAAAGCCTCGTACATATACTCGGGACCGTTCTGCTGGCTGCCAATGACTTGAATGCGCTTTGCGATCAGGTCGATCAACGATACGGAAATAGGTTCCGCATCCGCACCCATAGCCACCAACCGCCCATCCGGCCGTAATCCCTGAATGCTGTCGTTCATCGCTTTGGTCGAGTTCGAAGTACTGAGGATCACATCCGCGCCGCCTGCAGCCGCAAGGCTCTTTCCATCGCGCACAATCTCATCGGCGCCGAGTTCGCGAATCAATTTGTCTTTATCGGCCGAATGCGAAATAGCTATGGTCTCGAAGCCGGCTGCTTTCGCATACTGCACCGCCAGGTGTCCCAGCCCGCCGATTCCCAGCACAGCTACGCGCTCATGTGGCTGCGGACGAGCCCAGCGCAGCCCACTATATACCGTGTACCCCGCACAGAAGATTGGTGCGGCTTGCTCGAACGAAACTTTGTCGGGAATCAGATAGGTCGCGTCGGCCTGCATCGGTGTGTACTCCGCGTGCCCGCCTTGCGTTGCGATCCCAATTGCCTTCATCTCCGGACAGAAGTTCTTCCGCCCGCGGTGACACCATTCACACCGCCCGCACGTTGATTGAATCCATGCGCTGCCCACGCGGTCGCCTACTTTTCGCGTGGTCACGTCGGAAGCGACAGCCACAATTTCTCCGACGGGTTCGTGCCCCAAAATTCGCGGAAACGGGCCGGGCAAGTGTCCGAGCGTCTGGTGCACATCGGTATAGCAGATGCCGCTGGCCCGCATTTTCACCAGCACTTCACCGGGTCCGGGTTTCGGCTCGGGTACGTCTTTGATCTGCCATGTACCGTTGGCAGCGGGCACGACCGCAGCTTTCATAAGGCTTCCTCCTAAGCCGATTCGATGCAACCCGTCTCAAGGTTGGTGCATGACTTCGAGAGGAAAGCCCCTGATCAATGTTTAGGATTCATGCCCGTGGTTGTAGCGTTTTTCTCCAGCCGGAATTGCGATGGACAGTCGATTTTGCCGCAAAGGTAGCGGACATGTCGTGTAGGGGTTGTACGCGCACGGCGGGTTATATGCCTTATTAAAGTCCAAATCGACGGTCTTCCCGTTTGGCCCATCCTTCGCCGCGGGTGTATCGATGAAGCGCGCGGACGGATGTGTCTCTTTCCCGCTGGTCAGGTCGCGGAACACCACGAAGAATCCGACGCCCTTCTCCCCCGTTTCCACATCGAGCTTCAGATTCTCGCCATGCAGCGTAAAAGCCAGGTACCCCACAATGCTCATTTTGATGGGATCCCCGAGCACGTTCTGCGAGTCCAGTTCTTTCGGCGCCTCGTACGGCACAAAACGCGCCGTCACGCGATAGGATTCATCCACCGGGAACCAGTCTAACGTGGTGAATTCCCTGCGGAATTTGCTGTCCTTGTCTCTTACTCGAATGGCCATACGCGGGCCGCTGGGATGCACAGCCAGCGTCAGTTCTCCCAACGCCAAGCGGTCTTCGCGAACATCCGGCCTAAGTTCAGCGGTCTGCACCGCTTTCCCGTTCATCGTAATCGGAACGCCGGGGTACACATGCACAACCGTTTTGCCCTGATGAAACTCGAAGTATCCCGCGTCGGCTGGAGCGGACGGAGGCAGCAGAATGTCGCTGGCGGGGCCAGAGCCAAACCGATTCTGCCCTTCGTGCAGCCAGAAAAGCCCGGAAACCGTCAGCCAACCTGTGTCCGAAGTAAGATCGGCTTTATATTCGGCGCGCCATTTTTCCACGGACTGCTGGTAAGAAGCATTTTGCGCAAGCAAGGACGGAGTTATCGTGAAGAGCACCAGGCACAACACAGCGAGTACCTTCCTTTGCAAAGCAGGCAAGCGACTCCCGTCTTCTTGCGCGTGTTGTGTCATTTCAACTCTCCTCCGAAGTGTTCATGGTGCGCCTCGCTCTACAGGTGCCTGAAGCGGGCCCTCCACTGCAGGTTAAACTGCGCGCCGCCGCAGGCATACAAAGCTCCATCGCCCTATGCTGGAAAGTAATTACTCCTTAGGGCAAGTCCAAGATCGCCCGACGCCCGAGCTGGAGACGACGCAACTGCGGCCCGCGAACGGCAACCTGTGCCGGGTAACCCAATTCCCGCATCCAATAACGGCACGAAAATCCGCACGCTAAGGCTTCCACGCATATGACCGAATTGCGCAACATAACGGAATTCTTTGCCGCTTACGAGCAGGCCAACGCTGAATTTTCCATAGACAAATTAGCCGCCGCTTATGCTGACGTTTTTATGTTCGCGGGTCCTCAAGGTGTGCAGCCCGTGGCAAAACCCGATTTTGTTCGCCTTCTTCCGAAGCGGAAAGAATTCTTCCGCAATGCTGGCTTGACCGCATCGAAGCTCGATTCTCTGGAGTCTTTGCCGCTCGACCCCCAGCACGTTTTGGCCAAAGTCATTTGAAATATGCGCTTTGAGCCCACTGGAAAACCGCCCGTGGAGAGCCGCAACGGGGCTACCTATATTCTTCGCGCGAATGGCGATTCGCTTCAGATTGTCTTTCAACTCGACCACCAGGATCTGACCAAGCGAGTGGCGGAATTATTCACTTAGCAGAGCGCCGTACGGAATCACGTAGTAATCAGGCGGCAAGAGTCGCACTCGTCGTCCAGCGGCAAATCCGCTTCCGCCGAGATGAACTGCCGCAACGGCGTGGGGGGCGGCGCCTCTGCCGCGGGCTCAGGCTGGGGAACTTCCGGCGGCACAGCTGGACGCCTTTCGTTGATCAGTGGTGTCAGCCAGCTCGCCTGCAGTGCGGCCAGCGCCAGTTCTTCATCCAGCCCGTTGTACAGCGCGTCTGACATTTCCTCTCGCGCTTTTTCTACGTGATTCTCCCCGTGCACTTTCTGCAGCGATTCGAAGATGCATCGTACTGTGATCGCACCGACCTTCGCCTCGACCACGTTCCGGGGTTTGCCCGATTTATACGCGCTCAACGCTTTGCGGAACATCGCTACGGCATCGCCATGCTGCTCCCGCACGTTTCCCGCCAACGCCTGCACAAACTGCATTTGAAAATCTGAGCGGTCCTTCAGCTTCTGCTCCATCTCCGCAATTTGTGTCGTCAGCGCGTCCTTCAACTTCTTGTTGTCGGCGGAATTGGAGTCCCACAGTTTCTGCACTTCCTTGGCCATCGCTCGGGCATATTCATTCCGCATCTGCACCGTAGCTCCCGCGGTGGCCGTTTTTGTCTGTTCGTCGATCATCTTCAAGCTGAACCGCGCCACGAGCACAAACACCGCCGTCAGCAGCAATCCCATCATTCCCAGGGTCCACAGCTGGGTATTCAACACCTTCTCGTAGTACGCCTCATACTGCTTTTGCGTTCGTGTGATGTAGTCCCGTTCCATCGTGGCGCTGCTCGCGGTTTTTTCCGCGGCATCGGCGCGCTCTTCCAGTTTCTTGATGCGGTCATCCTGCGATAGGTGCGACGCCGCCTTTTGCGCCTGCTCGCACCGGACGGCAGGAACCAGAAACGCAACGGCGGCCGCGAGCACTATCATCTGGCGAATGATTTTCATGGGTCGACTCCTGGCTGGGTCTCCCACTCTACGGCCTCGCGCATAGCGTGTCACCGTTTGGCCCGACGCCGGTGTCCGAACCGATACCGGCCGAAAGGGCTATGCGCCGCATGCCCGTCACAGCGCACCTCACTCGATTACATTCCGTTCCTCCTAACGTCACTATTCCCTTGACAAATGGCCCTACTGAGGGCATCTTTCCACCTCATAAGTTAACGGCCCAGGGCCCCTTTCCCAGCTTTACCTGTCCCCATCAGCTAGACGGATGAGTCAACTCGACGAGATCGATCTTTGACCTGGAGGCGTTTGATGGAAACTGCCATTGGCGTATTTGATTCACCGGAGCACGCGAAAGAAGCGGTGCGGGAACTGCTAGCCAACAGAGTCCCGCAAGATGCAGTCGTTTTTTTGACGCGTTCCGGCACGGATGCTGAAGTTGTTGGGAAGGAACTCAGCACGGGGGCGGTTGCCGGTGTCAGTGGCGTCACCGCGGGAGCCATTGCCGCCTCAGTATTGCTCGTTCCAGGTATTGGCGGAATTGTCTTCGGACTGGGGCTTGGCGCGGCTACGCTGCTTGGCTTGATCGGCAAGGAATCGAGCAAGGCGGTTGCGGCCGGCAACGCCGAAGACGCGGATTTCTTCCGCAACGTCTTGAAAGAAGGACAGAGCTTGATCGTAGTCCGCACGGAATCCGCCGATGTCGCTCGCAGCGCCACTGGAATTCTCGATCGCCTCGGCCTCAGTATTCAGGAGCGCTCGACCGCCAAGGCGCAAACTTCCGTGCGACAACTCGGTGACTTCGCAATTGTCGACATGGTCGGCCGCATCACCTTCGGCGAAGGGAATGTCATGCTGCGCGATACCGTTCGCGACTTGCTGGCTAAGGGACACAAGAAGATCCTGCTCAACCTGCAGGGCGTGCACTACATCGACAGCGCTGGTATCGGCGAAATGGTCCGGAGCCACGCTTCAGTCCGCAACCAGGGCGGCCATCTCAAACTCTGCAATCTTTCTAATCTGGTGAACGATTTATTCCTGAAGACCAAGCTGCATACCGTCTTCGACATTCACCCTGACGAAACCTCCGCCATTCAGTCCACTGGTGCCGCTTCCAGTGTCAAGGCCGGTTCCTGACACGCGTCCCGGCCTTCCCCAAATCGGTCTCCCGGGCGTGCGCCTGTGTCGCGGAAATCCTACTCATGGGCGGTTTTTGAGGGTGGGTTTCCGCGAGTTCTTGGGTTTGCGTCCTTAGCGCCTCCGCAATTACTGCACCTCTATTCTGGCGAGACGTACGGAAACTTCAGCGCCAACTCCCGAAAATCCCCAGCGGCACCCCTTGGTTTTGGACCCGCTGGATACAACAGCAGAAATTTCCGCAGAATGCGCAATCCCTTGACGGGAGCTGTTCGTATTCGCCCCAGCGGCAACCGTGGCAGTACCGCCCATCGCGTCACGAGACCGATTCCCAAGCCGGCCTCCACACTCGACAAGATCGCTTCCGTCGAATCTAATTCCATTACCACGTTCAGTTTTCTCCGCGCGATTCCCGCCTTCTCGAACGCGGTTTCCAGCACTCGCCGCGTGCCCGAACCATGTTCCCGCAGCAACAGCGCTTCTCCGTTCAGTTGCTCGACGGAAATCGCCGGCAGTTTCGCCAACCGGTGCTTTGCAGGCATCACCAGAATCAGTTCGTCTTCCAGAAACGGTTCCGTCCGCACGTCGCGCCGCAAAGCGGGCCCTTCAATCAATCCGATTTCAATCTCCTCAGAAATCATGTGTTTTACGACGACCTCCGTGTTGCCACTGACAACCGAGATACGCACGCGCGGGAACAGCCGCCGGAATTGCCCCAGCAGTTGCGGAAGAACGTACTGCGCGATGCTCGTAGACGCGCCGATTTTCAGTTCTCCCGCGTGATCCCCGGTCAACGTCGCCAATTCCTCCTGCGCTCGCGTGACCTGCTCCGCCATCGCCCGCGCGTGCTTCAGTAAAACGCCGCCCGCGTCGGTGAGGGCTACTCGCTTGCCACTCCGGTCCAGCAGTCGAACGGACAACTCTTCTTCGAGAGCTTTAATCTGCAACGTCACCGCAGGCTGAGAGATTCTCAGTTGTTCGGCCGCGCGCCGGAAACTAAGCGTATCGGCCACCGTACGAAACACTTTTAGTCGAAAGTTCTCCATGACAATTTCCACAAGATTACTCGAAATCGACGATAAGCCCAACTTATCACTAATTTGTCTTTCTGCTTGGACGAACCCGAGCAGCAATCCCCACACTATCCCAATGGGGAAGAAGCTGTTCTTCGTTGGGATCATCCTCGCAGCAAGCGGCGTTCTTTCTCCGCCTTTAGCCCTCTTGGGCGGCCTGATTTACGGCCTCGCGCTAGCCCATCCCTACCATGCCGAAAGCAGAAGCCTGGCAAAATTCCTGCTGCAAATATCCGTAATCGGCCTGGGTTTTGGCATGAATCTCCATGAAGTTGTGGATGTGGGCCGCTCCGGTTTTTTCTACACCGCGCTCAGCATTACATTCGCCATGCTTCTGGGTTTGGGCCTCGGCTATCTGCTCCACGTAAGTAAGAAACCCTCATTCCTTATCTGCGCGGGCACCGCGATCTGTGGTGGCAGTGCCATCGCCGCGGTCGGCCCCATCGCCGACGCGAACGAAGAAGAAATGGCCGTTTCCCTCGGCGCCGTTTTCATTCTCAATTCTGTTGCGCTCTTTTTATTCCCCCTTATTGGCGCGGCTCTCCATCTCAGCCAGACGCAATTCGGGCTATGGTCCGCCTTGGCCATTCACGACACCAGTTCGGTTGTGGGTGCCACCGCAAAATACGGCCCGACCGCTCTCGCCGTCGGCACCACCGTCAAATTAGCGCGCGCCCTTTGGATTGTTCCTTTGTCCGTCGCCACCGCTGTTCTCTTAAAGAGCAAGGCGCGCATTCAGTGGCCCTGGTTCATTCTGTTCTTTTGCCTTGCCGCCATGTTCAATACCCTCGTGCCTTCCATGAGCGCGGTTTCCACGACGTTGAGTCACCTCGGGCGGATCGGCCTGACGGTCACCTTATTTTTGATTGGCACGGGCCTTAACAAGCAAACACTGAAGAACGTCGGCGTTCGTCCACTTTTGCAGGGATTGGCGCTTTGGATCGTCGTCGGAGCCGCCACTCTCGCTCTCATCCTGAAAAGCTGGATTCACCTGTAACCTGCCCATCGTCGGCGCAGAACCGCACATATCCCGTGTGGAGAGGACCGCAGAGTGCCGCTGAACGACATGGCTCCACAGTTGTTATCAGGTGGTATCAGGTGTTAACAACTCGGTTTCTGCGGCAACTTGATTTGTTGTAGGGAAAAGACTTGGTGAACCGGGGAGGACTCGAACCTCCAACCCGGCAGACCCGAGACGAAGATCATGTCGCCGGCGCGAGTGCAGGTCGAGACCGGCACACCCCATTTCTCGAAATTGCTGTCAAACGGTTCGACGCGGATAATTTCCCTCTTCACGATCTGTCTCCTTAGTACGATTTGGTTGTTTCCGTCGACGTCCACGAAAACGTTGTCCTGGCCGAGTGAGACTAACGTAAGTCACGCACATCGACATAAGCAAGCGGTTACGCCTAGCGCCTTCCATGAGAAGGCCGATCCCTGTCAAGAGTGTTTTGCTCTTTCCATGAGTTCTTCTCTCTTTTCCCGTTCAGCCAAGCCGCCTCTGTCG
>Ga0335073_10009105_pt1 | contig 13926 bp, 27 predicted proteins | sample Lox_Sample_22_FD_207093 | JGI IMG/M metagenome (GOLD analysis project Ga0335073, IMG submission 207093) | Soil microbial communities from Loxahatchee National Wildlife Refuge, Florida, United States - Lox_Sample_2.2 | ecosystem: Environmental > Terrestrial > Soil > Wetlands | place: USA... | reverse complement strand
CTGATTGCTAATAGCTCCTTACGTTTTTGCCGTCGCCTTCTTCTTGTTGGCCACTGTGCCGCGGCGCGGACCCTTGCGGGTACGGGCGTTGGTGTGGGTGCGCTGGCCGCGAACCGGCAGGCTACGGCGGTGCCGCAGTCCGCGGTACGATCCCATCTCGATGTGCCGCTTGATGTTCATCGAGACTTCCTTGCGGAGATCGCCTTCCACGGCGCCTTCGTCTTCCAGAATCTGGCGGACGCGGTTCACTTCGTCCTCGGTGAGATCGCGCACCTTCTTATCGAAATCGATCCCGGCGCGATGGAGCAGCGACTTCGAACGGGTGCGCCCGATGCCGTAAATATATGTGAGCCCGATTTCCGCCCGCTTGGCGGGCGGGAGATCCACGCCTGCAATACGTGCCATACGTTAGCCCTGCCTCTGTTTGTGTTTCGGATTGACGCAAATGATGCGCACCACACCCTGGCGGTGAATCACCTTGCATTTATCGCAAATCTTCTTGACTGATGCGCGTACTTTCATCGAAGTGCCCTTAATTGGCCACGGATGAACACGGATAAACACGGACAACACAAAGATATGTTTTGGTTTTATCCGTGTGCATCCGTGTCCGTCCGTGGCTCATAACTTTTTTAAAATCTTTCCTCTCGTCGGATCATGAGGCGCCAACTCCACCTCGACCCGGTCGCCCGGAACCAGCCGGACGAAATTCCGTTCCACCGTTCCCACCAGGTGCGCCAGAACCTGCTTCTGGTTCTCCAGCACCACGGCGTATATGGCGGAGGGCCGTTCCTCCACCACCGTACCGCTCACTTTCACGGCCTGGTCAAAACCCACGGCCCGTTCTCCGTCACCGCTATGCAGTGCTCGAAGTGGGCGCTATACGAACCATCCCGCGCCACCGCGGTCCACTTATCCTTCAAGACTACGACGTCGGGCTTGCCCGCATTCACCATCGGCTCGACCGCCAGCACCATGCCGGGTTTCAAGCGCGGATTCTCGTTTTTCCGGTCCACGTAATTCGGCACCTGCGGCTCTTCGTGGAGCTGCGTCCCGATCCCATGTCCGACATATTCCCGCACGATGGAAAACCCGTTGGACTTCACGTGATTCTCCACGGTTCCGCAAACATCGAACAGGCGATTGCCGCTGCGCACCTGATCGATGGCCATCTCCAGAGAATCCTCAGTCACTTTCAGCAGCTTTCTGGTCTGCTCGCTGATCTCGCCGACCGGGACGGTGACGGCCGAATCGCCGTAATACCCATCCAGCTTCACTCCGGTGTCGATGGAAACGATATCGCCGCTTTTCAAAACGCGCTTCGCATTCGGCATCCCGTGGACGATTTCCTCGTTCACCGAAGTGCACAACACAAACCGGTACTGCTCGCCGGCCGCCGGCACATAGTAACCTTTAAAAGCCGGCTTGGCCCCGGCATCGGAGATCATCTGCTCGGCGGCTACTTCCAGGTCCATCGTGGTGGACCCCTCGACCGCCATCTCCTTCAACTTCTGAAGCAGCCTCCACACCAGCAGGCCGCTGCGCCGCATCTTCTCCAGTTCCGCGGCGGTTTTGCGAACGATCATTCCTGTCTAAACCCGGCAGGCGACCAAAAAGCGATCGTCTGCACCACGACTGCGCTCAATTCAACAACTGCCAAATCTTCTCAAAGACGGTTTCAGGCGAACCCGAACCGGCGTCCACTTCCACCAGGCGCCGTCCGGCGGAGCGATAATACTCCAGCACCGGACGGGTCTGTCTTTCGTACGCATCGAGACGGCCGGTGATTACGCTCAAACGGTCGTCATCGCGCACCACCAATTTCGTGCCGTCCACATCGCACAATTCATCCTTCGAGGGCGGCTTGGTTGCCATGTTGTACAGGGTGCCGCAGCGGGGACATTCCCGCCGTCCCGTCAAACGCGCGATAACTACATTGTAATCAATCAAGAGGTGAATCACCACCTCGGGAACCCCACGACCATCCAACCACCCGGACAGGTGTTTGGCCTGCGCCAGGGTGCGCGGGTATCCGTCCAAAATAAAACCCAGAGCCGCATCCGGCTCCGCCAAGCGCTTTTCCACCATCCGGTTGACTAACTCGTCCGCCACCAACTCTCCGGCTTGCATGGTGGCGGCCACCGCCGTTCCGGTTTCTTTCCCGGCCTGAATCCGGCTACGCAGCATGTCCCCGGTCGAAATATGGGGAACTCCTGATCGATCCGCCAGCAACTTCGCCTGTGTGCCCTTCCCCGACCCTGGGGAGCCGAAGAGGACGATCGCCTTCACAAATTAGAACGTGCTCCTGCGCCCACGGATGCGGCCCGACCGCGGAGTAAATCCTTCGTAATGCCGCATGATGAGCTGTGCTTCGATCTGGTTCACGGTGTCCATTGCCACGCCCACCACAATCAGCAGCGATGTGCCGCCGAAATAGAAATTCACGCCGCCCAACCCGTCGAGAAGCAAGCGGAAATGGATATTCGTAAAGAAATTGTCGAGCGGGATCCCGACCAGCGGTAAGTGCTGAAGCTTGATGCCGGAAATCATGATGTCCGGAATCAGGCACAGAATCGACAGGTAAATGCCGCCCACCACCGTGATCTTGCTGAGAATATTGTCCATGTACTCGGCGGTGTTGCGTCCCGGCCGGATACCCGGAATAAAGCCGCCGTACTTGCGCATATTGTCCGCCGCTTCATTCGGGTTGAAAATGATCGAAATGTAGAAGAAACAGAAGAAAATGATGCCCGCCACGAAGAGCACGTAGTACATCGGCTCGCCGTGCTTGATGGAATCGAGCAGGTTAAAAAGCCAATGCGTGTTCTTGACCCACGCCATGGTGAGGAAGGTCGCAGGAAACGCCAGGATCGAGGAAGCGAAGATTACGGGGATCACGCCGCCGGCATTGACCTTGAGCGGCATGTGCGTGGATTGCCCGCCCATGACGCGCCGGCCGACCACGCGTTTGGCGTATTGCACCGGAATGCGGCGTTCGCCGCGCTCCACCAGTACGATGAAGGCTACGACTACGACCATCATCGCGATGAGAAGCAACAGCGTCAGCGCGCCCCATTCGCGGGTGACGAACACGTTGTTATAGATGCTGCCAATGGCGCGGGGAAGTCCGACGACGATGCCGGTGAAGATGATCAGCGACATGCCGTTGCCCACGCCGCGTTCGCTCATCTGCTCGCCCAGCCACATGATGAAGGCCGTGCCGGTGGTGAGCGAGATAATGGTCAACGAGATGAAGCCGATGCCGGGATTGATGACAATGCCCTGGCCGGCGGCCATGAGGCCGCGCGCGATGGTGGCCGACTGAATCACTGAGAGAATGACCGTCAGGTAGCGCGTCCACTGCGTGATCTTGCGACGTCCGAGCTCGCCTTCCTTCTGCAGTTTTTCCAACGTGGGAACGACCACGGTCAGCAACTGCAGAATAATCGATGCCGTGATGTACGGCATGATGCCCAAGGCGAAGATGGTGAGCTTGCGGATGTTGCCGCCGGCGAAAAGGTCGAAAAGGCCGAAGATGGAACCAGCCGCCGAATTGAAGAATTCCTGCCAGCGGGCGGTATTGATTCCAGGAGTGGGAATGACGGCGCCCAATCGGTAGACGCCCAGCAGGCCAAGTGTGAAGAAGACACGCTTGCGGAGGTCCGGGACGCGAAAGATATTGGCAAACGCTTCTAAGAACTTCATGGTCCCCTTCGATTCCGCGGCTATTCCGCTGCCGCGCCGATCACCTGTGCTTTGCCGCCGGCCTTCTTGATTTTCTCGATGGCCGACTTGGAGAACAGGTGGGCTTCCACCGTAATCCGGCGCGTCAACTGGCCGCTGCCGAGCACCTTGAGACCGTCGCCGACCTTATGAATCACGCCGAGTTCAATCAGCTTGTCGGCGTTGAACGAATCGCCTTCCAGCTTCTCCAGCCGGCCCAGATTGACGATGGCGTATTCCTTTTTGAAGATGTTGGTGAAGCCGCGCTTCGGCAGACGGCGGTGCAAGGGCATCTGGCCGCCTTCAAAACCGCGCATTCTCTTGTAACCGGTCCCGGCATGTTGGCCCTTATGCCCGCGCGTGGAGGTTTTGCCGTGGCCCGATCCCATGCCGCGTCCGACGCGCTTGCGGAGGCGGGTCTGTCCCGCCGGCGGTTTCAAATCACTCAGATTCATAAAAGCCTCAATTGGCCACAGATGGACACAGATCAACACAGATAACCAAAAATCCGGTGTAGTTTCTATCTGTGTTGATCTGTGTGCATCCGTGGCCCATAATCTTTATTCCACAATTTTCAACAGGTGCGGGACCTTCTTGACCATACCCCGGAACTTCATGGAATCCGGGCGCTCCACCACCTGGTTGAGTTTGCGCAGGCCCAGACCTTTCACCACGCGCTTGTGCTTTTCGGGCGTGCAGATGGGGCTGCGATACAGTTTAATCTTGATGGTTAACGACATGGCTAGATCTTCTCCGTAGCCAGGCCGCGCATCTCCGCGACGGCGCCTTTGTCGCGCAGCGATTCCAGCGCGACGATGGTTGCCTTCACCACGTTGTGCGGATTGCGGCGGCCGATGGACTTGGTGAGCACGTTGGGGATGCCGCAGGCCGAGATTACCGCGCGTACCGCGCCTCCGGCGATCACGCCGGTGCCCTCGGGAGCGGGTTTGAGCAGAACCTGCGACGACGCGTAGACGCCCAGCACCTGATGAGGGATCGTCCTCTCGAGAACGTGCACCTTGCGCAGGCTCTTCTTGGCCGCCTCGATGCCTTTGCGGATAGCCGACGGCACTTCCTTGGCTTTGCCGACGCCATAGCCGACCACTTTCGCAGCCGGGTCGCCGATCACCACCAGCGCCGAGAAGCTGAGGTTTTTGCCGCCTTTGACCACTTTGGTGACGCGGTTGATGGCCACCACCTGCTCTTTCAGGCTGAGAGACGCCGGATCGATGCGTTTGACAATCGTTGGCATGAATTAGAACTCCAGTCCCGCCGCGCGAGCCGCGTCGGCCAGCGCCTTCACGCGGCCATGATACTGGTAGCCGCCGCGGTCGAACACCACTGACTTGATGCCCTTTTCCTTGGCGCGGTCCGCCAGCAGTTTGCCGATGGCCTTGGCCGCCGCCAGGTTGCCGCCGTTGGTTTTGGCCGCTTTGTCCACCGAGGACGCCGCCACCAGCGTTGTGCCCTTGCTGTCATCGATAACTTGGGCGTAGATATGGGCCACGCTGCGATACACCGCCAGGCGCGGGCGGTCCGCCGTCCCGGACACCTTGCGGCGGATGCGCTGGTGGATCCGCCGGCGAATTTCGTTCTTATGCGTTCGTTGAATCATTTGCCACCCGCCCCGGTCTTGCCGACCTTTTTGCGCAACTGTTCACCGGTGTAGCGGACACCCTTGTTCTTATACGGGTCCGGCTTGCGCAGCGCCCGCATGTTCGCGGCCACCTGACCCAGCAGTTGCCGGTCGTGGCCCGTCAGGACGAGGTGGGTCTGCTTGTCGACCACCAGGCTCACACCCTCCGGCAGGAGGTATTCGATGGGATGCGAATAACCCAACGTGAACGTGGCCACACGTCCCTGCACCGCGGCCCGATAGCCGACACCGACTATGTCCAGCTCGCGGGTGAATCCGGTGGAGACGCCCTGCACGGCGTTGGCGGCGAGGGCGCGCGTCAGCCCATGCAGCGCCGCGTGGTCGTCCGAGGCGCGTTTGACTTCGAGCTTGCCGGTCGACTGTTCGACGCTGATTCCCGGCGGGATCGGCACCGTCAGCTTGCCCTTGGGCCCGGTGACTTCCAGTTTTTCGCCGATCTGTACCTTCACGCCGTTCGGCACCGTGATCGGCTTTTTGCCAATTCGAGACATAGAAAAACCTCTATTCAGCCACAGATGGACACGCATGAACACGGATAAGACCAAAGTCTATTGTCTTTTTCCGTGTGAATCCGTGCGTATCGGTGGCCATATATCTTTACCACACCCGGCAGAGGATTTCGCCTCCGAGGTGCTCCTTATGCGCGTCACGGCCGGTCATGACACCGCGGGGGGTGGTCATGATGTTGATGCCGAGGCCGCCGAGAACGCGCGGGATATCGGTCATTCCGACGTAAACACGGCAGCCGGGGCGGGAAACGCGCTCGATCGCCGAAATCACCGGCGAATTGCCCGGACCGTATTTCAGGTAGATCTTGATGGTCTTCTTCGCGCCTTCCTCGGCCACTTTGAAGTTGGCAATATAGCCTTCTTCCTTCAAAATGCGCGCGATTTCCGTTTTCAGCTTGGAAGCCGGCACGTCCACCTTGGGGTGGCGGGCGCTGATGGCGTTGCGCACCCGCGTCAGCATGTCGGCAATGGGATCGCTTATCATAAAACTCCTTAAAAACGCTGTCAGCTATCAGCGATCAGCTTTCAGCCTAAGGAAATCAAGTTGCTCTTCCTCAAGCTGAGAGCTGACAGCTGACCGCTGAGAGCTCCTCACCAGCTCGCTTTCGTCACCCCAGGGATCTCCCCGTTGAGAGCCAGTTGTCGAAAACACAAACGGCAGATTCCAAATTTGCGGAGGAACGCCCGCGGACGTCCGCAGCGCCAGCAGCGGTTGCGATGCCGCGTCGGCAACTTGGCGACGCCTTCCTTTCCCTGGGCTTTCGCCTGCTGGGATGCGCGGCGGATCTTCTCCAGCTTCTGGTCTTTGGCAATTTTCGCGGTGGTAGCCATATTCTTCGATATCCTTGATTACTGCCGGAACGGCATTCCCATTTGCCGCAACAGCGCCACGCCCTCGGCGTCAGTACGCGCCGTAGTGGTGATGCAGATGTTCATTCCCTTGGTCTTTTCGACTTTGGCGTAATCGATCTCGGGAAAGATCAATTGGTCCTTCACGCCCAGGGTGTAATTGCCACGGCCGTCGAAGCTCTTGGTGGAGACGCCGCGGAAATCGCGAACGCGCGGCAGCGCCACATTCACCAGCCGGTCGAAAAACTCGTACATTCGGTCGCCGCGGAGCGTCACCATGCAACCGATCGACATGCCTTCGCGCAGCTTAAATGCCGCAATCGACTTGGTAGCCTTGGTGACCACCGGCTTTTGCCCGGCGATCTGCCCCAGTTCGTTGACGGCGCCATCCATCAGTTTGGCGTTCTGCGTGGCTTCGCCCAACCCGATGTTGATGGAAATCTTCTCCAGCTTCGGCACAGCCATGACGTTTTTATAGCCGAACTCCTTGGTCAGGGCCGGAACCACTTTCTTCGTATAGTGCTCTCTCAAACGTGCTGCCATCTCGTCCTCGCCTTACTTGCGGTCCAAAACCTGGCCGCATTTGCGGCACACGCGCGTCCGCCGGGTTTTGCCGCCGGCCACCACGTCGACTTTATGCGCCATGCGGACGGCCTTGTTACAGCCGGGGCAGACGATCATGACGTTGGAAGCCGCGATCGGACTTTCCCGTTCCGCGATGCCGCCTTTAATCTGCTTCTGCGGGTTCGGCCGGGTGTGTCGCTTGACCATCATCACGTGTTCGACGAGCACGCGGCCGGTATCGCGCTCCACTCGCAGCACGCGGCCGGTCTTACCCTTATCGCGGCCGGAGATCACCTTCACCGTGTCTTCTCTTCGAAGATCGATTCGCACCGGCTCCGCCGGCAGTCGTTTCGCAATCGCCATCAGATTACCTCGGGGGCCAGAGACACAATCTTCATGAACTTCTTGTCGCGCAATTCGCGCGCTACCGGTCCGAAGACGCGTGTACCCACCGGCTCGCCAACTTCATTGATCAGCACCGCGGCGTTCGAATCGAAGCGGATATATGTGCCGTCCTTGCGCCGCGTTTCCTTGCGCATGCGTACGATGACGCAGCGCACCACCTTGCCCTTCTTGATCGCCGAATCCGGCGCGGCTTCCTTCACGCTGGCCGTAATCACATCGCCCAGGCCGGCGCGCAAGCCGAGGTCGCCGCCGCGCGGCAGGATGCAGCTCAACCTGCGCGCGCCGCTGTTGTCGGCCACCTCGAGAATGGTTCGCATTCCAATCATAAATAGCTCTCAGCTTTCAGCGGTCAGTTATCAGCTTCCAAGCGCGCAGCCAGGGAGCTGAACGCTGAAAGCTGACGGCTGACGGCTAGACTTTCACATCCAGTTCCGACGGCTGCGCGCCCACCTGCGCGGCGCGCCGAACCACCTCCGCCAACTGCCACCGCTTCAGTTTGCTCAATGGCCGGCATTCCACGATGCGCACGATGTCCCCCATCTTGGCGGCGCCCTTCTCATCATGGGCATAGAATTTCTTGCGCTTGGCGATGATTCGTTTATACAGCGGATGCGGCACGCGGCGGCTGACTTCCACCACGATGGTCTTGGCCATCTTGGTCGAAACCACCTGGCCGACCTTCTCGTTTTTGGTTACGTTCGCCTGCTCCGCCATGTTATTTCTTCCCTTCGGCTTCGTGCCCTTGCGCCTGAGCCGCCAGTTCCCGCTGCCGCAGCACCGTGAGCATGCGGGCCCTGTCCTTGCGCATCACCCGCGCCTTCTTCAGCCCGTCCATCTGTCCCATGGCCATCTGAAACTTGAGACGGAACATCTGTTCTTCCATTTCACGCAACTGCTGGTCAATTTCCTTGCTGTCCAGATCCTGGGCGTGCAACTTCTTCGACATATTAAAACTCCGCCTCTTCGCGGCTCACGAACTTGGTCCTGATGGGCAGCTTGTGGGCCGCCAGGCGCATGGCGCTGAACGCCGTGGCGCGGTCCACGCCTTCCATCTCAAACAGCACTTTGCCGGGTCGAACCACCGCTACCCACTGCTCCGGCGCGCCCTTGCCTTTTCCCATACGGGTTTCGGCCGGCTTCTTGGTGATCGGCTTATCCGGGAACAGCCGGATCCAGACTTTGCCGCCGCGCTTGATGGAGCGGGTCATGGCGACGCGCGCCGCTTCGATCTGCCGGTCGGTAATCCAGGCCACTTCGAGCGCTTTCAAGCCGAAATCTCCAAAGGAGATGTCGGAGCCGCGCCAGGCCTTGCCTGCGCGCCTTCCACGCTGCTGCTTTCTGTATTTGACCTTCTTGGGCATCATCATGGCGGTTGGTCCTCGATCCTACTGCTTCTCGCCTTCCGGCGCCGGCGGTTCCGAAACCGGCTTCGGCTCGCCTTCGTGCGCGGCCTCCGGCTTCTCGTGCTTCACTTCCTGCTTCCAGGACGGCTGTTGCGCCTGCGGCGACATCAGCGGCGGCAAAATCGGAGTAGCCGGGCGGACGGCCGGCCGCGGCAAATCGGGCGGGGGCGCCTGTACGGCAGGCCCGCTGGCTTCGATCGGAGCCGGTTGGGGCGCGCGCTCGCCGCGGTCGCGCCGGTCACCCCGGTCGCGCCGGTCTCCCCGGTCGCGCCGTTCACCGCGGTCGCGCCGCGGTTCGGGCTCGGGCAGCAATCCGCGCCGCTTGGTGAGATCCAGGATCTCGCCCTTATACAGCCAGGTCTTGATGCCGATTACGCCGTAGGTCGTGCGCGCTTCGGAAAATCCGTAGTCGATATCGGCGCGCAGGGTGTGCAGCGGGAGTTGGCCCTGCAGATACCATTCGCTGCGCGCGATTTCCGCTCCGTTCAGCCGGCCCGATACGCGAACCTTGATCCCTTTGCAGCCGAACCGCAGCGCCGAGTCCACGGCCTTGCGCATCGCGCGCCGGAATGCCACGCGCTTCTCGAGCTGCAGCGCGATCGACTCCGAAACCAGTTGCGCGTCCAGCTCCGGCTTGTGCACTTCCTGAATATCGATGAAGACCTCGCGCTTGGTCTTGCGCGCCATGTCCTGCTTCAGCTTCTCGATTTCCTGACCCTTGCGGCCGATGATGATTCCCGGCCGCGAAGTGCGGATGGTCACCCGCAGCTTGTTGCCCGGCCGGTCGACTTCAATCGAGCTGACTCCCGCCGACTTCAGCCGCTCAATAAGCGCGGTCTTCAGCTCCAGGTCTTCCTGCAGCAGCGTGGAGTATCCCTGCTTGGCAAACCAGCGCGACCGCCACGGCTTGTTGAAGCCCAGCCGGAATCCATATGGATGAACTTTCTGTCCCATAAAATCCTTTCCGCTTCCTCACGGTCGCGGCTCTGTTGCTATTCCTCCGCGCTTTCTTCCGCGCCCTTCTCGGCCACCTTGATCACGATATGCGCCAGACGGCGCTGGTAACGATAGGCGCGTCCCATGGGCGCCGGCCGCACGCGCTTCATGCGCGGCCCATCGTTGACATAAGCCTCGCTGACCACCAGCTTGTCGACGTCGACATCTTCATTGCGATTGGTGGCGTTGGCGATGGCCGACTGCAAAACTTTCTCCACCGTGGGGGCGATCCGCTTGTTGGTGGCGCGCAGCGTATTGATGGCCGCGCCCGCATTCTGGCCGCGGATGAGGTCCACTACCAGCCTCGCCTTCTGCGGGGAAATTCGAATGTATCGTGCTTCCGCTTTGTACATAGCTATCAGCTTTCAGCTCTCAGCAATCAGCTAGATCCGCTGACCGCCTGAGGTTCCTTCTTGTTTTACGCCTACTCCATCCGACCAATCTCGACCCAACCAGCCTCGCCCGCTGCCGTCCACCGTAACTGCTGAAAGCTGACGGCTGACAAATGATGGCTACGCCGGCTTCGCCGTCTTCTCCGTGGCCGCCTTCACCGAGTGTCCCTTGAACGTCCGCGTCGGCGAAAACTCGCCCAGCTTATGACCCACCATGTTCTCCGTGACGTACACCGGAATGAACTTCTTGCCGTTATGTACCGCGATGGTGTGTCCTACAAACTCAGGAAGAATCGTGCTGCGCCGCGACCAGGTGCGCACCACCTTCTTTTCATTGGCGGCGTTCAGCACGGCCATCTTGGCTTCCAGGTGGGTGTCGGTAAACGGCCCTTTTTTAACGGATCTGCCCATTCGCTACCTCTTTTTACTCTTCCGCTGCACAATCCACTTGTCCGTGCGCTTGTTGTTGCGCGTCTTGAATCCGCGTGTCGGCTGGCCCCACGGGGTCACCGGATGCCGTCCGCCGGAACTGCGTCCTTCGCCGCCCCCATGCGGATGGTCGACCGGGTTCATGGTGACACCACGGTTGTGCGGCCGCTTGCCCAGCCAGCGCGTGCGTCCCGCCTTGCCCGACGAAACGTTCTCGTGATCTACGTTGCCCACCTGACCGACCGTCGCCATGCAATCCACCAGCACGCGGCGCACTTCGCCCGACGGCAGTTTCAGCAGCGCCATGCCGCCTTCCTTGCTGACCAACTGCGCCTGCGATCCGGCCGAGCGCGCCATCTGGCCGCCCTTGCCGGGTTTCAATTCGATGTTGTGGACGATGGTCCCGGCCGGCATGTTCTTCATCGGCAGCGCGTTGCCCAGCAGGATATCGGCGTCCGGACCGGACATCACTTTTTGGCCGACTTTCAGACCGTCGGGTTGCAGGATGTAGCGCTTCTCGCCATCGGCATAGTGCAGCAGGGCCACGCGCGCCGAACGGTTGGGATCGTATTCGATGGCCGCCACCACCGCCGGAATGCCGTGCTTGTCGCGCTTGAAATCCACCGTGCGATAGGCCTGTTTGTGGCCACCGCCGATGAAACGCGAACTGACTCGCCCCTTGGAGTTGCGCCCGCCGGTGCGCTTTTTCGGCTCGACCAACGACTTCTCGGGAGTCTGCTTGGTGATGTCCTCGCGCGACACCGTCGTCATGAAGCGGCGTGCAGCCGTGTGCGGATTGTAAGTCTTGATTGGCATAAGTAGCTCTCGGCCGTCAGCTTTCGGCTCTCAGCCACAAACCAGGGACGCTACCTACGAGCGGGCCTGGCTGATCGCTGATGGCTGAAAGCTGATAGCGCATCTATATCTCCGCGAATTCGGGCACCTTCTCGCCCGCCTTCAGCTTGACGTAGGCCTTTTTCCAGTCCGGTTTGTACCCGGCGAACCGTCCGCGGCGGCGCAACTTGCCTTCCAGCGTCGCGGTCCGCACTTCGGCAACCTTCACTTTAAACAGCTTCTCTACGGCGGCCTTCACCTGGGTCTTGTTGGCGTCCGCATGCACTTCGAAACACAGCGTCCGATTCGTGTCTTTGGCGGCCACGCCCTTCTCGGTGACGAGCGGGCGGAGCAGGATGTCATGGATGGTCATTTGCTCAGCGCCTCCGAAAATTTGCGCGCCGCGGCTTCCGAAAGCAGCACGCTCTTGTGTCCCAGCAGATGGTATGGATTGACTTCGCGCGTGGGCAGGAGGGTGACGCCCTGGAGATTGCGCAGGCCTAAAGAAAGATTGCGATTCTCGCCATTGTCCACCACCAGCACCGTACGCCCGGCTTCGAGCGTTACCAGGGTGTTCATGGCGTTTTTGGTTCTGTGGTCTTCCATCTCGAAGGACTTGACCACTTTCAACTCGCCATCTCGAACCTTGGCGGAAAGCGCCGAGCGCAACGCGCCCAGCACCATCTTGCGCGGCAGTTTGTAGCTATAGTCTCGAGGCTGCGGTCCGTGAACCGTGCCGCCGTGACGCCAGATTGGCGACCGCACCGAACCCATGCGCGCCCGGCCCGTGCCCTTCTGCTTCCACAGTTTCTTGCCCGACCCGGCCACTTCGCTCCGCACCTTGGTCTTGTGCGTTCCGCGATGCTTGCCCGCCTGGAATTGCCGCACCGCTTCATACAGCAACGCCTCATTCACGTCGGCGCTGAATACATCGTCGGCCAGTTCCACCTCGCCGACTTTTTGATTCTTCAGATCCACTACATCGAGTGTCGGCATGGCTTACCTCTTCGACCTCCGCACCACGACGTACCCGCCATTGGGTCCGGGCACCGCGCCTTTCACCACCAGCACGTTGTCCTCGGTGTCCACGTCGATCACTTCCAGGTTGCGGACCGTCACACGGGCATGCCCCATGTGACCGGCCATGCGCATGCCGGGAACCACCCGCGATGGGAAGCTGGACGCTCCGATCGATCCGGGAGCGCGGTGGAACATCGACCCGTGCGTATCGGCGCCGCCGCCGAAGTGATGGCGCTTCACCAGACCGGCGAAGCCGCGGCCCTTGCTGATGCCGATGACGTCCACCTTGTCCTTGGGCTTGAACTGATCCACCAGCACTTTGTCGCCGGCCTTCAGGTCGTCATTGCCCGCGCCCAGAGGAAGTTCGCGCAGAAACTTGGCCCCTTCGGCGCCGGCCTTCTTGAGATGGCCGGTGGCGGGCTTGTTGATGCGCTGCGGCTTGATATACTCCATCAGCCCCAACTGCACCGCATCATAGCCGTCCGTGGATGGCGTCTTGCGCTGCACCACCATGCACGGACCCGCCTTGAGCAGCGTGACCGGCACGGCCTGGCCGTCTGGCCGGAACACCTGCGACATTCCAATCTTTTTGCCAAGGATTCCTGGACTCATAAACAAGCTCTCAGCTTTCAGCCTTCAGCCATCAGCTTTCAACGCGCAGCCACCATTGAGCTGTACGCTGACCGCTGACTGCCGATAGCTATTTCCCAAACGCCTTGATCTCCACATCCACGCCAGCCGGCAGATCGAGCTTCATCAACGCATCGACCGTCTGCTGCGTCGGCTCCAGGATGTCCAGGAGCCGTTTGTGCGTCCGGATTTCAAACTGCTCGCGCGACTTCTTGTCGACGTGCGGCGAGCGCAAAACTGTCGTAATACTGCGGGAGGTGGGCAGCGGGATGGGACCGGCTACCTGCGCGCCGGTCCGCTTGGCGGTGTCCACGATCTCCGTCGTCGATTGATCGAGCACCCGGTGGTCATATGCCTTCAACCGGATGCGAATGCGTTCTCGTAAAGCCATAGGAAGCTATCAGCCTTCAGCTATCAGCCTTCAGCTTTCAACGCGCAGCCACTATTCGCTGAACGCCGACCGCTGATCGCCGACAGCTATTTCATGATCTCCGTGACGGTGCCGGCTCCGACGG
>Ga0335073_10009103_pt1 | contig 13927 bp, 11 predicted proteins | sample Lox_Sample_22_FD_207093 | JGI IMG/M metagenome (GOLD analysis project Ga0335073, IMG submission 207093) | Soil microbial communities from Loxahatchee National Wildlife Refuge, Florida, United States - Lox_Sample_2.2 | ecosystem: Environmental > Terrestrial > Soil > Wetlands | place: USA... | reverse complement strand
GCCACCACCGCCGCCGCGAGCGCGGCGTTACCGCAGCTGGCGATCGCCAGGGTGTCCCGCCCTGGCGGGGTGAGCCCGAGCCGCTCGGCGACCTCGAGATGGATCAGCAGGCCCATCAGGTGCCGCCCCTTGTGCGAGCCCGACACGTTCGCGGTCTCGTCCTTGACCCACACGCCGCCGGATGGCGAGAACCGGAGCCGCTCGCTGAGCAGGTCATCGCGGTGCATGGGCGTAGCGCGGAAGCCATGCCCGTCGACGGCCGCCACCGACCGCTCGAGCGCGGCGATGAGCTCGGTGTACTCGTCGTCGTCCAGCCCGGCGTCCGTGGCGAGGTGGTAGGAGTGCATGAGCGACCGGTAGCGGGCGAACGGGTCGGGCTCGTCGCCGTGCGGGAAGCGCAGTGCGGCCGTGTCCAGCACCCGGACCAGCACGTGGTCGACGTCGTCGCCGCCGGAGTGGGGGCACCGGAAGGGGTAAGGCTCCGTGGCCGCCGCCACCCAGCCGCAGCCGGCGCAGCGAATGGATGAGCGCGCGGCGTTCACAGGTCCTCGATCACGCCGGCGGCAGCGTTGAACTCCTCGATGAGGCCGTCCCAGCTGGCCAGCCTCTCGCGCAGGTCAACCCAGTAGGCCTGGGAGCGGCGGGCGGTGAAGTCGGCCAGGCCCACGCCCTGCTGCTCAACCCAGGTGTAGTAGCCGAGGTTGAAGATGCGCTCCCGGTCGCGCAGGCCCGTCTCGAGCAGATGGTCGGTGCCGGCCGCCAGCATCCAGCGGCCGAAGGCCTCCGCGGCCTCCGCCTCGCCGAAGCCCAGCGGGTAGTCCCTTGCCTGGACCCGCTCGCGCTCGCTCTGGTACATCGCGGCCCCGTCGGTCGCGACCGTCACGACCACGTCGTGCGACCCGAGCCCCAGGTGTTTCGCGGTCTTGACCGCGGCCAGGATGTTGCAGATGCTCGACAGCCCGAACTCCGGCAGCGCGGCCAGGACCGGCTCGGGCACCTTCCGCCCGGAACGCAGGTAGGCCAGCCCGGCCGGCGCGCTGAACAGGACACCGAGCTGGTCGGTCGCGGCGTCGGAGACGGCCGTCACGATGTCGGTGTTCATGACGTTGTGGATCAGCGGGATGTGCTTGTCCCCGATCCCCTGGATGTTGTGCTCGCCGAAGCCGTTGTAGAGCATGGTCGGGCACTCCAGCGCCTCGACCGCGACGATCGACGCGCCGTAGGCGTCCTTGAGGTGATCGCCGGCGCCGAGCGTGCCCGCGGAGCCCGAGGCCGAGACGAACGCGCGCAGGCGCAGCGTGGGATCGGTCGCCCTCATCGACTCGAACACCCGGGCCAGCGCCGGCCCGGTGCACGCGTAGTGGATGAGGTGGTTGCCGAACTCGGCGAACTGGTTGAAGATCACGTTGGCCGGGTCCCGCGACAACTCGGCACACTTGTCGTAGATCTCCTTGACGTTGCTCTCGGTGCCCGGCGTCGTGATGATGTCCCCGGGGTCGCTCACCCAGTCCTCGAGCCAGGCGAACCGCTCCCGGCTCATCCCCTCGGGCAGCACGGCGACGCCCCGGCACTGCATCAGCCTGGAGATGGCGACCCCGCCGCGGCAGTAGTTGCCGGTGGATGGCCAGATCGCGCGGTGCGCGGTGGGGTCGAACTGCCCGGTGATCACGCGCGGGGCGAGGCAGCCGTAGGCGGCCAGTACCTTGTGCGCCCTGATCATCGGGAACAGGTCGCCGATCGCGACCACGATCCGCGCGTCGACCCCGGTCAGCTCGCCCGGCAGTTCGGCGAAGACGGGGACGGGTACCTGGCCGGTGCGGTCGGCGTCGTTGTGCCAGTGCACCCGGAACAGGTTGAGCGGGTGCGGGTCGTCGGGCCGCACGCCGGCCAGCGCGCGCTGAATCCGGTGCGGGATCTTCCAGGGCTCGGCGAGCTCCGCGAAGGCCGGGAGCACGATTCCCGCATCGCGGAACCGGCGAACGGTCCGGCCCAGGATCACCGGATCGACGATGTGATCCTCAAGCCCGAGCGTTGGCATCGGCGGGTCTCCCTTTTACCTGGCGCTGCGGCCGTGACCTCGCCGGAAGCGGCAGCGCCACGGGCTGGACGGCGACCGTCATCGCGATGCTAGGGCGCGGCAAACCCCGCGTCAGGAGTCGAAGGTCCCCATCGCGGGCATATCTTGGCGCCGGCGGAACGGGACGGAGGTCCCTGGTCAGGCGGCCTCCCCGTTGCCAGACTGATCCGGCCGGGACGAGCGCGCGGCGGGCGTGCTAGGCGGGGCCGGCGCCGGGCAGGGCGGGGCCGGGCTGGGTGGCACAAGGCCGGACGAGAGGTCGGGCGGTGACTGGCGATGCCGGAGGCCGGGATGGCGCAAGACCTGGCCGCCATGCGGGTGTCCTATGAGCAGGAGGCACTCGACGAGGCGGACCTCGAGGCCACCTGGCATGAGCAGCTGACGCGATGGCTCGGCGATGCGGTCAGGTCCGGGCTGCCCGAGCCGAACGCGATGGTGCTGGCGACCACGAACTCGGCCGGCCAGCCGTCCACCCGTTGCATGCTGTGCAAGGGACTCGACGCGCGCGGCGTGGTGTTCTTCACCAACTACTCCTCGGCCAAGAGCCACGACCTGCTGGCGACCGGGTGGGCCTCGGCGACGTTCCCGTGGCTGGCGCTGCAGCGGCAGGTCCACGTGAGGGGACCGGTGGAGAAGATCTCAGCGGCCGAGACGGCCGCCTACTGGGCCACCCGTCCGCGTGGTTCCCAGCTCGGCGCGTGGGCGTCCGCGCAGTCTGAGGTGGTGACCAGCCGGGCCGCGCTCGACGCCGCGTACGCCGGCGTGCAGCGGCGGTTCGCCGATGCCGAGCGCCTCCCGGTCCCGCCGCACTGGGGAGGCTGGCGGATCCGGCCGCAGGCCGTCGAGTTCTGGCAGGGTCGGCCGGACCGGATGCACGACCGGCTGGTCTACCACCTCTGCGACGGGCAGTGGCGCCTCAAGCGTCTGTCGCCGTGAGACGGCCGGCCCGGGCGCTCGAACTCGAACAAGCCGCCGGCCGTGCGATCGCCGCCACTGCGGACAGCCCAGGTCGCCCCGGCCCGACGCGCCCAGCCGCTCTGCGGTTTTCGGACGTGCTTTGTGCCCGGGGTGCGATGTCCGGAAATCGGCCGTGCGGCCGAAATGCCAGTCGATCAGGTTTAGTTATTCTCATATTGGACTATATCGCCCAGCTAATGCCGGCTTGCTTGTGTCCCTCAATAGCAGGAACGGGCCATTACGGCGAAAACAGCAGCAGTAATGGGACAACGCCGCTATTGCGATAAAACGTCGCGCCGCCGTAGACAGACGCAGCCGAGAGCGCCGCGCAACGCCTTCAGGAGCCGCTCACCGCGCGATTCGCTCACGCGGTGGAGGCGGGCGAGTTGCCGGCGCACCTTGACCCCGAGCATGAGGCGCCCGCGGGTCCAGCCGGGTCCGGGCGTCAGCGACGGGACTGATCATCCTCAGCCGGTGGCTCGCGGCCCGCGGTCTCCCCGGCCGCGCGGGCATGGTCCCCGGTCTCCCCGGCCGCGCGGATATAAGGTGCGATGAGCTCGGTGAGGCGCAGCGGCGCGGCGGCCAGCTGATGCGCGGCGGCGCGCAGGTCTTCATCGGTCGCGCTGGCGATCAGCTCGGCCTCCTCCGCGGTGAACGGCCTGCCGTCCCGGTGCACGAAGCGCTGCTGGTCGCCGTCGCGTTTCACATCGAAGTCGGCGAGCAGCGCGACTACCTCGCCTCGAGCGGTCATGGTGCGATGCCTCCCTTGCCGCGAGATCCCGTTCGCCTTCGTTCGGCGAATATCCTGAATGACATGGACAGCCGGGCGAGTGACAAAATCCCCGGTGCCAGGGTACGCGTCAAACGACACCTCCCAGCCGAGCCGTCATCCGCGGCCAGGCCGCGGGAGTGGCTGGCGCTGGCCGGCGGAGCTGTCCAGGAGGCCAGGACCGAGGGGCCCGCCCTTTCCCTGATCGGAGAGCCGCTGCCGTACAAGCCGGGTCGAGCCGACCGGCGTAGCGGCGTGCCCGCCGAGGTCATAACGTCCGACCGCGTGCCCAATTCCTGTACATGCTCGTGGGCGTATTCCCAGGGAAGGCTGACTTTGAAGCACTATAACGCGGCATGCCCGGTGCACCTGGCGACCCTCGGCAACTGAACGTAGCGCCCAGGCGCCCGCGGACGCCATTCCCGGCGGGCCGCGCGCGACCTTCGCGCGGCCGCGCGCCTGGCGACCTGGACCGCCTCGGGGACCGAGGCGAACGTGATCCGGGACGGCGCACGTCGGCCTCGCCGTAGTAGAACTGGCCGCCGCGCAGCAGCGAGATCAGCGCCCCGGCCAGTGCCATGGCCGCCGCGGCGGTGAAGACGCTGACCAGGCCCTGGTGGAACGGGCCGGCGATGAGCTGGGGAAAGAACGTCCGGCTGGTGAGCACGGTCACGTCACCGGCAGGCAGCGACCTGAGCAGGCCGGTGGGGGCGAGCAGGGTGCGCACCGGGTTGTAGCCGAGCAGCGCGGCGAACAGGGTGCTCACCGGCGGCAGGTGCGCGATCTTGGCGGCCTCGGCGACCGGGACGCCCCGGGCGTGCAGTCCCGAGGTCATCGCGCCCGGGAGCGTGGCGGCCAGCCTGGTGATCATCAGCGTGAAGAAGATGCCGATCGACAGGGACATGCCGGAGTTCTGGAAGGTGGAGCGCATGCCGGAGGCGACGCCGCGGTGGCCGGGCGGGACGCTGCTCATGATGGCGGAGGTGTTCGGCGACGCGAACAGGCCGTTGCCGATCCCGTTGCCCACGATGATCAGCGCGAAGGCCCAGTAGGGGAAGTCGGCGGGCAGCAGCATCAGGCCGGTGAACGCGGCCGCCGCCACCAGCAGGCCGGCCGTAGCGAACAACCGCTGCCCGTACCGATCCGACAGGAATCCGGACACCGGCCCGGCGACCAGGAAGCCGGCGGTGAGCGGCAGCATGTAGATCCCGGCCCACAGCGGCGTCACGGCGAAGTCGTAGCCGTGCAGCGGCAGCCAGATGCCCGCCAGCCAGATGACCAGCATGAACTGCAGGCCGCCGCGCGCGATCGCCCCGAGCAGCGCGGCGGCGTTCCCGGCCGCGAACGCCCTGATCCGAAACAGCCTCATCCGGAACATCGGCTCGGCCACCCGCGTCTCGATGACCCCGAACGCGCACAGCAGCGCCGCCCCGCCGGCCAGCCCGGCCAGCACCCACGGGTTGCCCCACCCGGTGGTGGCGCCGCCGTACGGCTGGATCCCGTAGGTGATCGCGACCAGCAACGCCGCCGCGCCGACCGCGAACGTGGCGTTGCCCGCCCAGTCGATCCTCGCCCGGTGCGTGCTGGCGATCTCGTGCAGGCTGCGGTACGACCACACGGTGCCGAACAGCCCGATCGGCACGTTCACCCAGAACACCGCCCGCCAGTCCCAGGCCGCGAGTACACCGCCGAGCAGCAGGCCGACGAACTGCCCGGAGATCCCGGCGACCTGGTTGATGCCCAGCGCCATGCCGCGGCGGTGGGCGGGGAACGCGTCGGTGAGGATGGCCGCGGAGTTGGCCATCAGCATGGCCCCGCCCGTGGCCTGCACCACCCGCCAGCCGATCAGCCACATCGCACCCCGCCCCGCGGTGAACGGGTCGAACGACAGGGCCATGGAGGCGGCGGTGAACACGACGAAGCCGAGGTTGTAGATGCGCACCCGGCCGTACATGTCGCCGAGCCGCCCCAGGCTGACCACCAGGACCGCCTGCACCAGCAGGTAGCCCATGATCATCCACAGCAGGTAGGTGATGTTGCCCGCCGCGAACGGGTCCAGGCCGATGCCGCGGAAGATGGCCGGCATCGAGATGATCACGATCGAGGCGTCGATCATCGCCATCATCATGCTCAGCGTCGTGTTGGACAGCGCGACCCAGCGGTACCGGTCACCGCCGGCCGGGCGTTCGGCGCCGGCCACGCGGCCGGTTGTCATCGCCACCGCAGTCCCACTTTGATTACCTAGATTGCTTAACAGCAACTAACTACCTATTCCATGCTGCCTCCTTGCGGGGTGGCGCCGGCGAGGGCCAATGGTCCCGAGATGCCGGGCATTCGCCCTTTCGGCGGCCACCCACCGCACAAACCTCCCTGCAGCGTCCTGAACCTGACGCCCCGGCCGGTCTTGGCCGCGGGCGGGGATCGGCTCGGGCGGACGTTCCCGGCCTGAGATCCTGGAACCGGCGGGTCCGAAAGTCCCGCCTCGCCATGGCCCTGCGCCTCTGCGGAGTTGGCAAGAGAGAGGGTAAGAAGACCCAGAGGCGAGGACGATCTTCTAGCGGAAACCGAGCATCGTGGACCTGGATGTCAACTACGCGACCACCCTGGTGGCTGCCTTGCTGCTCGGCATCGGCTTCGTTCTCCAGCAGTACTCCGCCGGGCAGGAGCCCGAGTCCCGCTTCCTCAGCCCGAGGATCCTTACCGACCTGCTGCGCAAGCCGCGGTGGCTGCTCGGGATCGCGTGCATGGTGGGCGGCTACCTGCTCGCAGCCTGGTCGATAGGCCACCTGGAGCTGACACTGGTGGAACCGCTGCTGACCACCTACCTGATCTGGGCCCTGGTGCTGGCCGTCCCGATGTCCCGCCAGGCCGTCAAGCCCACCGAGGTGGCCGGCGCGCTCATCCTGATCGGCGGGGTCACGCTGCTGTCGGTGGCCCGGTCGACCAAGCCCGTTGGCCTGTCGTTCGGCTCGTTCTCGCACTGGTACGCGGCGGCCATCATCGCGGGCATCGCGTTCGCCGCCGTCCATGCCGGCCATCACAGGCGCGGGTCCGCGCGCGCCACTCTCACCGGCCTCGGGGCCGGCCTGGTCTTCGGCATTCAGGACGCGCTGACCAGGCAGACGCTGGAGATCTTGCAGGGAAGGTCGTACTCGTTCACGGTGCTGTTCACCAGGTGGCCTGCCTACGCCCTGGTCGGCGCCGGCATCCTGGGCTTCTGGCTGATGCAGAACGCGTTCAGCGCCGCCCCGCTGCGTGCCTCGCTGCCCGCCGTCGCCGCCGGCGAGCCGGTCGCCGGCATCGCACTCGGGATCCTGGTGTTCGGTGACCGGATACAGGTCTCGGCCGGGGCGCTCGCGATGGAAGCGGGCGGCATCGCCGCGCTGATCGTCGGTGTCGTGGCGGTGGCGCGCTCGTCGGCCTTCAGCGGGCTGCGCAGGATAGCCGACGACATCAGGCCGGGGCCGGATTCCGCCGGCTACGCGAACCCGCGGGGCACACCGGGCCAGAGCCCCGCGGACGGCTCGGCCGGCCGAACGGCCGCCGAGCCGCGCCGGCCGCGGCGCTCGCCGCCGGGCCGCCGGCCCGCAGGTCCTGCCGCCGGGCAGCCGGCGGAGAAGAACGGGACGGACGAGCCCGGCCGGGTCAGGGTCTTCCGGCGCCGGGGGCGGGAGCCGGGAACGACACAACCTGACCCGTAGGTTCCGACGGCGCGGGGCCGCCCCAGGTCTGCCCGACCACGAACAAGCGCGGGTCCTGCCCGCGGCTGAGGGCGCACGCGAAGGCGCCGCGATCCAGGTCCACGGTGGCGAGCACCTCGCCGCCTTCGCGCACCCGCACGCAATGCCGGTTGCCGACGTCGGCATACCAGACCGCCTCGGCGTCCATGCAGATCCCGTCCGGGTGGTCCCCGGGCGTCGCTGCCCACACCCGCCGGCCGCCCAGGCCGCCGTCGGCGCCGATGTCGTAGGCGGTGAGCCGGTTCGCATACGACTCGGCGACGATCAGCGTCGCGCCATCCGGGGTGATCGCCATGCCGTTGGGGAAGGCGAGGCCGTCGGCAACTCGGCGGACGCGGCCGTCCGGAGTGACCAGCACGATCAGGCCGGGGGCGAACTCCCCGCCGGGGAAGTCGAAGCCGATGCAGTTGACGTACGCGTTGCCCTCGTCGTCGGCCACGATGTCGTTCCACGGCTTTTCCGAGACCCCGGAAAGGTCGGCGTGCCGGGCAAGCGATCCGTCGGGCTCGCGGCGCAGCAGGCGCCGCTGCGCCGAGTCCACGACCAGCAGCCGCCCGTCGGGCAGGAACTCGATGCACATCGGAAACGACGCCACGCTCGCCATGACCTCATGGCTCCCGCCGGGCTCGAGGGCGATGACCTGGTTCGCGCCCCAGTCGGAGAACCAGAGCCGCCCGTCGTGCCAGCGCGGTGACTCTCCGAACGCGATGCCTTCCATCAAGACTTCGGGTCCGCTCACGACATGACTCCCTCCGCGTGGTACCGGGATAGACCGGCCCCGGCACCAGAACTCATCGATGATCCGCTCGCCCGGGCGGCGCGTTTACTCGCTGGGCGAACCTCTTACAGCTGACCCCGGCCCGCCGGCTGGTTAGCGTGGGAGCGTGGCGCAGACGCTGGCGCGGTATGACGAGTTCGCCGAGTGGTACGAGCAGTGGATCGGCGACGCGCCGCCGCTGATCGCGGCACACCCCGGCCTGCTGCCCGCCGCGACCGGTGACCGGGTGCTGGACATCGCCTGCGGGCAGGGCCGGATGAGCCGCTATCTGGCCGCGCTGGGGGCGGACGTTGTCGGAGTCGACATCTCTGACGCGATGCTCGGCAAGGCACGCGAGGCCGGCCCCGGGGGCATCGCCTACCTCCGCGGCGACGTTACCCGCCGCCCCGCCTGGTGGGACGGGCGTCCGTTCGACGGCTGTACCTGCGAGCTGGCGCTGATGGACATCGACGACCTGGCGGGCACCCTGTCCACCGTGACGACCGTGCTCCGCCCGGGCGGATGGTTCGTCGCCTCGATCGTGCATCCCTGCTTTCCCGGCAAAGAGCGAGGCCAGAGCAGCTGGCCGGGAGAGGGCTACGAGCGCGAGGGCTGGTGGACCTCGGCGGACCACAATCCCGACGGCGTCAGGATCCGGGTGGGCGCGACGCACCGCAAGCTGTCCACGGTCCTGAACGCCCTGCTCGAGGCCGGGCTGGAAGCCGAGCGGTTCGTCGAGCCGCCGGCTCCGGTGCCGACGTACCTGCTGTGGCGCTGCCGCCGCCGCTGAGTTGCCCTGACCGCGTCGACCGCCACGGAGGTCCGCCGTGCCCGCTGCCGCCACCTCGCCTGATCCCTGCGGCTCGCCGCCCGCCGCCGAGCTGCACGTCCATGTGGAAGGAACGCTGGAACCCGCCGCCGTGGTCGCGATGGCGGCGCGCAACCGCGTGACCATCCCGGTGACCGATCCCGCGGAGCTGCTCGCCCGGTACTCCTTTTCCGATCTGCAGTCCTTCCTCGACCTGCACTACGCCAACCTGTCGGTGCTGCGGACCGCGCAGGACTTCTTCGAGCTCGCCACCGGCTACCTCGACCAGGCCCGCCGGTGCAACGTCCGGCGGGCCGAGATCTTCTTCGATCCGCAGACGCACGTCTCGAACGGGGTCGCGCTGGAGGCGGTGATGGAGGGCCTGACCGCGGCCGTCCGCGACAGCGAGCGCACCCACGGGGTATCCGCCGACCTGATCATGTGCTTCCTGCGGGACCGGGGCGCCGAGGCCGCCGGCCAGATGCTGAACGCGATCTTGCCGTTCCGGCGGGACATCATCGGCGTCGGCCTGGACTCAACCGAGATCGGCTACCCGCCGGAGCTGTTCGCCGACGTCTACGCCCGCGCCGCGGCCGAAGGCCTGCACCTGGTGGCACACGCCGGCGAGGAGGGCGGGCCCGAGACCGTCGCGGCCGCGCTGGACGTCCTGCACGTCGAGCGGGTGGACCACGGCATCCGGGCCATGGAGGATCCCGGGCTGGTACGGCGGCTTCGTGACCAGCGCGTGCCGCTGACCGTGTGCCCGCTGTCCAACGTGTGCCTGCGGGCGGTCGACACCATGGCCGACCACCCCCTTCCGGCGATGCTCGACGAAGGGCTGCTGGTCACCGTCAACAGCGACGACCCGCCCTACTTCGGCGGGTACATAGACGCGAACTACGCCGCGGTCCGCGAGCACTGCGGCCTCACGCCCGGCCAGCTCGAAACCCTGGCCCTCAACTCCTTCGACGCCGCGTTCATCGACGACTCCCGCCGGCGGGCCTGGAAACAGGAGGTGCGCGCGTTCTTCGCCCGCTAACCCACCGCTAGCCCCGGCCGCGTTCTTCCAGCGCGCGCAGGGCCTCGGCGAACGGCCGCTCCAGCCAGGCAAGGTGGTCGGCCTCGCCGTGATGGTGCGTCGTGAGCCGGTCGGACCTGCGGACCGCGGTGTGCCGCACGTACTCGCGGGCACCCTCGACGAGCGTCCGGATATAGCGGATGCCCTCGGGGTCGGACATCGTCCAGTCGCCGCCGCACGCGACGTAGACCGGCGAGGTGTGGGCGAAAACCCGCCGGCCCCATTCATCGAGGTGGTAATCGACGCCGACCGCCCGGCAGGCTATCCACGAGTTCGCGCCGACCCGCAATTCCTCGGTGATTTCGGCCTGCCGCCCGCCGCCCGCCTCCGCCCTCGCGACGACCTCGCCGTTACGCACGACCTCGAGCGAACGGAGCGGGAAGATGCTGCGCACCGCGGCATGGATGCTGACCGTCCCGGGCCCGGACAGCCCGACGGTATCGCCCGGCTCTCTCCCGTCGACCGAGAGCGACACCAGCGGCCCGCCGGAAAGGAACGTGCGGCCCGACCGCACCGCCCGGCACCAGGCCGCATAGCTGAACTCCTCGTCCAGCCGCGCGTACGTGCGATACAGGCCGACCGGCACGGCACTCGACATCTTGTCCGTGCCGCCGACGAGCGGCAGGCGGTAGCCGCTGTTCAGATACCGGTAGTACTCGAGCATCGCGTCGTCGGACTGGGCCAGCATCTCGACGGCGTCGGCCCGGCCGGTCGCGACGAGAACGGCCGGCTCGCCGTTCGGATTCGGGAAATGCGCGGCGACGACCGTGCCGCCCTGGGCGTGCGTCCGGTCGGCCCAGTCGCTCAGCGTCGCGTCCAGCGCGCCGCCGAGCTCGGCCTCGTCGGGACCATCGCTGCACCACGGCATGACCGGTTCTTTCAGGCCCCACAGGACCATGTGGCCGAGCGCGTGCTGCCGGTTCTCCTGGCCGACATACGTCACGTAGCCGCCGCCGTCCACGACGCCCGGCCGGCCGGAGAAATCCTCGGTGTTCGTGAACAGCGCGCCCCACTGCGTCTGCAGCAGGTTGACGACGCGCAGGTCCTCTCCCCGCTGTTCGAGCTGGGCTCCCGGGGTCGAAAGAAAATGCACGTGCGAATCGCCGGACCACCATCCCTGCGAGGCCATGTCGGCGACGCGCCCGATCCGCAGCGTCAGCTCCCGCTGGCCCGGCTCGATCCGCACGGTCTGCCGGAGCGGCTGGTACTCGAACCCGCGCGCGACGTCCACGACGACGTCGCCGCGCGGCAGCCATCCCTGGCAGGTGCCGTCGATATACGCGTAGGTGCGCTGACCAAGCCGGACGTCACCGCCGACGTCGTAATGCCAGCTGCCGAGATTCTGCGTGACGTGATTGTGGTGGCCGTGCGGCTGATAGGGAACTCCCGCGGCCGAGCGGAAGTGGACCCGGCACGGCACCGGGCGCCCGGTCGCGTCGTCGACGACGCTGACGTGCACCCAGTTGCGGCCGTCCTCCGCCAGCTCCAGCAAGACCCGGCCGGCGTCCGCCCGGCCGTCGCGTTCGACGTCGCCCCAGCGCACCCTGCCGAGCTCGCTGTCGCCCCGCCGGACCGCGACGGTGGCCGACGGCAGCGCCGCGATCGAGGTGTACGCGGACTCTGCCTCGGTCCCTCCCCAGCCGGCCCGGTCGTCCTCGCCGGGCAGCGGCTGCGGATAGGTCGCCACGCCCCGGTCCACCTCGACATCGAGGACGCCGCCCCGCCCGTCCTTCGCCACGAGCCGCACCGGGCGCGCCGGCGTCGCCACGAACGGGTGCTCGTCAACGTCGCTGGTCGTGATGCCGGCGACGACGAATCGCCCGCCGCGCGGGATGAACTCGATCCGTTCGACCGGCCGGTCCGGACGGGGATTCTCCCAGCACCACAGGTAGTACCCGGCCGGCCAGCCCATCTCGTGCTCGCACAGGCGCATCCCGGCTTCGTCCCACCGGCCCTCCAAACGCGGCAGGCTGTGGTCGCTGGTGTCGGTGACGGCGAGGAACGGCAGACGGCCCCACCCCGGCGGGACCACCTGGATTTCGAACCGCTCCCGGATGGGCGCCGTGACAACCTCGCCGCCCGCCAGGTGAAACGCGTACTCCGCCACGACCTGCCCGACGGCGTGACCGGCCGGCGCGCCCGGCTCGAGCAGCCGGTGCGCGACGATCACCCGCCGCGCGATCCGCCCGATGCCGACCGAGGTCGGGGCGCCGGGCAGCAGCAGGCACCGCTGCGCGGACGGCGGCTGCGACCCGATCAGGAACGGCAGCCCGCGCAGGTCCACCCTCCCGAGCCGGACGTCGCCCGGCTCATCGCCAAGCACGTCCACACCCGCGTTGCAGGCGGCGGAAAGGTCGACTGGCTCATAGCTCGGCATGCGTCCGATCGTAGGAAAACGGCCGCGATGATCCCACTCGATTTCGCCCGCGGACGATCATGGTTCCCGATCGTCGGCCTGATCCGGCCAGACGCCGATGTGGTCGGGCTCCTCCTGCAATTCGACCCGCTTGCGCATGCCGAGGCGCCGGGTCATCTCGCGCGGGAGCTGGACCCGGCGCGCCCGGTCCAGCGTCGCGTACTCGCGTGCGTGCAGCGTGGTCTCGCCCCGCTCGTCGGTGGCCGCGTGCCGTATCGTCTCGCTGCTCGTCTTGCCGTCCCTGATCGCGATCGTCCGCCGCACCTGCGACGACACGACCGGGTCGTGGGTGACCACCAGCACCGTGACCCCGAGCTCGGTGTTGGCGGTCTGCAGGGCGGAGAACACGTCCCGGGCGGTCGCGGAGTCCAGCTCGCCGGTGGGCTCGTCGGCCAGCAGCACCTTCGGCTGGTTCGCGAGCGCCGTGGCGATCGCGGCGCGCTGCTGCTCACCGCCGGACATGCGGTCGGGAGTCCGGTCGGCGCAGTGCGCGATGCCGAGGGTGTCGAGCAGGAGGCGGGCGCGCCGCAGCCGCTTCCGGCGGCCGGGCGAGCTCAGCCGCATCGGCAGCAGCACGTTCTGCCGCGCGGTCATGTAGGGCAGCAGGTTCCGCGACGTCTGCTGCCAGATGAAGCCGGTGACGCTACGCCGGTAGGCCAGCCGCTCCCGGGCACTCATCGCGCCCAGGTTGTGACCGGCCACCCACACCTTTCCCGCCGTCGGCGCGTCCAGCCCGGCGAGGATGTTCATCAGCGTGGACTTGCCGCTGCCCGCCGCGCCGATCATCGCTGTCAGCTCCCCCTCGGCGATCAGCAGGTCCAGCCCTTGCAGGGCCTGCACCTCGATGCCCTCGCCGGAGTAGATCCGCACCAGCTGGTCACAGACGATCATCCCGTCCGCCTCGGTGGGGAGCTGGTCCTGGGGAACATGCGTCGCAGGCTCGGTCATCGGCGCGGGCCTCCTTCAGTCAGCGATCCGCAGCGCCCTGGCGCTGCCGCGTTGGTAGGTGATCACGGCCTGAACGGCCAGGACGAGCAGCGCCGCCACGACAAGCCCGGCCGCGGAGGCGGCCAGCGGGAACACGGCGGGAGCGACCGGCCCGGTCACGCCGAACGCCGCCAGGTTCAGCGACGGCCCGGCCAGGCAATCGGCCTCATGCGGGCACCTGTCAGCGGGCCCGTGCGATCGGCCGCTTCTCGGCCACACGGCAGCCATGCGCTCTATTCCTTTCCTCAACGGGCCCGGCGGGGCCTTTTTGCGGGTCAGAACGGGTCGATGCAGCAGGGGGCGAGCGGAGCCCACAAGGCGGTCGCCGCCTCGTTCAA
>Ga0335073_10009100_pt1 | contig 13929 bp, 9 predicted proteins | sample Lox_Sample_22_FD_207093 | JGI IMG/M metagenome (GOLD analysis project Ga0335073, IMG submission 207093) | Soil microbial communities from Loxahatchee National Wildlife Refuge, Florida, United States - Lox_Sample_2.2 | ecosystem: Environmental > Terrestrial > Soil > Wetlands | place: USA: Florida... | reverse complement strand
CAGAGTAACACCTGGCGGCGTCGGCGGGAAGGCTCGAATTCTTACGTTGAATAGTGAAATCGGGAGGGAGAAGAGTTAGAAGTGGTGCGTACCGAAAAGCCGCGAACACAGGGAGCGATCCTGAGTCGACAGGCCACACAAAACGATCGCCTGTCCCACGTCCCGGCGGTCTAGACCGGCACGGCCGAGCGGATGAACCGGACGATGGCGTCGAGGCTGGCGCCAGGTTGAAACACCGCCGCCACACCCTGTTTTTTCAGCGCTTCGGCGTCTTCGTCGGGCACGATGCCGCCAACGATCACGATCACATCGGTCATGTCTTTCTCGCGCAGCAACTCCATCACCCGCGGAACAATCGCATTGTGCGCGCCCGAAAGAATGGAAAGCCCGATCACCTGCACGTCTTCCTGCAGCGCCGCGTTGACGATCATCTCCGGCGTCTGCCGCAGGCCGGTGTAGATCACCTCCATGCCGGCATCGCGCAACGCCCGCGCGATCACCTTCGCGCCGCGATCGTGGCCGTCCAGGCCGGGTTTCGCAACCAGAACTCGAACCGGATTTGACATGAATCTCCGAAGCGCTAGAGGTGCGCCGTCTCCTGGTAGGTGCCGAATACGGAACGCAGCGCGTCCATGATCTCGCCCAAGGACGCGTACGCGCGCACCGCATCCAGGATGTACGGCATGGTGTTCTCCGTGCCTTCGGCGGCCCGACGCAGCGCATCCAGAGACTGCTGCGCGCGCCCGTTGTCGCGCCGCGCGCGCAGCGATGCCAGCTTCTGTTCCTGATGCTGCGCCGCGGACTCGTCAATCTGCAGCAGCTCGATCGGCTGATCGTCCGATTGGTACCGGTTGACGCCCACGATGACACGATCGCCGGCTTCCACTTCGCGCTGGTAACGATAGCTGGCAGCGGCAATCTCGGATTGCGGGAATCCCACTTCGATCGCCGGAATCATGCCGCCCATTTCATCGATGCGGCGAATGTAGTCCTGCGCGGCCGATTCGGTCTGCTCCGTCAGGGTCTCCACGAAGTAGCTTCCGCCGAGAGGATCGGGGGTGTTCGGAATGCCGCTCTCGTGCGCCAGAATCTGCTGCGTCCGCAGCGCGATCGTGACCGCGTGCTCGCTCGGCAGCGCGTAGGCCTCATCCAGCGAGTTGGTGTGCAGCGATTGCGCCCCGCCCAGCACCGCGGCCATCGCCTGCAACGCGGTGCGGACGACATTGTTGTAGGGCTGTTGCCACGTCAACGAGCATCCCGCTGTCTGTGCGTGGAACCGCAGCTTCCAGCTTCGCTCGCTGCGCGCGCCATAACGGTCGCGCATGGCCATCGCCCAGATTTTTCGTGCCGCGCGGTACTTGGCGATCTCTTCGAAGAAATCGCTGTGCGCGTTGAAGAAGAAGCTCAGCCGCGGCGCAAATTCGTCGATCGCCATGCCGCGCTCGAGCGCCCAATCCACGTATTCGATGCCGTCACGCAGCGTGAACGCCAGTTCCTGAACGGCCGTGGATCCGGCTTCGCGGATGTGGTAACCCGAGATGGAAACCGGATTGAACTTCGGGGTATGGCGCGCGCCGAATTCGATCGTGTCCGTGACCAGCCGCATCGAAGGACGGGGCGGGAAGATGTATTCCTTCTGCGCGAGGTACTCTTTCAGAATGTCGTTTTGCAGCGTGCCGGAAAGGCGGCTCCATTCCACGCCCTGCTGCTCGGCAATCGCCAGGTACATCGCCCAAAGGACCGCGGCCGGAGAGTTGATGGTCATGGACACCGTGACATCGCCCAGCGGAATCCCACGGAACAGAATCTCCATGTCCTCGAGCGAGCAGATGGAGACGCCGCACTTCCCGACCTCGCCCAGGCTCATGGCATGGTCCGCGTCGTAGCCCATCAGCGTGGGTAGATCGAAAGCTACCGAGAGACCAGTTTGTCCCTGCTGCAACAAATAGTGATAGCGGCGGTTGGTTTCTTCAGGCGTGGCGAACCCGCTGAACTGGCGCATGGTCCACAACCGACCGCGATACATGTCGGCATGAATCCCGCGGGTGTACGGAAACTCTCCCGGAGGCGGAACGTCGTGGGGAACAGATTCGTACAGGGGTTCAATCGGGACGCCGCTAATTGTCGTAAACTGGCGTTCGGCGGTCTTTGGGTCGGCAGTCTTCATGGCTACCCAGCTATAAAAACATCTTATCAGGATATGCTCAAACCAACCGTTTTTCGCGAGTACGACATCCGTGGCGTTGCGGACATCGAGTTTCCCGACGAGGGCATCACGCTTCTCGGGCAGGCGATTGGCACTTTGCTGGAGCGCCGCGCGGGCCGCAAGATCACCCTGGGCCGCGACACCCGGCTCAGCTCTCCGCGGCTGCGCGATGCATTGATCCGCGGACTGGTTGCCAGCGGTTGCGAGGTGACCGATATCGGCGTGGTCCCCACTCCCGTCCTTTATTATTCCGTCTTCCATTTGGCCGCCGCCGGCGGCGTCATGATTACCGGCAGCCATAATCCATCGGAGTTCAATGGATTCAAAGTGGTCTGCGGCGATTCCACCATCCATGGAGAAACCATTCAGGAGTTGCGCGGGCTGATGGAGAGCGGCGACCTGGCCCATGCCGAGGGCCGCGAGATCAATCGCGACATCGTGCCGGCGTACGTAGAGCAGGTCGCCTCGCAGTTCCAGTTTCCGCGCCGCGTGCGCGTGGTAGTGGATGCCGGCAATGGGACCGGCGGGCCGGTGATGCATCGCATTCTGGAACTCCTCAACGTCGACGCCACCGAAATGTTCTTTGAAATGGACGGCCACTTCCCGAACCACCATCCCGATCCGACTGTTCCCAAAAACCTGGAAGCGCTCATCGCCAAAGTCCGCGACACCAAGGCCGATCTGGGCATCGCCTTCGATGGCGATACCGACCGGATCGGCGCCATCGACGACCAGGGCAACATCATTTATGGCGATCAGTTGATGATCCTCTACGCGCGCGAGATCCTGACGCGCAAACCCGACGCCACGTTTATCGGCGAGGTGAAGTGCTCGCAATTGCTGTACGACGATATCGCCGCGCGCGGCGGCAATCCGATCATGTGGAAGACCGGCCACTCGCTCATCAAAGCCAAGATGAAAGAGACCAAGGCGGCTCTGGCGGGCGAAATGAGCGGCCACATGTTTTTCGCCGACCGCTACTACGGCTTCGACGACGCGCTCTACGCCGCCTGCCGGCTGATCGAAATCGTCGCCAATTCCAATAAGCCGCTCTCCCAACATCTGGCCGACCTGCCGAAGACGGTGACCACACCGGAAATCCGCTTCGATTGCCCGGACGAGCACAAGTTCGAAGTGGTGCGCCGGGCGGCGGAAGTTCTCAGATCCCGCTACAAGACCTCCGACGTGGATGGCGTGCGCGTGTTGTTCGAGCAGGGATGGGGCCTGGTGCGGGCGTCCAACACGCAGCCCGTCCTGGTGATGCGTTTCGAGGCGACCTCGGAGGAGTTGCTGCGTCAATACCGCGAGGAAGTGGAATCGGTGGTGAATCAGGCGGTGGGCGGAAGGTAAGATTGTGGCTCAGGCACTCGATCCTGCCGCATCGGCACTCATGTCGATGCCTGGCGTGTCTTGCTGACGGCCACAATCGCCGAGACGAGTCTCGGCGCGGCCGGCACGAATGCCTGCGCCAAGGAATGCCTGCGCCACATCGATGGGTCACAGTCTTGCGCTACAATTGCGGTCGGTTTTCCATATGAAGTTTACAAGTCTTTTCTCCGTAATTCTTCTCGCGATTCCCGCTCTGCTGCCAGCGGCGGATCCGCCCATGACCAGCGTCGACAAGAAGGCCATGAATATGTCCGTCGACCCGTGCGTGGATTTTTATCAATATGCCTGCGGCAACTGGATTCAGGCCAATCCGCTGCCCGCCGACCGTTCGCGCTGGGGCCGATTCGCCGAGCTGTCGGACCACAATGAGCACGTGCTGCTCGATATGCTGCAGGGCGCGGCGGTGGTGAAGGCCAATCGAAGCCGCATCGAGCAACAGATCGGCGACGCTTATGCGAGTTGCATGGATACGGCAACAATAAATGCTCGCGGGATTGCGCCTTTGCAGCCGGAACTGGCTCAGATTGCGGCCATCGCCAACGCGGCGGACGTCACTTTGGTTACCGCCCGTCTGCATCGCCAGGCAGTCGGCGTGATCTTCACATTCGGCTCCCGGCCGGACGCCAAGGATTCCACCAAGACCATTGCGTTTCTGGCGCAAGGCGGTCTCGCCTTGCCCGACCGCGACTATTATCTGAAGACAGATCCCAAAAGCGTCGAGATCCGCCAGAAGTATGTCGAACACATGACGAAGATGTTCCAGCTTGCCGGCGATTCCGCGGAAAGCGCGGCGGCCAAGGCGAAGATGGTGCTCGATCTGGAGACCGCGATCGCCAATGCCTCGGCCGATCGCGTCACGCTGCGCGATCCCAACAAGACCTACCATATCGTTACCCGGCAGGAACTAGCGGCGATGGCGCCGGCTTTCGACTGGAATCTGTACTTCAAGGAAATCGGCGCGCCGGCCTTCGATACGCTCAACGTCTCGTGGCCCGATTACGTGAAGAAGGTGAGCGCCTCGCTGTCGGCAACACCGATTGGCGCGTTCAAGGCTTATTTTGAATTTCATCTGCTGCACGCGCGCGCCGCCCGCCTCCCGGAGGCCTTCGAAAACGAAGACTTCGACTTTTGGCAGCGGACGCTTTCCGGCACGCCGCAACCGCGGCCCCGGCAGTTCCGCTGTGTGCAGTTCGTCGACCGGTCGCTGGGCGATCTGCTCGGACAGAAATACATTGAACTGGCCTTCGGCGCCGACGCCAAGGCGCAGATCACGCAGTTGGTCGCCAACCTGGAAAAGGCCATGGGAGAGGACATCCGCAATCTGCCGTGGATGACCGAGGAGACCAAGAAAGCAGCCATCGCCAAGTTGAATGCCATCACCAACAATGTCGGATATCCCAAGAAATGGCGAGATTACGGAAACGTAAAGATCACCCGCGACGATTTCTATGGGAACGCCCAACGCGTCACGGACGTACTCTACCTGCGGCAGATCGAAAAAATCGGCAAGGCCACGGACAAGACCGAATGGGGCATGACTACGCCGACTGTTAACGCCTTCTATAGCCCTCAAAATAACAGCATCAATTTCCCGGCCGGTATTCTGCAAACGCCGTTCTTCGACCCGCACCGCGACCCGGCCGTGAACTACGGGGGCGTGGGAGCCGTGATCGGACACGAGATGACGCATGGTTTCGACGACCAGGGGCGCAAGTACGACGGCGACGGCAACCTGCGCGACTGGTGGACGCAAAAAGATGGCGCCGAATTTGAAAAGCGCGCCAGTTGCATCGCCGACGAGTATTCCGGCTTCAGCCCGATGGAAGGTGTGAATCTCAACGGCCGGCTGACCCTGGGCGAGAACAGCGCCGATAACGGCGGCCTGCGGATCGCCTACATGGCCATGGAGAACGCGACGAAGGACAAGCACGAAAAGGTGGATGGATTGACCCCGGAGCAGCGCTTCTTCCTCGGCTTCGCCCAATTGTGGTGCGAGAACATGCGGCCCGACGAAGCCCGCCAACGCGCGATGACCGATCCGCATTCGCCCGGCAAGTTCCGCGTGAACGGCACCGTGGTCAACATGCCGGAGTTTCAAAAAGCATACTCGTGCAAGGCGGGACAGCCGATGGTGCACGAGAATTCCTGCCGCGTGTGGTAGAGCGCAACCAGTTGCGCTTTGAATGCCAGCCCGGCTGTACGGCGTGCTGTGAACAGAAGGGGTTCGTAAACGTAAACGATGCCGACGTGGAGCGCGCAGCCGTGTTCCTCGGCATGACACCGCGGGAATTCGAGAAAAAATTCGTGTATCGCACGCGGCATCGTATGCGTTTGCGCGTTCCGCGCGGGAAGAGCTGCCATTTTCTGCGCGAGGGGGGCTGTTCCATCCATCCAGCCAAGCCGACCCAATGCCGGACATTCCCGTTTTGGCCGGAGATGGTCCAGGTCTGGAGTGAATGGAGGAAGACCGCGCGATATTGCCCGGGGATTGGGACCGGTCCGCTGGTGCAGTTGGAAACCGCCAGAAAACAAGCCAATGAGATGAAAGAAGCCCATCCCTTGCTCTACGAGAAATGAGGCTGGCGAAGAGTTGGCGAAGAGCAAGAATACTGTACTAAAATTTCCGGCTTTCGCCGATATGAATAGCAAGGGGAGACCGTAAGCATGAGTCGAGACCGCGCGAGTATCGGAGTTCAGCCAAGCATGGTGAAAAGCGCCCCGGCAGGTCGCCGGGCGGATTATATTGAGCCGGCGCCGGTTGGCGACATCCTTCACGAGCAGCTCGACTATTTGATCGCCCACTCCGCGGATTCCTGCGCTCCTGGCTGCGAAGACTGCGTGCGGCTGCAGCAGGTGCAGGGTTGGCTTTTGATGCCGTTTCGTGGCCGGCGAAGCAGCCGTTCCGGCCGTGCCGCATAGCCGCTCCTTTTCTTTCCACAGTTTCACCACTGTAACTTGGTGAACGAATTGTCCCCACCCGGCGCGCCTCGCGCCGTACCGAACTGCGCGCGCCCAATCCGGCTTGACAGAGACCATAAAGTGGTTCAGTCTAGGCATAGACCAAACTAGGTTGTGCTGGAGGACAAGGGAACACATGGGCTTTCTGAATCGCATTCGTAGAAACCGCATGGCGGAGGGCGTGCCGGACGAGCTGCGGGCCCATCTGGAAGAGAAAATTTCAGACCTCGTCGAGAGCGGTGTCCCCGAAGCGGAAGCTCGCGCCCGCGCCATTCGCGAACTCGGGAACCCGGCGATCCTCGCCGAAGCCAGCCGCGAGGTCTGGGGATGGGTATGGCTGGAGCGGCTCCTCCAGGATGTGCGCGTCGGACTGCGAAGAATGGTCCGCAATCCCGGATTCACGGCGGTAGCAGTCCTCTGCATGGGACTGGGCGCCGGCGCCACTACCGCCATCTTTAGTGTCGTTGACGCCGTGCTCTTTCGGCCGCTGCCGTATGCCCAGTCCGATCGCCTGGTGCGCGTCTTCACCGAGTTTCCGAAGGAAATCACCAGCAATTCGCCCAACGGGCTGCGCCACTTCTGGCTGTCTCCTCCGGAATACCTGGAAGTGAAGCGAGACACGCAATCGTTCGACGCGTTTGAAAGCTGGATTAACGGCCCTGCCAATATCGCCGGAAACGACGAACCGGTGCGCGCCACGGCTTCCTTCGTGACCGGCGGCATGCTGGCCATGCTGGGAGTCCGTCCGGAAATCGGCCGCTTGCTCAATGCCGATGACGATCGCCCGAACACGCCCGTCACCGCGGTGCTCTCGTACGACCTGTGGCAACGCGCCTTTGGTGGCGATCCATCGGTTCTGAACCGCGACATCCGCCTGGATGGGGGCCCGTGCACGGTAGTTGGGGTCATGCCGCGCGGGTTCAACTTTCCTCCGGGCGAAGTCAATCCATCGGAACTATGGTCGCCGCTGCAGATCGATCCGGCCAAACCCGGCGGCCGCGGATCGCATTTCCTGTCGATTCTGGCTCGCCTTCGGCCCGGCGTCACCATGGCGCAGGCGCAAAGCGAGCTGGACCGGTACGTGATTCATTCCAGCCAGACCCGCGCGCGCAATCAGCATCCCTTCAGCCTGGATGCTCACCCGCTCGTCATGGCTGGATTCCAGAATGAAATCGTTCACCCGGTGCGGCCGGCCATGCTGGTGCTGCTCGGCGCGGTGGGATTCGTCCTGCTGATCGCCTGCGTCAATGTGGCCAACCTGCTGCTCGCGCGGTCCGAAGCCCGCCGCCGGGAAATCGCCGTGCGAGCGTCGATCGGCGCGGGTGCGAGACAATTGCTCCGTCAGTTCCTGGTAGAAGGCGTGCTACTCTCGCTCGCCGGTGCGATGGTCGGTGTCATTCTGGCCGAAGGCGGCCTGCGCCTGCTGGCGGCTACCGGCGCCGGAAGCATCCCCCGCGCGGAGGAAATCGCCATCGATTGGCGCGTGCTCCTCTTCGCCCTGGCGATTGCGCTGGGCACCGGTGTCATTTTCGGACTGGCTCCGATTCTTCACATCCGGCCGTCGGGATTGCACGACATTCTGAAGTCGGCCACCGGCCGCTCCACCAGTTCCGCCGCCACCAGCCGGTTCCGATCCGTGCTGGTTAGCGCGGAACTGGCTCTAGCGCTGATCCTCCTCATCGGCTCCGGCCTGATGGTGAAAGCATTTTGGAAGCTGCAGGAGGTCGATTCCGGCCTTAACCCCGACCATCTGCTCACCATGCAGATCTCGCTGCCGTCGTCGGCATACACCACGGAAACCCAGGCCCACGGCTTCTGGTCGGCGCTGCTGGCCCGCGTCGGCGCGTTGCCGGGGGTTGCTTCGGCCGCGATCGCCAGCGGTCTTCCGCCGGTGCGGCGAGTGAACGCCAATACCACTCCGGTCGAGAACCGGCCGATGGAGCCGAGTGGATTCCCGCCGGCAATTGACTTCTACAATTTTGTCGATCCCGGCTACTTCCGTGTCGTCGGCATCAAATTGGTCGAAGGCAGGCTGCTCAACTCCGGCGACGCCGATGGAGCGCCGCCGGTGGTGGTAATCAACCAGGCCATGGCGCGCGCGCTGTGGACGCGCGAGACCGCGTTGGGACACCGCGTGAGAACCGATTTCCCCAACGGCCAGTGGCGGACGATCGTGGGTGTGGTGGGCGACGTCAAGAACGCCGGACTCGACAAGCCCGCCGGCACCGAGATGTACATCCCGTATCAGCAGACCTCGACAATTCCAGGGGTCACCACCAACTTCGTCGCCAGGGCGTCGCTTGTGATCCGCGCCAAAGTCGATCCGCTCTCCCTCGCCACCGCGGTGCACGCCCAGGTCCGCGCGCTCGATCCGGCGATTCCCATCGCCAGCCTTCGCACCATGGACGACGTGATGTCGCGCGCCGTGTCGCGTCCGCGGTTCCTCACGCTGCTGATGACGCTGTTCTCCGCGCTGTCCCTCGTCCTCGCCGCGCTTGGAATCTATGGCGTGATGTCGTACGCGGTGGCGCAGCGTACGTCGGAAATCGGCATTCGGATGGCGCTCGGGGCCCATCGCAGCCACGTCCTGCGGCTGGTGGGCGCAAGCGGATTGCGCATCGCCGTCGCCGGAACCGTCGCCGGAGCCGTCGGCGCGTTTGCGCTCACGCGGTTCCTCTCGGGGCTGTTATTCGGCGTCAGCGCGCTCGACGTCGCCACGTTTGTGGCGATGGCCGGGGTGCTGGGATTGGTGACGCTGGTGGCGTGCTACGTCCCCGCGCGCAGAGCCAGCCGTACCGAACCGACCGTGGCGCTGCGGTACGAGTAACTCATGGTCCTTCGGACCACAACGAAGGATGAAAATTTTGGGCGGCTCGATGCCTGTAACCTGCGAACGCGATTAGCCACCCTACGATAGACGCCGACTCACTCTGGCGCTGGTCCAAGCCCGCGTAGGAGTATGGCCCGGATGCTGCTGAGGCACAACGAATGGTCACCTCCGGAAGTCGCGGAGAGCCCGCGTAGGAGAATCTCGTTTTTGCCGGCATCCATCGCAGCTTGGCCAATGAGAACTATCGTGGAAGTAGTATACGAGCGTTGCGCTGGCCTGGACGTACAGAAGAAGAGCATTACGGCCTGCGTGTTATGGGCGTTGCCGAAAGGCAAGAAGAGACACGAGAAACGGCGGTTCGCGACGTTTACGCAAGATCTGCTGGCGATGGCGGATTGGCTGCGGAAATGCGGGGCGACCCACGTGGCGATGGAGTCGACCGGGGTCTACTGGAAGCCGGTTTGGAACATTCTGGAGGAGCACGTCGAAATCCTGCTGGTGAACGCGCAGCACATCAAAGCAGTGCCTGGGCGCAAGACCGACCAGAAGGATAGCGAATGGATCGCCGATCTGTTACAGCATGGATCGCTGAAGGGCAGCTTCGTCCCGCCGACGCCGGTGCGAGAACTACGCGATCTCACCGGTTACCGCGTCAGCCTGGCGCAGGAATGCAACCGCATCGCCAACCGCGTACAAAGGGTGCTTATCAAGTTGGCATCGGTGGCAACCGATGCGTTGGGCGCATCCGGCCGCGCCATGCTGGATGCCATGATCGAAGGCCAAACCGATAGCGCTACGCTGTCGGAGATGTCCAAGGGGCTGTTGCGCAACAAGAGGGCCGAGCTCCGCTTCCGGCGATTATCCACGATGTAATGGCGATCACACCAAGGAAAACGTTGCTGATCATTTTTCGGCGCGTACGCGACGACTCCTCTGAGTTTTATAGCAACCTACGATAGCTGAAAATGCGCCCGTGGAAACTTTCAGACGGCAGTCTTCCGCCGCAGGCGGACCTCTTTAAATTGCCGGCGGACGGAATCGGCCGTCGTCCAAACGACCACCCGCTGACCAGTCAAAGCAGTCCACTCGTGAGATAGTTATGGTCTTCCGTCAAATAACGGAAGAGCTCCATAACTTCTCGCCATAGAATTGGGAAGGCTCGGCATGCACTCGTTGTAAAGGCGGCAGTAACGAGGTCGGGCGCCATTATGCTCAACGAGCATCAACCGCTCCCTGTCAATGCCCTCTGGCACATGGCGGGCGCGATTGTGTTCGGCATTTTCCTGGTGCTGGCGTTCAAAAGCGCGGCCGGCCGCTACACACGCCAGAGCATTCTCTCTATTGCCTCAGCCGCTTTGGCGTTGACATGGAACGCCGGATCGTTCGCTACTTTGCTGTTACATCCGGGAGCCGCACGTTGGAGCATCGAAGCTGTCACGGTGTGCAGCCTGAGCTTTCTGCCGGCTGTACTCTTACATCTATCGCTCGACGGCAAGTTCCGTAGCTTGGCCTTCATGGGCTATCTGTTGGGGGCTATGGCGACACTGATGCATCTGGTTGAGGGTCTGTTTCCCGCTGCGCCCCTGCACCGGTCGGCAATATGGGTGATTGTCTTCGGATTCGGCGCGCTCACCATCATCTACGCAGTCCGCGTCCTCTGGGAAGGAAGGCAAACCCGACAGAGAACATCGCAAATCATCGCGTCCATGTCCTTACTCCTCTTTGCCGTGACGTTCTCGCATTTCGCGTCGGGACACCCGAATCAGCCGTGGAAGGAGGTCCTGATTCACCACGCGGGAATTCCGATTGCATTGTTGATTCTGCTGCAGGACTTCCGGTTCGTGTTTCTGGACGCCTTCGTGCGCTTCCTGGCGAATGTGATCTTCGCCGCTGCTCTCGGGTACGGGGCCCTGCGAGTTTCCGGCGGCCTAGCCGCGAAATTGGGCTCCACGAGTCCCCTGGCAGGTGTTTTCGGACTGGCGGGTTTATGCGGACTCCTCATCCTATTCGCCTATCTACGAGGCATCATTCAGCGGTTACTCACCCGAGCTGTCTTTCGAACCGCGGGCATGGAAAGAGCTGTTCAGGAGCTTCGTTTGAACCCTGACTTTCGCGATGAGCGAGAGTATATCCAATGGGCCTCCGCGCGTCTGGCCGCGGCTGCCGGCACATCAGCGTTTGAGGTATTGGGCCCGGAGATTGGCGAGCTTCTAATGAGTGCGCACTTTTCCGATCTGGATTACCCAACGCTGACGAACGACCGTCCATTGGTGGCCTATGCAGAGTCGGCTTGGGCCGAAGCGATCGTGCCGATTCGCCTTTCGCAAGGAGAGATGCGATTTCTACTTCTCGGACGCCGCCGCGGCGGGCGGCGGTATCTGAGTGAAGACCTGCGCGTACTGAACTACCTGTCAGCGGTTGTGGCCCAGGAGGTCGAACGTTTTCGAGCCGCGGAGGTGCGGCGTCTGGTGTCGGAGGCGGAGCTGCGGGCGTTGCATTCGCAGATTAACCCGCATTTCCTCTTCAATACACTCAATACCATCTACGGAATTATTCCGCGCGAAGCGACTGCCGCCCGGCACACCATCCTGAATCTGGCCGACATATTTCGATATTTCCTGCAGTCGGATAAAACGTTGATCCCACTCTCGGAGGAGCTGAAAATTGTCAGGGCCTACCTGGATATCGAACGTCTGCGGCTGGGTCCACGTCTGCATACCGTAATTGACGTCGACCAGGGTGCCGAAGCTAAGTTGATCCCCGTCCTGTCGGTGCAACCACTGGTGGAGAACGCCATTAAGCATGGACTATCCAAGCGACCCGACGAAGGATGGTTGAGACTTCAGGCGCGACTGTTGGATGGGGAGTTGAAGATCTGCGTGGAGGACTCCGGCGCCGGAGCATACTCCGAAAGGCCCGCATCGCGGACCGGCAGGCCTGGTGTGGGGCTGGCGAACGTGTCGCGCAGGCTCCAGTTGTGCTTTGGTCCGGCATCCGAGGTGCGGATGCAGCAGAGCGAATCGGGCACCCGGGTGGAGTTTTCTGTGCCCGCTGACGCGCCGCACCTGAGTCCCAGCCCAGTTGCCCGCTAATCGCTTGGAGGCGTTTCCCGTGGCTTCCGTTGACGGAGGACTAAAATCCCGTTCACGGCGGATTTGTGTCCTCTGGCAAGTTTTCGCAAGGTTTTCGGAGCGAATTCGATTACACCTACCGAAGGGAGCGTGATGGATGAGGGCCCTCGTGGTGGACGACGAGCCGATTGCCAGAAAGGTGCTTCGGGACGAACTCGAACTCTTTCCGGAAGTCACGGTCGTCGGTGAGGCCGTAGACGGACGTGACGCTCTAATTCAGATTGCCAAGCTCCATCCGGAATTGGTTTTTCTGGATCTTCAGATGCCCGTCATGAGCGGGTTTGAGGTTGTTGGAAGCCTCAACGGTCCGGATGTCCCCGTGGTGATTATTGTGACTGCGTTCGATCAGCATGCCATTCAGGCTTTCGATGCCGGCGCAGTGGATTATCTGCTAAAGCCTGTGAGCACAGCGCGGCTGCGCACGGCAGTTGAGCGAGCCAAGGTCCTATTGGACAAGCCGGCGGAAGTCGCAGCCAATCTGAGCAAAATCGCGGCCATTCCGCAGGCAGAGTCGCCGCTGATGCGCCGCATTGTCGGCCGAATCGGCGGCGACTATTTCGTGCTGGATCTGGACGAAATCCTGGCTTTCCAGGCGGAGCGGGAGTTGGTTTGGGTGATCACAGCGAAACACCGTCTGTTGGCCACGCAAACCCTGCGCGCACTCCAGGAGCGATTGAATGAACCGCAATTCGAACGAGTACACCGCAATGCAATCGTCAACGTGAACCACATCCGGAAAATGAGCGCTCTCAGCAGCCAGCGGTGGCTGATCACGTTAACCAACGGGCTTGAGGTAGTCGTTAGCAAACGTCAAGCACATCACATTCGGAAAATCCTACAGTGGTAAGCGCCCATAATACCCGCTACCAGAGCGTCCGCTGGCGGCGACTTCCAGCCCGCATACACGAAAGGTGCGCCGTTTACAAGATTCCTCTAGGAGTGCGAACCATGGCCACCCATAATCCTGAGAGTATGAAACGCTTCGCTTTGGTTATTGCTGTCTTTGCGCTCACATGCGCCGCGGGCCGCGCTCAGTCCGGCTCCGGCACGATTCGCGGCACGGTCGTCGATCCTTCCGGCGCCGTGGTGAAAGGCTGCGTCGTCGAAATCCTACACCCGGTCTCGCATTACGACCGCACCGTTACGACTAACAGTGAAGGAACCTTCGAATTCGATAATGTTCCGCTCAACAACTATCACATGACGGCCAAGGCACCGAGTTTTCAGCCGGCCGAGCGGGATCTGGATGTCCGGTCAGCCGTTCCCGTGGATGTGAAATTCAGCCTAAAGCTGGGTGAAGCTACCTCTTCTGTTTCGGTGACGGCAGGGGAGGACCTGGTCGAGACTGATCCATCCACCCACACGGACGTGGACCGCCTGCTCTTTGACAAACTCCCCCTGGAGAGCCAGTCTTC
>Ga0335073_10009099_pt1 | contig 13929 bp, 12 predicted proteins | sample Lox_Sample_22_FD_207093 | JGI IMG/M metagenome (GOLD analysis project Ga0335073, IMG submission 207093) | Soil microbial communities from Loxahatchee National Wildlife Refuge, Florida, United States - Lox_Sample_2.2 | ecosystem: Environmental > Terrestrial > Soil > Wetlands | place: USA... | reverse complement strand
GCCGCTGACGCCGGCTGCTTGTCTGCCGCTGACGCCGGCTGCTTGTCTGCCGCTGACGCCGGCTGCTTGTCTGCCGCTGACGCCGGCTGCTTGTCTGCCGCTGACGCCGGCTGCTTGTCTGCCGCTGACGCCGGCTGCTTGTCTGCCGCTGTCACCGGCTGCTCGTGGGTAATGGTGGTCATAAATGATTTCCTTTCGAGGAAGATGGCGTCCCGAATTTGGGCACGTCAAATGAACTTTTGGCGGCGCACTGAAACGCACGCCCGCACAGTCGCATGATTTCCGCTGAATAAGCGCTCGAGCACTGCGTCGCTTGCAAACGCCGTGGCAGAGTGCCGCTTCGAGCGGCAAGCGCCGCGCGGCAGAGCCTGAAGTGCTTGCAGCTGGTTCAGGCGACAGATGTGATGGTCGGCCTAATCGCCGAGCGGCCCGCAGAAAGGCCGCATCCCGTTACATCGGGCTAACACCGACCTGTATACCAGAATTCCCGCCGCCAAGCCAAGATCGTTTCAACTTTTCACGTGTTCGGTAATCACATATGGGACATATCCACCATGACCATGACTGAAACACGTGAAAAGTCGCGGGTGATCAAGGAAATGAGGCGGGTCGAGGAGGCGGATGGCGGGTGGTTCGCGGAGGCGGGTGAGCGCGGTGGCGGGGCTGCCGCCGTCGGGGGGCTGCCGCCGTCGGGGGGCTGCCGCCGTCGGGGGGCTGCGGCCTTAGCGGGGCTGCGGCCTTAGCGGGGCTGCCGTCCTTAGCGGGGCTGCGGCCTTAGCGGGGCTGCGGCCTTAGCGGGGCTGCGGCCTTAGCGGGGCTGCGGCCTTAGCGGGGCGGTCGACGGCGCCGAGCGGAAGGCGCTGCGTTGACATGCAGCCGGATGGCTGCCTATATTTTACATGCAGCCAGATGGCTGCATGTTTCGGTGGTACTGGATGGCGAGGATGGACGAGGTCTTCAGGGCGCTGGCCGATCCCAGCCGCCGCCGGCTGCTGGACAGCCTGAACGCAAGGAACGGGCAGACCCTGCGCGAGCTGTGCGCGGGCCTGGACATGGCGAGGCAGTCGGTCAGCAAGCACCTGGCCGTGCTCGAGGCAGCCAACCTGATCACCGTCGTGTGGCGGGGCCGGGACAAGCTGCACTACCTCAACGCGGTGCCGATCAACGCCATCGCCGAGCGCTGGATCAGCCAGTACGACCGGGAGCGCGTGCGTGCGCTCGCCGACCTCAAGACGGCATTGGAGGAGCCGATGACGAGCACCACCAGCACCGAATTCGTGTACACGACCTACATCAGGACCACCCCCGAGCGGCTTTGGCAGGCGTTGACCGACCCGGCCTTCACCCGCCGCTACTGGGGGCTCTGCCTGGAGTCGGACTGGGCGCCGGGAGCGGCGTTTACTGTGGTCCTGGAGCCGAGCGGCGTGACGGTCGCCGATCAGGAGCAAGTGGTCCTCGAGGCTGAGCCGTTCCGCCGGCTGGCCTACACCTGGCACACGTTCACGCCCGAGTGGGCGGCGAACTATGGGATCAGCGAGGAGCAGCGCGCCGCGTTCGCCGCCGAGTCACGCTCGAAGGTGACGTTCGAGCTCGAGCCGCTCGGGCAGGTGGTCAAGCTGACCGTCCTGCACAACGGGTTCGACCCGGGCAGCGCCGTGCTGGAAGGCATCTCCCAGGGCTGGCCGGCGATCCTGGCCAGCCTGAAGACGCTGCTCGAGACCGGCGAGACGCTTCCCGCGCCGCAGCCGGCTGGGAAAGCCGAGTAAATTTCCGGCCGGATCATGTCGAGAATCGGATCGCGGCGGTGACACCTGGGTGAGCGGCGCCAACGGAGCGCGCACGACCAGGGAGGATGGAGCGATGCGATACATGCTGCTGCAGAACTACGGAGGTGTCGAGTCGGACTGCGTGCCGATGAGCGAGTGGAGCCCCGAGGAGATCCAGGCGCACATCGCGTTCCAGATCGCGCTCAACAAGGAGCTGGCCGACCTGGGCGAGCTGGTCGACGCGCAGGGCCTGGCCGGGCCGGACCAGGCGAAGTTCGTGGTCAGCGACGGGGCCAGCGCCCCGGTGATCACGGACGGCCCGTACCCGGAGGCCAAGGAACTGCTGGCCGGCTACCGCCTGGTGGACGTCGACTCGGCCGAGCGGGCGATCGAGATCGCCGCCCGGGCGTCGGCGTCACCCGGCCCGAACGGGGTGCCGATCAGGCAGCGGATCGAGGTGCGTGAGGTGCTCAGCGCCCCCGACCCGGAGCTGTGACCACGCCGAGCGCCACCGAGGACCTGCTGCGCGAGCTGGCGCCGCAGGTCCTCGCCGCGCTCGTCCGCCGCTACCGGAACTTCGCCGACGCCGAGGACGCGGCGCAGGAGGCGCTGATCGCGGCCGCTGCCGCCTGGCCGCGCGAGGGGCAGCCGGACAACCCGCTCGGCTGGCTGGTCCGGGTGGCCTCCCGCCGCCTGGCCAACGCCTACCGCAGCGAGGAGGCACGCCGCCGGAGGGAGCAGCTGGCCGCCTCGTGGTCGGTGGCCAGCCCGGACCCCGCGACCGGACGCGACGACACGCTGATCCTCATGTTCATGTGCTGCCACCCCTCGCTCAGCCCGGCGCTGGCGATCCCGCTGACGCTCCGCGCCGTCGGCGGCCTGACCACCCGCGAGATCGCCGCCGCGTTCCTGGTCCCCGAGGCGACGATGGCCCAGCGGATCAGCCGGGCCAAGGCCAAGATCCAGGGGTCTGGCGAGCCGTTCGCGCTGCCCGCCCACGATGACCGCCCGGAACGCTTCGCGCAGGTGCTCCATGTGGTGTACCTGCTGTACAACGAGGGCTACACGACCAGCAGCGGGCCCGATCTGGCCCGGACCGACCTGTCCGGCGAGGCGATCAGGCTGGCCCGGGCGATTCACGCCGCAGCCCCGGAAGAGCCCGAGGCTGCCGGCCTGCTCGCGCTCATGCTGCTCACGGAAGCGCGGCGGCCGGCGCGCAGCGGCCCGGACGGCGAACTGGTCCCCCTCGGCGAGCAGGACCGCAGCCGGTGGGACCGGCGGCTCGTCGTCGAGGGCCTCGGGCTGCTCACCGAGGTGCTGCAGAGGGGCCGGGTGGGCGAGTACCAGATCCAGGCGTCGATCGCGGCCCTGCACGACCAGGCTCCCGACCGCGACCGCACCGACTGGCCGCAGATCCTGACCCTCTACGGCCTGCTCGAGGCGATGACCCAGAATCCGATGGCCCGGCTGAACCGGGCCGCAGCAGCGGCGATGGCGCAGGGCCCGGACGCGGGCCTTGCCCTGCTCGACGGCCTCGACCAGCGGCTGGGCGACCACCACCGGCTGCACGCGGTGCGTGCTCACCTGCTCGAGCAGGCCGGCGACGGGGCGGGCGCCGCCGCCGAGTTCCGTGCCGCCGCCGCCCGCGCCACGAACCTGCGCGAGCGGCAGTACCTGACCACGAAGGCGGCCCGCCTGGCAGCCGGGTCCTGAGCGGGCGCCCAGCCCGATCGGCCCACAGGCACGGCTCAGAGCGCGAGCTTCATCCCCTCGTGGGACGCGACGAAGCCGAGCCGCTCGTAGAACCGGTGCGCGGAGCCTCGAGATTTGTCGCTGGTCAGCTGCACCAAGGCGCAGCCCCGGCGTCGCGCCTCGGCGATGGCCCACTCCATCATCGCGGCGCCGAGACCGCGGCCGCGCCAGGCGTCCGCCACCCGCACAGCCTCGATCTGCGCCCGCAGCGCGCCGTGGCGGGCCAGGCCGGGGATGAACGAGAGCTGCAGGGTGGCCACGACGTCCGGGCCGGACTGCGCGACCACAAGGATGTGCGCCGGGTCGCGGTCGATCTCGCGGAACGCGCGCTGATAGCCGGCCAGGTCATCGGGTGTCGTCACGCCGTCCCTCGTCGCGCCGAGCTGGTCGGCGGCCAGCAGGCTCACGATCGTCGGCACATCCGCCGCCCCGGCCCGGCGCAGCACCACCGACGACTCGCCACGCTCGACGACGGCCAGCACGTCCACCCGCCCAGTCTGCCCGGTCCGGTCCGGTCAGTACTCCGCGCCCTCTCGCTGGGCCTGGGCCGGCCGATCCGCTCGTTGAGGTAGCGCCGCTGCTGGAGGTTGGTCGCTGCCCGGGCTGCGGCCCGGTATGCCTCGAGCGCTGCGGCATCACCGTCGGCCATCTGCCCGGTCAGTGGCACGGGCCCCGGTTGGCTTCGCTCGCTGCCGGGTGGCAGTCTTCGGGTGACGGGCATGCAGGAAAGGGGCGCCGTGAGCGAGGAACGTGCCACGATCGGGGTGGTCGCCGTGCTCGGGCTCGGCGAGGCTGGCTCGGCGATCAGCCGCGACCTGGCTGCGGCCGGGGTCACCGTGCGAGGCTACGACCCCGTGGTCGCCGCGCCCGAGGGGGTCGTGGCGGCCGGCAGCGACGCCGAGGCGTGCGCCGGGGCGGACCTCGTGCTCAGCCTCACCACGGCGCACGAGGCCGAGGCCGCGTTCGCCGCCGCAGAACCCGGGCTGTCGCCGGGTGTGCTCTATGCGGACCTCAACACCTCATCGGCCGAGCTCAAGCAGCGGCTCGCGGCCAGCGCCCGGCAGCGGGGGACCGGGTTCGCCGACGTGGCGATGATGGCCCCCGTTCCCGGCCGCGGCATCCGGACGCCGATGCTGGTGAGCGGGGAGGCCGCGGTGCCCATCGCAGTGGCGCTGACCGGTCTGGGCGGGAACGCCGAGGCCATCGACGGGCCGGCGGGCGCCGCGGCCAGCCGCAAGCTGTGCCGCAGCGTGTTCTACAAGGGGATGGCGGCCGCGGTGACCGAGTCGCTGCGGGCCGGGCGCGCCGCCGGCTGCGAGGACTGGCTGCGCGAGAACATCGCCGAGGACATCGGCATGGACATGCTGAACCGTCTGGAGGAGGGCAGCATCACCCACGCCGCGCGGCGCACCGACGAGATGGCCGCCGCGGCCGACCAGCTCCGCGAGCTCGGGGTGCCGGCCAGGATCGCCGAGGCCAGCCGCGACTGGCTGACCCAGCTCAACGACGAGAACGCACGGGCCGCGCGCACGTAGCAACCGTGGCTGCGGGGCACGCCGGGTGCCCGGCGCGGGCGCGGGTACCGGCCTGGCTCAGGCGGGGAGCCGGAACTCCGTGTACACAGCCTTGTGGTCACTGCCCGGCAGCCGGTGCACCGAGGCCGCCAGCACGGTGCACCGGGGATCGACCAGGACATGATCGAGGGTAAGCATCCCCGGGCCGCCGTAGGCTCCCCACGGCGCCCAGGTAGCGACCAGCCCCTTGCCCATCTGGCTGGCGGCGTCGACGTGCCCCAGCGCCAGCAGGTCGCGGAAGTACGCGTGATCCGCGGTGGCGTTGAAGTCCCCGGCCAGCACCCGCGGCGGCTCGACGCCCGGATCCGCCGGTGGCGGCAGGACCGTGAGCTCCTCGCGCGACCGGGCAGCGTTCCGCCGCGACCACAGCGGCTTCGGCGGGTGCGGGTGGACGCAGATCAGGTCGGCGCGCTGGCCGCCGGGAAGCTCCAGCCGCGCCGTGGGCTGGGCGACGGGTATCGGCGTGATCGCCAGCCCGTTGCCGAGCGGGTATCTGGCATAGATCCCGGAGCCATACGCGCTGGCGCCCCTGACGTCGACGATCTCGTGCGGCAGCAGGTCGGTGAGCCCGGCCTGCTTCAGCCCGATCACCGCCGTCTCGGTGAGCTCTTGGAGAAACAGCACGTCGGCGCCGGTGCGCCGGACCAGGCTGACGATCTCGTCCATGTCGGCCCGCCCGTGCATCAGGTTCGCCGTGATGACGCGCAGTACCGGGCCGCGGGTCATCGGCTGAGGCCGCTGGATGGCCCGCGGCAGCACCACAGCGGCCAGCGCCGCACCAGCGAGCGCGGCGGTGGCCGCCGGGCCCTTGCGGCGTAGCACCAGCGGACTCAGCAGCGCGGCCGCGGTCACGTGCGGGGTGAACGACATCAACGGCGTCACCGGCGCCTCGATGCGGCGGTCGCGGTCGGCGGCGGCCAGCCGCGCCCCCGCCCAGCCCGCCGCGCAAGCAGCAGCCAGCCATGAGATCCGCTTCATGCCCTCCCCGATCCGCGACGAGCCCCCGCCTAAGACCTTACGGGGTCGCGTGGTCTGCGTTGTTCAGCACCACGCCGCGTGCAGGTCATGGCCGCACGTCAGCCTGACCCCCTGAGCAGCCGGGACAGGAACACGACAAGGCCGACGCCGGCCGCGGCAGCCGACGAGAGCAGCACCGCGCCCGCCGCCATGTCCTTGGCTGCCTTGGCCAGTGGGTGGTACTCGTCGGTGGACAGGTCGACGAGCGCCTCGACGACCGTGTTCAGCGTCTCGGCGGTGAGCACGAGCCCGATGACCGTCAGCACGCAGGCCCAGTCCGCCGCGCCGATGTGCAGGATCAGGCCGGCGACCACCGCGGCGAGCGCGATCACCAGGTGGACCCGCATGTTGCGCTGGGTGCGGACGACGTGCCATACGCCCTGCCCGGCGAACGAGAAGCTCCGCAAGAAGCCCGACGTCCGAATCGCTGACCGAGCCATCCAGATCACCTTCCGCCCGTGGGTACCGCCAGGGACCAGGCTAGAGCCGGCGTCAGGCCAGCAGCCGGGCACGCCACCGGCGGAACCGGCTGGCCAGCCGCGGCGCACCGGCGTCCTCGAGGCGCGCAACGTGATCGTCGATGTAGTGCAGGTACAGCGGCATGAGCTCGCGGCCGAGCAAGGCGGCGGCCTCGTCCTCGGCCGGCGGCGCGGCGCGCCAGGCGACCGCCGCGGCGACGAGGCCGCCGGCGGGGGCGTCCGGGTCGGCCAGGTAGTGCTCGGCGGCGAGCGCGTTGGTGCCCACCCGCCCGGTGGCCGCGGTGAACAGGAACCGGACCGGAAACAGCACGACCTTGGTCACCCGGCGGGCCCCCCGCGAGGCGAGCAGCGCTGGCGTGCGCACCTCGTGCACCGGATCGTCGCCTCGCCTGTCGTGCATTGCAACGGCTTTGACCCGGCCGGCCAGATCTCGGTCGCCGCCCAGCGTGCCGAGCGCGAACTGCGCGCCGGCCACCAGCAGTTCGGCCCGGCCGGGGCGGGCGACGGCGTCGCGGGCGTCGGCCCCGGCCAGCAGTCGGCCGTACTCGAGCAGGTCAAGCCGGTCCAGCGGGGGAAACCTGCCGCCGTTCACCGTGCCCCGCAGGGTCGACGGTGTTCCCCAGAACACCGAGAGCCTCTCGTGCAGCGGCGATCCGCCGGCTCGCACGGCGCTGGCCACGGCGCGAATCGTGAATCTGTCTTTCACCCGGAACGGGTCGTCGAGGACGAGCCCGAGATCGACGTCACTCACGAGCGGGCTGAACCCCCCGTGCGCCAGGCTGCCCAGCGCGTAGGCAGCGATCAGGCGCGGGCCGAGCGCCGTCTGGAACGCGGCGAGCGCCTGGGCGAGCACGGCCTCGCCCGGCTCGGCCTGGTGGCCATGCATGGCCGATCACGATAGCCGGTGCGGCCAGTTCCGGCGAGGTCTGGAGGTGGGCGGGGGTGGTACGGGTCAGCCTCCGGCGAGGTCTGGAGGTGGGCGGGCGGCGTGGTACGGGTCAGCCTCCGGCGAGGGCCTGCAGGTGGGATTCGTACCCGGCGCCGAACGCGGTGGCGGCGCCGTCGTAGTTGGTGATCAGGCCGGGGCCGCTGGAGCAGTTGAAGTCGGCATTCCAGGCCCACGCCAGGTAGCTGGTGCCTTCGGAGTCCAGCCACGTCATCAGCGGGTCGATGTAGCTGCCGGCGCAGTCGTTCTCGCCGATCTCTCCGGCTATCACCGGGACCTTGGCGATGACCGGCGCGACCTCGCTGGTCCAGCAGGTCTGGTTGTTGCACGCGTTGAAGTTGTAGGAGTGCCAGGACGCGACCAGGCTGTGGTCCGGGTCGGTGGGCTCGTAGGCAAGCCACTGGGTCAGGTCGTTGGCCCATGCCAGCCCGCCGAGCATGATCACGTTGCTGGCGCCGGTCGAGCGGACGGCGTTGACCAGGGTCTGCATCCCGGCAACTGCGTAGGAGATGCCCACGCAGTCGCTGCCGCCGTTCAGCCAGCACTGCCAGCCCTCGGTCTCGTTGCCGCCGTCGGCTTGCTCCGGATAGGGCTCGTTGAACAGGTCGAAGATGACGGCGTCGTTGCCCTTGAAGGCCTTCGCGACCGAGGTCCAGAACGGCACCGATTCCGCCGCGTCCGGCATCGGCTTCTGGCACACCGCCTGCGCCGAGGAGCAGGCGGACGAGCTGCCGGTGTACTGCCCGTCGCTCCAGTGCAGGTCCAGGATCGCGACCATCCCGTTCGCGTTGAGCAGGTTCACGTAGGCCTCGATCGCGTCCTGGTAGTTCGCGCCGGCGAAGGCCGGGTTCACGTACGACTCGCCGTTCCAGCAGGCCTCGTTCAGCGGCACCCGGACCGCGTTGACGCCCCAGCTCTTCATCGCGGTGATCGAGGCCTGATCGCTGGGGCCGTCGAAGATCCCGTTGCCCTGCACACAGGAGTACTCGGTGCCCGAGCGGTCCACCCCGTGCAGCACGACCCGCGTCCCGGCGGCGTTGACCAGCTCATTCCCTGACACGTGCAGCTGTGGTGCCGCCGACGTCGCCGGTGCGGTCGGGGACGGCGACGCGCTGGCCGTCGGCGAGGGGGCGGCCGTGGCGGTGGGCGACGGGCTCGGCGGGGGGGTGGGCGCGGCGCTCTGCGTGGGCGTCGGAGCCGGGGAGGCCACCGGGCCGGCGGACGTGCTGCAGGCCGTGCCGTTCAGCGTGAACGTGGTCGGCGCCGCGTTGGTGCCGCTGTCGCTGAAGTTCGCACCGGCCGACGCGGCGCCGCCGGTGCCGAGCGAACCGTTCCATGACGCGCTGGTCACGGTCACGTTCTCGCCGGACTGGGTCCAGGTGCCGTCCCAGCCGTCGGTCAGCCGCTGGTTGCCGGTGTAGGAGTAGCCCAGGGTCCAGCCCGAGATCGGGGAGCCCTCGTTGGTAATCGCGACCGCGAGCGAGAACCCGGTGGACCACTCGCTCTGCACCGTGTACTGCACCTGGCACGTGGCCGCCGCGGTCGACGCGCTCGACACGGCGGCCACGGCGGCGCTCGCCGCGAGCCCGGCGGCCGCCGCTATGGCCAGGTACCTGGCCCGCCTCGTCCGGAACCTCATGGTGTGGACCTCCGCGAGGATTTTGGGCGCAGCCGCCAAGGGCCGCCGCTTCAGTATGGGGGAATGGGCGTCCGGCCGATGGGATTAAATGCGTTCGCCAAATACCCCTAGGGGAAAACTGGCCCCCTAGGGGAATTGGCTTAATGCTCGGCTTATTGCGAATTCTGATTCTTTGTTACCGGAAGCCGAGATCCACGGAACGGCCGGCGACCACGCCAGCCAGGCCCGAGATCAGCCGGTCGACGCCGACCCCGTCGAGTCGGCGGCCGTCGCGCAGCCGCAGTGCGACGGCGTCGCTTTCCGCCTCCCGGTCGCCGATCACCGCGATGTACGGGATCGGGCGGTCGTGGGCCCGGCGGATCCTGGCACCCAGGGTGGCGTCCGCCGGGTCCCAGCCGGCCCGCAGCCCCGCGCCGGCGGCCCGGTCGGCGACCAGGCGGGCCCGGTCCGCGTTGGGTTCGGCGACCGGGAGCACCAGCAGCTGCACCGGGGCGAGCCACGGCGGGAACGCCCCGTCGTATTGCTCGATGAGGTGCGCGACCATTCGCTCCATCGCCGAGAGCACCCCGCGGTGGATCATCACCGGCCGCTGGCTCGCGCCATCGGAGCCGATAAAGCGCAGATCGAAACGTTCCGGCTGGTTGAAATCGAGTTGTACGGTCGACAGGGTCTCCTCCCGTCCCGCCGGGTCGGTGACCTGCACATCGACCTTCGGCCCGTAGAACGCGGCCTCGCCGGGGGCGTCCTCGAAATCGAGGCCGAGGTCGCTGAGCGCGGCGGCCAGCTGGCGCTCGGCGTCGGCCCACAGCCGGGCGCCGCCCAGGTACCCGTCGCCGCTGCCCCGCCGGGACAGCCGGTAGCGCGCGACGTCGATGCCGAGCAGCCGGTAGCAGCGGCGCACCGACTCCACCCCGCGCGCGATCTCGTCCCGCACCTGCCACGGGGCGCAGAACACGTGGGTGTCGTCGAGGTTGATCTGCCGAACCCGGGACAGCCCGCCGAGCACGCCGGACAGCTCGCTGCGGAACATGCTGCCGAGTTCGTACAGCCGCACCGGCAGGTCACGGAAGCTGCGCTGCTGCGCGGCGTAGATGAGGGCATGGTGCGGGCAGTTGGCCGGCCGGAGGATGAACTCCTCCTCCCCGACCCGCATCGGCGGGAACATGTCGCCGGCGAACTTGGCCCAGTGGCCGGAACGCTCAAACAGCGCCCGCTTGGCCAGCACCGGGGTGTAGACCCGCTGGCAGCCGCCGCGGGCCGCCTCCTCGGCGGCCAGCCGCTCCAGTTCGGCCCTGATCACCGCGCCGTCTGGCAGCCACAGCGGCAGCCCGGCGCCTGCCAGCGGATCGGTGGTGAACAGCCGCAGCTCGCGGCCGAGCCGGCGGTGGTCGGCGGGCGGGTGGCAGGCGGGTGCCGCCGGTCCGGCAGGTGGCTTGCTGGCTCGCATCGGTACCTCCGTTGTTCCGGTCCCGAGGCGCCCTCCCGTGGCCTGCGCGCAAACGAAAGGCCCCGGGATGACTGCTCCCGGGGCCTTGTGGTCGTGGTCAGGTCACGCCGCGCCGCGCCGGGATGCGCCCGGCGTCGTCGTGTCGGCGTGCTGGAAGGCCATGCGATCAGTATAGCTAGGAGACCGAGTCGGTGATCGTGCCTGTGTAGCTGCCGGCCACCGCGCCGGCCGGGACGTTCACCACCACGGTGGGTTTCCAGGACGCCGAGTTGCTGCCGCTCGCGTTCGTGGCCGTGACGACCGATTGCGCGGTGCCGGCCAGGTTCGTGACCGGCGTGAACGCAAACGTCGCGGTGCCGGTTGTCGCGGTCAGCCCGCTGATGTCGTAGAACGCGTCGCCGGCCGGGATGGTCTGGGCCGCCGTGGCGGTGCCGGTGGTGAAGCTGCTCGCGGACACCGTGGCCGTCCAGCTCGCCGCGGCCAGGGCGCGGTTGTCGGTGACCGCCACGGTGCCGAGGGCGCCGGTCACGGTGCCGCCGGGCGAGCCAGAGCCGAGGCCGGCGCTGGACGGCGCGGTGACCGACAGGACGCCGGTCACCACCGGGACGGTGACACTGCACCCGGCGGGCAGGCTGGTGCTGCTGCAGTTGCTCCCCGCCGTCGTCGACGTCACGGTGTTGACCATGGACTTGTTGCCGGTGACCGGGTTGTTGACGGTGACCGAGTACGTGACCGTAGCGGTCGCGCCGACCGCCAGGCTGCCGGTCCAGATCAGGTTGGGCGAGGTGAACGTCACGGTGCCGGTGCTGGCCATCGCGTCGCCGTTGTAGGTGGCGTCGTCGAGGACGTCGGCCATCGCGTCGGTGAACGTCGCGCCGGTGAGCGGGATCAGGCCGGTGTTGGTGGCCGTGATCGTGTAGCCGACCGCGCCGCCAGGGGCGGCGCTGGTGACGCTCGCGCTCTTGGCCAGGGTCAGCCCGGACGTCGGGTTCGTCGCGGCCGCGTAGTGCGCGGCGACCCGGGCGGCAGAAAGCTGCGTGCCGTAGACCGACGCCTCGGCGACGGAGCCGCCGAAGAAGTTGCTGTGCGGGTGGGCGTCCCAGCCGCCCAGGCTGTCATAGCCGACCCGCCAGCTCCCCGGGTACGTCATGGACGAGGCGGTGACCGCGGGGTTGGACGCGACCAGCGAGCCGTCGATGTACAGGTCGAGCCCGGCAGGCCCGAGCGTGCCGACGGCCTGGTGCCACGCCCCGTCGTTGTAGCCGGGGGCGGAATGGACGGTCTGGTTGCTGGACACCCCAAAGTAGATCTGCCCGGAGTTGGACATGTAGATGTGGCGGTCGTAGTTGGTGCTGGCGCCGGTCACCATGTTGCCGAAGCCGAGCAGCATTCCCCCGTTGTCGGTCTTGGTCTTGAACCAGATCTCGATCGAGAACACCGCCGGGCTGGTGATGACGTTGGCGTTGGAGACGTACCCAGTCGACCCGTCCAGGGTCACCCCGGTGATCGCGCCGCAGTCGGTCGGGCCCGCCACGCCGTACGTCACGCCACCCTGGTACGTGCCGTTGTGCGGGGCCGCCGAGCTGTCGTGGGCGACCGTGCCCGACGACTCGTTGAGCTGGTACCACAGGGTCGGGCTGTCCGCGGTGACCGCGGTCGCGTACGCGGTCGCCGAGCACGTCGTGGCGGCCGGCCCGGCGACGTCAGCCGTGGCCCGGGCACCGGTCACAACGGGGCCGCGGGTCGCCGGGCCCGCGGCCGTGACCGCCGCGCCGAGTGCGAGGCACAGCGCTGCACGTGGCAGCCGGCGCCATAAGGTTCCTGCCGAGCCAGACATGAAGCCTTCCCCCGCGGCTCGATGTGATTCGCTTGCGGCATCGTTGCGTCCTGGCCGGTCGGTCGTCAAGCGGTTCTGCGACTTGCGGTTGGTCTGTGATTACTAGTCGTAATTGGTCGAATCCGGTCACGTCATGGCCTCCGGGCCCAGGCGGCGGCGCGCCCGGGCATAGCCTGGTTCCATGCGGGCATGGGTGGTTCACGAGCCCGGGCCGGTGGCGACCGGCCCACTGCGGCTGGTCGAGCGGCCGGTGCCGGAGCCCGGCCCGGGACAGTTGCTGATCCGGGTGCTGCGGTGTGGGGTGTGCCGGACCGACTTGCATCTGACCGAGGGGGACCTGGCGCCGAAGGCGCCGGGTGTCACGCCGGGCCACGAGGTCGTGGGAGAGGTGGTCGCGGCCGGCCCCGGCGTCTCCAGGTTCACCACCGGGGACCGGGTCGGGGCCGCCTGGCTGGCGGGCACGGACGGGTCCTGCCGGTACTGCCGCCGGGGCCGGGAGAACCTGTGCCCGAACTCGATCTACACCGGCTGGGACATCCAGGGCGGGTACGCGGAGTACCTGGTCGCGGCCGACGCCTACGTGTACGAGCTGCCGAAGGGTTTCACGGACGCCGAGCTGGCGCCGCTGCTGTGCGCGGGCATCATCGGCTACCGGGCTCTGAAGCTCGCCGACCTGCCGTCCGGTGGCAGGCTCGGGATCTGGGGATTCGGCGGCTCGGCGCACCTGGTCGCGCAAGTGGCGATCGCGCAGGGCGCGGCCGTGCACGTGTTCACGCGCGGCGAGAAGGCGCGCGGCCTGGCCCGCGAGCTCGGCGTCGCCTCCGCGCAGGACTCCTTCGACCCCGCGCCCGAGCCGCTCGACTCGGCGATCCTGTTCGCGCCCGTCGGCACGCTCGTTCCGCCGGCGCTGGCGGCGCTGGACCGCGGCGGCACGCTGGCCGTCGCCGGGATCTACCTGACCGACATCCCCTCGCTGAACTATGACCGGCACCTGTTCCAGGAGCGCACGCTGCGCAGCGTCACGTCCAACACCCGGGGTGACGGGGAGGAGTTCCTCCGGCTCGCCGAGCGGCTCCGGCTGAAGGTCACGGTGAACCCATATCCCTTCGACAGGGCGGACCAGGCGGTGGCGGATCTGGCCGCCGAGCGCTTCACCGGCGCCGCAGTGATCACCATGTAATGCTGCGGTGACCCGTATGTGATCTTTGTCGCCGGCGTGGGCCATACCCCGGCCGCGAGTGCGTCCAGAGCGGGAGTAACAATTAGGCCCGGGGGTCATGGGGACTCGCATGCGGAGGAGAGAGCGGTGCGGATCGGGCGGCTCGCGAGGACGGGCCGGCTTAAGCGGCTCGGCCGGCGGCTCTGGATGGGCAAGAGCCCTCTGCGGCGCCGCACAGACCGGATCGAGGCATGGATCACGGCCCTCCTGCTCGCGATTTTTCTGGTCGGCGCGCCAGCGGCCTGGATAACGG
>Ga0335073_10009098_pt1 | contig 13933 bp, 16 predicted proteins | sample Lox_Sample_22_FD_207093 | JGI IMG/M metagenome (GOLD analysis project Ga0335073, IMG submission 207093) | Soil microbial communities from Loxahatchee National Wildlife Refuge, Florida, United States - Lox_Sample_2.2 | ecosystem: Environmental > Terrestrial > Soil > Wetlands | place: USA... | reverse complement strand
ACCACGCAACCGTTATGACCTCATGCGCCGGCGAACGCGCACGGCCGGGTGAGAGCGAATCACGCCGGCTAGAGGTCCTTTCTGCATCCGCCTAATCACGCTGATGTGGTGAGGCCTGCTCACCCCGACGAGTCCGAAGCTGCACCCAGGTAAGGACCGATGGAGGGAGAGGGGCATGCGGCTCACTCTGCCCAAGGACAGGTTGACAGTGAGGACCGGAACGACTGAAGGAAGGCATCATCATGGTGACTACCCGCAGCGCGCCCGATGGAGTGCGTGCCGCGGACTCGCCCGCGAGGTGCCGGTGATGGCCCCGCGTGAGTCTTGGCCGCTGGTGTACCAGATCCGGGTCCGTGGCCAGCTAGGCGAGACGATGCGCTCGGCGTTTCCCGCCTTGCAGGCCCATGCGGAGGATGGTGACACGGTGCTGACAGGCGTGCTGGCCGATCAGGCCGCGCTGTACGGCGTGCTGGCCGAGGCCGAGGGGCTCGGCTTGGAGCTGATCGAGGTCCGCCGTCTGCCTCCGGGCGAGGCGAGGTGAACGTGCGGCGGACTTCACCCCGCTTATATTCCGGCGGTAGGTTTGGGTGCGTGAACCCGCCGCTGCTGCCCCTCGGTAAGCCGCGCGGCGAGCGCGCGGACGCGGCCCGCAATCGCGAGCACCTGCTTGAGGTGGCCCGGCAGATGGTCGCGGAGCACGGGGTCGACAAGGTGACCATGGACGGCCTCGCCGAGCGGGCCGGCCTGGGCAAGGGGACCGTCTTCCGCAGGTTCGGCACCCGCGCGGGAATCTTCCGCGCACTGATGGATGCCGACGAACTCCTCTTCCAGCACGATGTGATGCGGGGTCCGCCTCCGCTCGGACCAGGAGCCGCCCCCGTACCGCGACTGGTCGCCTACGGCCGCGCCCGGATCGCCTTCCTATACGGCCACTTCGAGGTAGCCCGCGCGACGATCGACCGGAACGGGCCGGTCCCCGCAGAGGGCGTCGAATTCACTCGGATGCACATCCGCATGCTCCTCGCCCTAGCGCGCCTCGACATCTCCGACCTCGACAACCTTGCCGTCCAGCTCACTACCGCCCTTGAAGGCCCGATCCTGCTAGCGATGTACATGCCCGAACCGCCCGGCACCGCCGATCCCAACGGCCTGCTGGCCGACAGCTGGCAAACCCTCACCGAGCGCGTCTGCCGGCCCTGACGAACCGAGACCACGGGCATCAGCCCTATCAAGGCTCGGCTTGCGTGAGGACCTGCTCAGCTGAGCGTGGCGGGTTCAGCCGGAGACGTTGACGCCGAGGTCGAAGTTGAACCCTACGCCGTTGCGGGCCAGGCCCATCATCAGCAGGCCCGCTCCCTCCAGCCAGTGCGCCATCGCCAGGTCGCCGGTGTCCAGCGGGCGCAGCCCGAGGCTCCCGATGAACGCCGACACGCTCGCCTTGGCGTGTGCGTCGTCGCCGGCGATGAGCACGTCCAGCGGGCGGCCCTGGGCCAGGACGTGGCCGAAGACGGTATTGAACGCCTTCACGACGTGCGCGCTCGCCGGGGCGGCCTTGGCGATCTCCTGCGCGCCGGAAGTGCCGTCCGGGGTGACCAGCGCGGTGGCGTCGGCGTTGAAGGTGTTGGACATGTCGATGATGACCTTGCCGGCCAGCGCGTCCCCGTACTGGGCGACGACCGGCACGGCGCTGGCGTAGGGCACGGCGAGGATGACGATGTCGCCGGCCGGGACGGTGCCGAACTTTCCCGTCGTGGCGCCGCCGCCGAGCGCGGCGGCTAGGTCCTTGGACTTGGCCGCATCGCGGCCGATGACCTCGACGGCGTTGCCGCCCTCGACCGCGCGGGCGCCTATGAGGCGGGTCATGTTCCCCGGGCCGATGAAGCTGATGCTGGTCATGACGAGTGCTCTCTTCCTTGTTCTCGGTCTTCGCGGTGTCTCGTTCGTGCTGGGACTGGCCCAGCGCGCCGGAGCGGAGCGCGGCGATTACGTTCTTGAGGTCGTATAAGGCGGGCAGCGGGTCGCTGCCAAGGTCACGGCGCACGGCCGTCGCCCCCGGGGAGCCCCGCGGTCCACTCTTCTTCGATGACGCCAGCCAATTCGGCGCTGGCGGAGATGCTCGCGTCCAGGCGGAACAGGTTCATGTTCGTCTCCTCGACATCAGCCGGGTTGCTTGCACCGAACAAAAGCGGACTTTACCCCGGTTATATTCCAGCGGCGGGCCGGACTGCGTGAGGGCGCCGAAGGCGCGGGCCATGCTTGCCAGTTCGAGGATGCTGACGCTGCTCATGGTGTGTGCCTGGTTCCCAGAGCCGGGGCTGGATCGGTCCTCAGCATCTGGCTGGCCCTGGTGAACCGCCATCGCCTCATCTGGGTGATTCGGCTGTCCGTTCGCCGCTCAGTGTCGCCGTCGGGCGGGGCCGTCCGGGATCCTGGCCAGCTGCATCGCCCTGTGCCGTTGAAGACACCGCAAAGACGAGACGGCCACGTCTGGCTGATGCCCCACCATCCGAAGTCCCAGCCGATCCCGGTGCGTCGGCGGGAAGCAGAGTCAGCTGACGCAGTCGAGCCACCGCGGGTCCGTTCGGGATGATTTGTTCGGTTTCTTCCGAACGGACCCGTGATGACTCTCGCTGAGCAAACCGGTGCCCGCTCACCCGCGGGCGCCCAATCACGTCAATGAGGTGACGCCCACTCACCTTGCCGGACGGCAGCCTGGCCTCGAACCAGCAAATCAGCGCCTAAGGAGGAGGAGGACATCGTGGCAACTGAGACACCCCACACGGGGGCCGCCGCGGTGGCAGGACGCGCCGCACCCGCCGCGCCGGCACCGAGGCGGCTGGGCCTGGCGCTGGCCGTCATCGCGACCGCCCAGCTCATGGTCGTGCTCGACCTGACCATCGTCACCGTCGCCCTGCCGCACATCCAGGCCGCGCTCGGCTTCTCCGGAACCAACCTGGAGTGGGTGGTCAACGCCTACGCGGTGGCATTCGGCGGACTGCTGCTGCTCGGCGGCCGCTCCGGCGACCTGTTCGAGCGGCGCCGGATCTTCATCGCCGGGCTGCTGCTCTTCGTGCTCGCCTCACTGCTCGGCGGCCTCGCCACCGACCAGGCGTGGCTGATCACCGCCCGCGCGGTGCAGGGCGCCGGCGCGGCGATGGTCGCGCCCACCGCGCTGTCGCTGATCGCGGTCACCTTCCCCGAAGGCCCCGAACGCAACCGCGCGACCGCGGTGTACTCGGCGACGGCCATCTTGGGCATCGTGGTCGGGCTGCTCGCCGGCGGCCTGCTGGTCACTTACGCCGACTGGCGGTGGGTGTTCTTCGTCAATATTCCGATCGGGCTGGTCGTCGCGGCCCTGGCCCGGCCCGCGCTGCCCACCACCGGACGGCGCGCCGGGCGGCTGGACCTGCCCGGCGCGGTTACCGCGACGGCCGGGGTCGCGTTGCTGGTGTACGGGCTGTCCAACGCCGCCACCACCTCCGACGGCGTCTCGCACTGGGGCGACACCAAGGTGGTCGCGTCGCTGGCGGCCGCCGCGGTGCTGCTGGCCGCGTTCGTGGTGATCGAATCGCGCACCGCCGATCCGCTGCTGCCGTTCCGGGTGCTGCGCAGCCGGGACCGGTCCGGCGCCTACCTGATCAGCTTGTGCACCGGCACCGCGATCCTCGGCATGTTCTTCTTCCTCACCCTGTTCATCCAGGACGTCTGGGGCTACAGCGCGCTGAAGACCGGCCTGGCCTACCTGCCGTTCGTCCCGGCGACCCTGGCCACGACCGTGGTCGCACAGGTATTGGTGACCCGGATCGGCGCCCGGCCGCTGCTGATCGCCGGCAGTGTGGTCAGCGCGGGCGGGATGGCGTGGCTGGCCCAGATCACCGAGCACTCCACGTTCGCCGGCGGCATGCTCGGCCCGGAGATCGTCCTCGGGGCAGGCCTGGGCCCGTTGTTCGTGCTGATCTTCCTTGTCGGGCTGACCAAGGTCCGCGAGAACGACGCCGGGGTGGCCTCCAGCCTGGTCAACGTCGGGCAGCAGGTCGGCGGCTCGATCGGGCTGGCGATCCTCGGCACCGTCGCCTGGAGCGCAGTGGCCAGCAGCGTGCGATCCCAGACCGCCACGGCGGTCCGGGCAGGCGTGCACGTGTCCGGCGCCAGGGCCGCCGCGCTACATGCCCAGATCTACGACCACGCGCTGGCGACCGGGTTCTCCCGGAGTTACTGGGTCTCGGCCGGCGTCCTGGCGCTGATCGTGATCATCACACTGGCCATGATCCGGATCAGGCGCCAGGACCTGTCCGGCGCGGACCCGATGTCGGAGCCGGCTGGCGACACCACCGCACCAAGCGCGTCGTGAGGCCCGGGCGCGCGGGGCCCTGCTTCAACCGGCAAACCTGCCTCAACCGGCACGTCCCGGGCACACACAGTCCCCGTGCGGGCGCGATCGTGCCCGTCGCCGACGAACCCGCCGGCCCTGGGCATCCGGCCCGGCTGTGGCCGGCCTCGCCCCAGCTTGCCGGGCACGCCAATATCCGGCGCATGCCGCTGCCGCCTCCGCGGAGCCCCCTAGCATCGCCCCGGAGCGCGCACGGACGGAAGTGCCCAGCGGATTAGCGCTTCGAACCTTCGGCGGCGGTCGGCGCCACTACCCGGGCGCGCATCGCCGACCTCCCGTGCATCCCTGGCAGACAGCCGACGTGCTCGGACGCCAGCGCCAGTAACGTATCCGCCATGAAAGTGCCGCTTACCAGCAGGTTGCACTGAGCGTGACGGCATCGGTATAGGACTCCGGGTGCACCCTCGGCCCCTGCGTATGAGGTCTAGACCGTTGGTCTAGTGACCCCGGAGCAGGCCGCCTTGCACGGCGGCGCGCAGGGCAAGGGCGAGCTGGCCCGAGTCGGCGCCGGGTGGCAGGGTGCTGTTCGTTCTTTAGCCGAGGGGGACGCGGCCTGGCGGCCACCGACGAGGACATCGACACGGTGTACGCGGTCAACGTCAAGGCACCCTTCATCCTGGTCGCCGAGCTCGCGCCGGCCATGGCCGCCCGCGGCATGGGCGCGATCGTCAACCTGCTGACCATGGTCGCCCACTTCGGGGTGGCCGGGATGGCCCTGTACGGGTCGAGCAAGGCGGCGCTGACCCTGCTCACCAAGGCCTGGGCGGCCGAGTTCGGCCCAAGCGGCGTCCGGGTCAACGCGGTCAGCCCCGGCCCGACCCGCACCGAGGGCACCGAGTCCATGGGCAGCCAACTGGACCAGCTCGCGTCCCTGGCCCCCGCTGGGCGCCCGGCCGCTCCCGAGGAGATCGCCTCCGCCATCAGCTACCTCGCCGGCGATGACGCCAGCTTCGTGCACGGCGCCGTGCTCGACGTCGACGGCGGACGCAACGCGGCATAAGCCCGAAAGAGCCGGAGGGCCGGGCCGGCCGATCAGCCCGGCCCGCACGGCCTTACTACCATTTGAGCTCTCCGGCAAAGTGCTGACCGAGGCGGGCCGAATCACCGGTTACTTGTCGTCGGGGAGCAGACGGGCAGCGCGTTTGGAGCTCTCTTGGCCGATGCCGTCACCCAGCGTGAGACTTGCTGGTAGTCGGCGCTCTTGTGGTGATACGCCGCTCGCGCCGCGAGCCAGGCAGACCGGTTAACCGCCAGGGGTGCACGGGCGGCGGCGAGGTTTTCCCTGGAGTGGCGCTGGAGGCTGTCTCCACTCGAAGCGGCAAGTCCGCTGGATGCTCTCAGGTGAATCGGAGCAGTTAAGACGTGGGACATGCGCGACCCAGGGCCGCACCACTTCATCAGGCGCCTCGACGTCCACGCCCCGCCACGCCTGCAAGGTGGGTGACGCGACGCATCAAGGCAGGGCTGCCAGGCGCACCCTCAGATGCTGTCTGGGACCGCCGTCGGCGTGCGGCCGCGGCGATTAGGTGAGTTCGGCAGGGTCGCCGGTGCTGATGGTGCCGGCGCGCAGGACCTGAGCGTAGGCGCCGAGGCAGGGATGGGTGCCGTGGCCGGGGACGTCGATGCGGTTGTGCTGCAGCAGGGTCCTGACCGCGTCGGTGCGGCGCGGCAGGCTGCCGTGGGGGAGGGTGGGGACCGCGCATCGCGGGGTCGGGATGATGACGCGCAGGAGCACCGGCCCGACCGAGATTTCACGGCCGGACCAGTCGTTCTCGGCGAACGGAGCGCCGCGTGGGGTGTCGAGGACCAGATTAGGGCGGTAGCGGATCATCTCGGCTTCGACCCAGTCCAGGGTCGCGGAGGTGATGAGGTGAACGGGCGCGAAGTCGACGAAGGTGGTGCCCGGCGTTCCAGCGCCAATTTCCAGTGTCTGGTAGGGGACGTCGGCGTCGTCGCCGTGGGCGAGGACGTCTTCGGGAGCCGGCCGTTCCACCGTGGCCCGGGCGGGGCGCTCGCGGCTGAGGCTCACGTCGCGGTGCAGCAGCCCGGTGAGCACCTGGTCGGCAGTGCTGTCGTCGGCGCCGATGGACGTTCCGTTGGGAAGGGTGATGCGCGGCGACCCGCTGTTCCACTGGGCGGCGAACGCCAGCAGGCCCCGCCACAGCCTGGGGTGCTTGGCGGTCGCGACGATGCCGGTCTGTTGGTCGATGATGGCCATCGTCCGGTCGCCTTCCAGGCCGCTGGCCGTTACCGCGGCGTGCGTGAGCTCTTCGCCCAGCATCGACTTGACCGGGTAGCGGCGAATCGTCGCTACGGTGCCTAGGTCGGCCATGGTCTTCTCCTTGTTCGTAGCTATGCCTGGTTCGGGTCAGCTTCCCGCGCGCGGTGCTTGCGGCCCTTTCCCGGTTGCCGCACGCTGCCATGGAGCGCCAGCGGCGGCGGTGAGACTGGGTCAGGTCATAGCCGGCCGTCACAGTGGCGTCCCGGCCAGCCATGAGCGCCACAGGGCGGTGTCTCCTTGCATGCTGATGCCGGTGTCCTCGGCCGGCTGCCGCCGGAGCAGGGCGAGCAGCAGGCCGGTGGCGGGCCCGGAGACAGCGAGGTCAGCGCTGGCTGGCCACGCGGCGGGCTTGGGTCCGGTGAACGTGGCCACCTCGGTGCCCGGGCCGGCGTCCTGGACCGCCGCGAGCAGGATCAGGGGGCCTTGCGACAGCCAGCGGATCGCGTCCGGGGCGTCAGCGGGCGGCTTGCCGTCCCGCACTGAGCGCGGGTCCAGGCTGGTATCGGCACGGTCGGTGATGATCTGGGCGGCCCAGCGGTCGCCTCGCCCGACGTGGCGGAGCAGTTGCAGGAGCGTCCAGCCGGGACAGGTTGGCACCGGCACCGACCAGTCGGCGTCCCGCGCCAGCTCTTCCAGCTCCTGGCCCTGCGCGGTCAAGGCGACTGCACGGTCCATGGATCTTCCTTCTTGCTACCGGGCGGGCATGCCCGCCAGCCTGATGATTGTCAGTATGCCGCCGCCCTTCTTATCCCTGGCCTCAGGCATCGCGAGGACCGCCAGTTGCCTGGCTCGCTGGGTGAGTTCGGGAAGCGGCTGAATCGGATGGCGGCTTGCAGGAACCACGCGTGCGTTCGGGCTGGTGTTCCCTGATTTTCCCGAACGGACGCGGGGTGGCTGCCGCGGCGGCCGGTGACCTGCCGGGGCTACGGTGCGGCCTTGCGGCTGCCTGCGTGCCAGTCTTCCGCTGGTCCGGTCGTGCCGGGGTCCACATCGAAGCTGCGGAGCTGGGGCCGCTCGCGCAGGCTCCGCTTGAGCTCGGCGAAGCCGGGGAAGGCGGCCAGGGCCGTGACGTGGTCCCACAGCCGGACGGCGTCGTCGGGACCGGGAAGCCTGCTGATCACCGGGCCGAATAGAGCCGTGCCTTGCGGCGGGCTGAAGTGGATGATCGGGGTTCCGACGTCCTTGCCGGTCAGTGCCAGCGCCTCGTCGCCTTCGGCGCGGATCTCCGCGTCCCACGCCGGGTCGTCAAGGGCGTCCGCCAGGACGGCGGGCAGCCCCGCCCGGGCGAGCAGCGGCTCGATGAAGGCGCGGCTGCCCCGGACGGCGGGCGTCAGTTCGGCGGCGCCGGGAGCGTCGAAGATCTGGCTGCTGACGGTCTCGTAGAACGGCCCGACGGCGGCGCGCCCGTGCTCGGCGCGCGCCCTCGCCGCTGCCCGCAACAGCCGCAGCCCCGAGGTGTGTCCCTCCTCGTAGCCGGCCGGGAAGTGACTGCCGTAGTCGAGGTGAGCGTTGATCAGGCGCAGCGAGATGAACCGCCAGTCGACGGTGTAGTCACGCTGCGCGGCGACCATGCGCACCCACTTGCTGGTCATCCAGGCGAACGGGCACACCGGGTCGAAGTAGAAGCGGATGTCCGCATCCGTCATGCTGCAGCCTCCTGCCTAATCACGCCGTCGCCGCGGGGGTGTGCTCGCGCAGGTAGCGGACCAGGCCTACCACGTCGTCGGGGACGAGCCGCCCGATGGCGCCGCTTGAGTACACGCTGACGACAACCTTCCCGGCCGGGTCGAGAACGAAGCCGGTGGACTGCAGGTACACCGGGCCGGGGTTGACGAACGCGCCGGTCAGCGCGGCGACGGCCGCCACATCAGCCCCGTAACCCACCGGGAAGGTCAGCTTGAGCTTTTCGGCCAGCGCAGCGGTGGTCTCCTTGTCATCCACCGACAGCGCGACGACCCGGATGTGATTATCGGCCAGCATCTGCCCTGCCTGTTGGAAGGCGCGCAGCTGCGCGTTGCAGTACGGGCACCACGAGCCCGGTAGAACAGCACGACACCGAAGTCGCCCGTGAACGCGTCCGGGAGGGTGACCGTCCGGTCGTCGGTGGTCGTGATGGTCAGGCGCGGGAACAGGTCGCCTGGGCTGAGCAGGGGCATCGCGGTTCTCCTTCACAGCTGCCGGGAGCGGTGCCGGGCCGGACCGCCTGATACGTGAGCGTCGCCTTGCTCCCGGAGTCTTACCGGTGAATTTCGCGCGGCCTGTTCCGGTAAGGCAGCGCCTGCGGCTGCCGCTAACGGTTCAGGCAACGGAATTCAAGAGCAACTGAGGAGACCGCAGTGGCAGCTGACCTTGCTGGCAAGACCGCGCTGATCACCGGGGCCGGGCGCGGCATCGGCCGGGCCGTCGCGCTCGGGCTGGGCAGCGCGGGTACCCGTCTTATCCTGCTCGCGCGTACCGCGGGGCAGCTGGAGGAGACCCGTGCCCTGCTGCTGGACCAGGATGTGCCCGCACAGCGGATCCAGGTGGTGCCCGCTGACCTGGCCGACGAGGAGCAGCGCGGCCGCGCCGTCGCGGCCGTGCTGGCGGCGAGCCGGGTGAACATCCTGGTTAACAACGCGGCCACCGTCGAGCCGCTCGGCCCGACCGCCGGCATCAAGGCGGCTGATCTGCGGCTGGCGTTCGAGATCAACGTCATCGCGCCGGCCGCGCTCAGTGCCGCGGTGCTGCCGGGCATGCTGGAAGCCCGGTGGGGCCGGATCGTCAACGTCTCAAGCGGCATCGCCGCCAGCCCGGGCGGGATGATCCGCGGCAACGCCTACGCCACCACCAAGGCCGCGCTGGAGGCGCATACCGTGAACCTCGCCGCCGAACTGCGCGGCACCGGCGTGACCGTCAACGCCTACCGGCCAGGCGGCGTCGACACCGCTATGCAGGCCTGGATCCGCAGCCAGGACCCCGGCCGCATCGGCACCGGCCTGCACGAGCGGTTCAACCGGAACTTCGCCGAGGGCGCCCTGCTCACCCCGCAGCGCTCCGCCGCAGCGCTGCTCGCCCGCCTGGGCGGCGACGACACCGGCGCCATCTGGGACGTCAGCACCGCCCCCGCCGCCGCATGACCCCGCTGACGGCCGGCCGCGGCGCTAGGCACCGGTGGCCGCCAGCAGCAGCCCGGTGAAGTCCGCACCGCACGGGCCGCACGCCGCCAGGTGGGCGGCGATCCCCGGATAGCGCCCGGCCGCGTCCTGGCCGGCGGCCACCAGGTCTACGTAGACGTGCAGGACGGCCATCGCCTCCTCGCAGCCGGCATCGCGCGGGTCGGTCCGCAGGAATTCTTCCAGTTCCCCCTGCTCGCTCATCGCTGCTCCATGCCCGGTTCTGCCAGGTAACCGCCGGCGGCCAGCGCACGGCGGATCTTACGCCGCGCGTCGAAGATCACCTTGTACACGGCGTTCCGGCGCACGTCGGTCCTGGTGTTCTACCGGGGGGCTTGGTGCCCGTACTGCAACATCGCGCTGTCGGCCTACCAGGAGCAGCTGGTCCCGCAGCTCACCGGGCGCGGGATCCGGCTGGTCGCGGTCAGCCCGCAGAAGCCCGACGGGTCGCTGACCATGCAGCAGAAGCACAGCCTGGCCTTCACTGTCGTGTCCGACCCAGGCAACGCCATCGCGACCCGGCTCGGCATCCTCACCCGCCCATCGCAAGAAGCCCGCGCCGCCCAGCTGCAGCTCGGACTCGACCTGGCCGTCGTCAATGCCGACGGCACCGTCAACCTGCCGATGCCCGCCACCGTCATCCTGGACGCCGCCCGCACCGTCCGGTGGATCGACGTCCACCCCGACTACAGCACCCGCACCGAACCCTGGCAGGTCTTCGACGCCCTCGACCACCTCGCACGCTGACCGGTGCCGCCCTGGCAAACCCGAATGCGACCGGGCGGGGCCAGACGAAAGGGCACCTGGACGGCAGTGTCACACGCACGGAGGCTGCCGTCCCAGGCAGCGAGGTATCCGCCCTGGACGAGCATCCCGCCGGCCCGGACTGCGGCAACGCCAGCATGCATCGTACGCCGACGACCGGGGCAAGGTCCGATGGCGCGACGCCGCCGAAATACTGCACCGGCCGTGATCAGATGTCGAGCAGCCGTCGCCGCCCCGCGCGGACAGGGGGCCGTGACTGTTACCGGGAGGCGGTGACGTGAGTCGGCGCATCGCCGGGATGCTCGGCGAGTGCCTCGAACTCGGTGACGTTGTCCAGATCGGTGCCCATCGCGATGTTGGTGACCCGCTCGAGGATGATCTCGACGACGACGGGGACGCGGTGCTCGTCGGCGAGTTTCTTCGCGTCTTCCAGGGCTGGCAGGATGTCGGCGGGCCGCGTGACCCGGATCGCCTTGCAGCCCAGGCCCTCCGCGACCTTGACGTGGTCGACGCCGTAGCCGCCGAGCGCGGGAGTGTTGATGTTCTCGAAGGACAGCTGCACGAAGTAGTCCATGTCGAACGCGCGCTGGGCCTGACGGATCAGGCCGAGGTAGGCGTTGTTGACCAGGACGTGGATGAACGGCAGGTTGAACTGCGCGCCCACCGCCAGTTCCTCGATCATGAACTGGAAGTCGTAATCGCCGGACAGCGCGACGATCGTGGCGTCGGGGTCGGCTGCCCGGACGCCCAGGGCCGCCGGGAGCGTCCAGCCGAGCGCCCCGGCCTGGCCCGCATTGATCCAGTGCCGGGGCCGGTAGACATGCAGGAACTGGGCGGCGGCGATCTGCGATAGCCCGATGGTAGTGACGTACCGGGCGTCCGGGCCGAAGGCCCGGTTCATCTCCTCGTAGACCCGCTGGGGCTTGACCGGGACGTCGCCGAAGTGGGTTTTGCGCAGCATGGTGCGCTTGCGCGCGGCGCACTCAGCCGCCCACTGGCGGCGGTCCGGGATAGCCTCGGGGTGACTGCGGGCGTGCAGGACGAACAGTTCCAGCGCGGCACGGGCGTCGGAGGCGATGCCGTAGTCGGGCGGGAAGACCCGGCCGATCTGGGTCGGCTCGATGTCGACGTGCACGAACTTCCGGCCGGCCCGGTAGACGTCCAGGCCGCCGGTGTGCCGGTTGGCCCACCGGTTGCCGATGCCGAGCACGAAATCGGCGGCGAGCAGCGTGGCATTGCCGTAGCGGTGCGCGGTCTGGATGCCGGCCATCCCGGCCATGAGGGGGTGGTCGTCGGGGATGGCGCCCCAGCCCATCAGCGTGGGGATCACCGGCGTGCCAGTCAATTCCGCGAACTCCACCAGCAGGTCGCTGGCGTCGGCGTTGATGACCCCGCCGCCGGCCACGATGACCGGGCGCCGGGCAGCGGCCATCATCGCCAGCGCCCTGGCGACCTGGGCCGGCGTCGCCGCGGGCCGGAACGCGGGCAGCGGCTGGTAGCTGCCCGGGTCGAACTCGATCTCGGCTGCCTGGACGTCAACGGGCAGGTCGATAAGCACCGGCCCGGGCCGTCCGGAGCGCATCAGGTGGAACGCCTGCTGGAAGACGCCGGGCACCTGGGCCGGCTCCAGGACCGTGACTGCCATCTTGGCCACGGGACGGGCGATCGCGCTGATGTCGACGGCCTGGAAGTCCTCCTTGTGCAGGCGGGCCACCGGCGCCTGCCCGGTAATGCAGAGAATGGGAATGGAGTCCGCCGCCGCCGAGTACAGGCCGGTGATCATGTCGGTGCCCGCCGGGCCGGAGGTGCCGACGCAGACCCCGATGTTGCCCGGTGCGGCCCGGGTGAATCCCTCAGCCATGTGAGCCGCGCCCTCGACGTGTCGGGCCAGGATGTGCCGCACCGCCCCGTCGGCCTTCAGCGCGGAGTAGAACGGGTTAATGGCCGCGCCGGGCAGGCCGAACAGCGTGGTCGCCCCTTCGGCCTTGAGGATCGCCACGGCCGCGTCGACCGCTCTCATCCGGGTCATGATGATGTCTCCGTTCGGGTGGGGCCCGGGTGCGCCCGCCCGGACAGGTCCTCGATGATCCGCAGCAGGGCACCGTGGTCGAGCCCGCCGTCCCCGCGGGCGTTCAAGGCGCCCATCAGCTGCGCGGTGAGCGCGGTGAGCGGGACGGCGGCGCCCGCCTCGCGCGCGGCCGCCGTGACGATGCCCAGGTCCTTGTGGTGGAGTGCGGCCCGGAACCCCGGCCGGAACTGGCGGGCGGCCATCGCAGCGGCCTTGCGGTCCAGGACGGCGCTGCCGGCCAGGCCGCCGGCCAGCACGGGGATCGCGGTGGCGGGGTCGATGCCGTGTGCCTCAAGGAAGACGATGGCCTCGGCGACCAGGGCGATCGTGCCTCCGACCAGGAGCTGGTTGGCGGCCTTGACCGTCTGCCCGGCGCCGGCGGGCCCGACGTGCACGATGGTGGCTCCGACGGCACGCAGCACCGGATCTGCTGCCATGAAATCTGCGGCGTCGCCGCCCACCATGATGGACAGTGATCCGTCGATCGCGCCCTGCTCTCCGCCGGACACCGGCGCGTCCAGCATCCGCAGCCCGCCCCGGGCGGCCTGCGCGGACAGGTCCCGTGTAACGTCGGGCCGGATGGTGGAGAAGTCGATGAGCAGCGTCCCCGGGGCCGCCGAGGCCAGCACGCCGCCGTCGCCGGCTATCACGTCACGGACATCCGGGGAGTCAGGAAGCATGGTGGCGACGATGTCGGCACCATGCACGGCCGCAGTGAGGCTGTCCGCGCCGCGGCCCCCGGCCGCCCGGAGTTGCTCGACGGTCGCCGGGCTGCGGTTGAACCCGGTGACGGTGAATCCGGCCCGGACCAGGTTGACGGCCATCGGGCGGCCCATGATGCCCAGGCCGATGAATGCCACAGAGGTCATCGCAGCACCTTCAGCCAGTCCAGGCTGGCGGCGGTATCCGCTGTGGTGGGGACGTACTCCAGCGCCGTGAGGCCGGTGTAGCCGGCGTCCCGCAGCGCCTGGAGGTGACGGGCGATGTCCAGGCTGCCGCTGCCCGGCTCACCCCGGCCGGGGGCGTCCGCCACCTGGACGTGGCGGATCTCGGCGGCGTGCGCGGTGATCGCGGCGTCGACGTCCTCGCCGTTGCTGGCAAGATGGTAGATATCGAACAGCATCCCGGCGTTGGCGGTGCCTGTGGCGCGCAGCCGTGCCAGTACAGCGCTGACGTCGGAGGCGGACCGTAGCGGGTAGGGCTTGGGCCCGCTGACCGGCTCGATCAGGATCCCCGCTCCGATCGTGGCGGCCTGTTGCGCGGCGTAGCCCAGGCTC
>Ga0335073_10009097_pt1 | contig 13934 bp, 15 predicted proteins | sample Lox_Sample_22_FD_207093 | JGI IMG/M metagenome (GOLD analysis project Ga0335073, IMG submission 207093) | Soil microbial communities from Loxahatchee National Wildlife Refuge, Florida, United States - Lox_Sample_2.2 | ecosystem: Environmental > Terrestrial > Soil > Wetlands | place: USA... | reverse complement strand
GTCGATGGCGAAGCGGCCGAGGCGTTGTTCAAGCTTCTCGAGACATTGGAAGACAGCGACGATGTGCAAACGCTGTTCGCGAACTACGAGGTCGCCGATGACGTCATGGCGCGGCTGAGCGCCTGACGCGCGGGACCGATGATGCGCCTGCTGGGCCTCGACCCCGGACTGCGCCGCACCGGCTGGGGCGTGATCGACGCCCAAGGGAATCATCTCGTCCATGTCGCCGACGGGATCGTGAGCGTGCGCGCCGAGGGCGCGCTCGCGGACCGGCTGACCTCGCTCTTTCGCGGCCTCAACGACGTGCTCGAACGGTTCCGGCCCGATGAGGCGGCGGTCGAGGAAAGCTTCGTCAACAAGAACCCGTCCTCGACCTTGAAGCTTGGCGTGGCGCGCGGCGTCGCCCTTCTGGCGCCGGCCGAACGCGGCATACCGGTGCTCGAATACTCCGCCAACCTCGTGAAGAAATCGGTCGTGGGCGTGGGCCATGCCGAGAAGGCACAGGTGCAGATGATGGTGCGCCGGCTGCTGCCGGGCTGCCTCATATCGGGCGCCGACGCGGCCGACGCGCTCGCGGTCGCGATCTGCCACGCGCATCACGCGCAGACCGGCGCCCGCGTCATGGCAGCGAGCGCCGCCCGATGATCGCGCTGCTTTCCGGCGTGATCGATCATGTGGCGTCCGATCAGCTCGTGCTCGACGTGAACGGCGTGGGATATCTCGTCTACTGTTCGGGCCGCACCTTGGCGCGGGCGCCCCGCGCGGGCGAGCCGATGCGGCTCCTGATCGAGACCCATGTGCGCGAGGATCACATCCACCTCTTCGGCTTCGCGGACGAGATGGAGCGCGACTGGTTCCGTCTTCTCCTCACCGTGCAGGGCGTCGGCGGCAGGCTCGCGCTCGCGGTGCTGAGCGCGCTCGCGCCCGACGCGCTTGCGACCGCGATCATGGCGCAGGACAAGGCGATGCTCGCGCGGGCCGACGGCGTCGGCCAGAAGCTCGCCCAGCGCATCGCCAACGAGCTGAAGGACAAGGTGGCGGGCCTGTCGCTGGGGCCGGCCGCGGCGGCGCCTGCGGGTGCCGACAACCCGGCCGCGGCCGACGCCGTCTCGGCGCTCGTCAATCTGGGATATCAGCGCTCCGAGGCGTTCGGTGCGGTGGGCGCGGCGAGCCAGCGGCTTGGGCCGCGCGCGGCGCTCGATGCGCTGATCCGCGCCGGACTGCGCGAGCTGCAGCGATGAGCACGCCGCGCGTCGTCTCGGCCGAACGGCGCCCCGAGGACGCGGCCGAAGCCTCGTTCCGGCCGCTGGCGCTCGACGAGTTCGTGGGCCAGGCGCAAGTGCGGGAGAATCTCCGCGTCTTCGTGCAGGCGGCGCGCGCGCGCGGCGATGCGCTTGACCACGTGCTGCTTTCGGGCCCGCCCGGCCTCGGCAAGACCACCCTGGCGCAGATCGTCGCGCGCGAGATGGGCGTCGGCTTCCGCGCGACCTCGGGCCCGGTGATCCAGCGCGCGGGCGATCTGGCGGCGATCCTCACCAATCTCGAAGCGCGCGACGTGCTCTTCATCGACGAGATCCATCGCCTGAGCCCCGCGGTCGAAGAGATCCTCTATCCCGCGATGGAGGATTTTCAGCTCGACCTCATGATCGGCGCCGGTCCGGCGGCGCGCTCGGTGCGGATCGACCTGCCGCCTTTCACGCTGGTCGGCGCCACCACGCGCGCGGGTCTCATCACGCGACCGCTGCGCGAGCGGTTCGGCATCCCGATGCGGCTCGTCTTCTACGAAGCGGCGGAGCTTGCGCTCATCGTCGCGCGCGGCGCCCGGGTGCTGGCGGTCGAGCTCGACGCGGGCGGCGCGGACGAGATCGCGCGGCGCTCGCGCGGCACGCCTCGCGTCGCCGCCCGCCTCTTGCGACGGGTGCGCGATTTCGCGGCCGTCGCGGGGACCGCGCTGATCGATGCGCGCGCGGCCGACGCGGCGCTGCGCCGGCTCGAAGTGGATGCCATCGGCCTCGACGCGATGGACCGGCGCTATCTCGCGTCGATCGCCAGGAATTACGGCGGCGGCCCGGTCGGCGCCGAGACCCTGGCGGCGGCACTCGGCGAAGAGCGCGACGTGATCGAGGACGTGATCGAGCCCTATCTCGTGCAGCAGGGTTATGTTCAGCGCACGCCGCGCGGCCGCATGCTCACGGACGCGGCCTACCGCTATCTCGGTTTGACGCCGCTGCGCCAGAACCCGGCGCAGCTCGATCTGCTCGCCGGCCGCGATCCCGACGCGGACGAGGAGGCGTCGTGACCGCGCCGATGCAAGGCCATGTCGATGGCGGGGTCCATCATTTTCCGATCCGCGTCTATTACGAGGATACCGATGCAGCCGGCATCGTCTATTACGCCAACTATCTCAAATTCGCCGAGCGCGCCCGCACCGAGATGATGCGCTGCCTGGGCGTCGAGCACGCGACGATGCGGCGCGAGGACGGCGTGTTCCTGGCGGTGCGGCGCGCGACGATCGACTATCTCGGGCCCGCGCGGCTCGACGACGAGCTTCAGGTGACGACGCGCATGGTGGGCGCCGCGGGCGCCACCGTCTCGCTCGCGCAGGAGGTGCGGCGCGGCGACACGGTGCTGGCGCGGCTCGAGCTCCTCATCGCCTGTCTCACGACCGCGGGCCGGCCGTGCCGCCCGCCACCCGCGATTGCCGCGGCACTCGCGAAAATATCTGGGAAGGATCAAGCCATGGTCACTGCTCATGCCCACTAATCCCGTCGAGGCGATTCCGCTCGCCGGCTCGGCGCCGCACGATCTCTCCATCGTCACGCTGTTCCTGCAGGCGGACACCATCGTGAAGGCGGTGCTGTTCCTGCTTCTCCTCGCCTCGTTGTGGTCGTGGGCCATCATCTTCGACAAGTTCGGCAAGATCCGGCGCCTGCGTCGCGATGCCGAAAGCTTCGAGGAGAGCTTCTGGTCGGGCGGCTCGCTCGACGACCTCTATGACCGGATCGGCGCGCGTCCGACCGATCCGATGTCCGCGGTGTTCGCAGCCGCGATGCGCGAATGGCGCCGCAGCTCGGCGCGCGGCATCTCGGTCAGCACGGCGGTGAAGGCCGGCCTCGAGGAGCGCATCGACCGCGTCATGCACGTCACGGTCGGGCGCGAGATGGACCGGCTCGAGCGGTTCATGTCGTTCCTCGCGACGGTCGGATCGACGGCGCCCTTTGTCGGCCTGTTCGGCACGGTCTGGGGCATCATGAACAGCTTCCAGTCGATCGCCGCGGCCAAGAACACGAGCCTCGCCGTCGTCGCGCCCGGCATTGCCGAATCGCTTTTCGCGACCGCCCTGGGCCTCGTCGCGGCGATCCCGGCGGTCATCGCCTACAACAAGTTCTCCACCGATTTCGGCCGCTATGCCGGCAGGCTCGACGCGTTCGCGACCGAGTTCAGCGCGATCCTGTCGCGTCAGCTTGACGAGAAGGCCTGAGCCATGGCGACCAACTTCCTGGTCGGCGGCGACACGGCGGCAAGAGGCGGCCGCCGCGCGCGCCATCCGCCGATGAGCGCGATCAACGTGACGCCGATGGTCGACGTCATGCTGGTGCTGCTCGTCATCTTCATGGTGACGGCCCCGCTCCTGACGGTCGGAGTCCCGGTCGATCTGCCGCAGGCCAAGGCGCCGGCGATCACCGAGCCCAAGGAGCCGCTCGTCATCTCGATCGATCAGCAGGGCAAGATCTATCTGCAGAACACCGAGCTCGACAGCGACGATCAGCTTGCCCCGAAGCTCACCGCGATCACGCAGAACAATCCCGACGCGACGATCTATGTGCGTGGCGACCGCTCGATCGATTACGGCCGCATCCTCGAGGTGATGGGTCTCGTGAGCGAGGCCGGGTTCAACAAAGTGTCGCTCATCGCCGAACTGCCGAAGAACGACAAGTCGAAGCCCTGATGCCGGGACGTGGTGGCCTTCTTTTCTCTTGCGCGCTCCACATCGCGGTGGCGGCGCTGTTCTTCCTCCACTTGCCGTTTTTCAGCGAGCCGCCGCCGGAAGACACGCCGATGGTGGTCGAGCTCGTCAACATCGCGCCCGAGACCCACGCGACCGAGAAGACGCTGACGCCGCCGACGCCCAAGGCGCCGCTCAAAGTCGCGCAGGCCGAGCCGCCCAAGCCCGAGCCGCCGAAGCCGGAACCGCCCAAACCCGAGCCGCCAAAGCCGACACCGCCGCCGACACCGCCGCCATCGCCGCCGCCACCCCCGCCGCCGCCGCCGGAGCCACCCCCGCCGGAGCCCAAGCCGCCCGAGCCCAAGCCCGAGCCGCCGAAGCCGTTGCCGCCCAAGCCCGAAGAAAAGCCCAAGCCGCCGCAGCCACAGCCGCCACAAAAGAGTCAGGACGCCGATTTCGACGCGCTGTTGAAGAACCTGACAAAGCGCCCGCTGACGCCGGACCACACCGACAAGCAGGCGAGGCCGACGCCGCAACCGGCTCAGGTCGCGTCCTCGCAGCCGATCGCGCCCTTGGGCGCGCAGCTCTCGACCAGCGAGATCGATCTCGTGAAGGAGCAGATCGAGCGCTGCTGGATCGTGCCGGCCGGCGCGCGCGATGCGGCGAACCTTATCCCACAGTTCCGCGTTTACATGAATCCTGACGGAACCGTGCGCACGGCCGAACTCCTCAATGCGGACCGCCTTTCCGACCCGTTCTTCCAGGCAGCATCGGAAAGCGCCAAACGGGCGCTTCTCAACCCCGCGTGCCAGCCGCTCAAGCTCCCGCTTCAGAAGTACAACCTCTGGCAAACCTTCACGATCACTTTCGATCCCAAGGATCTCTCATGAGCCTTTGCTTTAGTCTGGTCGCCCGCTGCGGCGCGCTTGCCCTCGCCGCGTTCGTCGTCACCGCACCGCTCGCGCGGGCCGAGCTCCATATCGACATCACGTCGGGCAAGGTCGCGCCCTTGCCGATCGCCATCCCGAACTTCGCCGGCAGCGATCCGCAGACCGCGCAGCAGATCACGCAGGTCCTGTCGGCGGATCTCGAGCGGTCGGGCCTCTTTTCGCCGATCGATCAGAAGGCCTTCATCGACAAGGACGCGGCAACCCACGTGCCGCCGCAATATGGCGACTGGCGCCAGATCAATGCCCAGGCGCTCGTCACCGGCGACGCCGATGTCGAATCCGATGGCAGGCTGCAGGTCGATTTCCGCCTTTGGGACGTGGTCGCCGAGCAGCAGCTCACCGGCCTGCGCTATACGACGACGCAGCAGAACTGGCGCCGCATCGCGCACATCATCGCCGACGCCATTTACAAGCGCATCACCGGCGAGGACGGCTATTTCGACACCCGCATCGTCTATATCGCCGAAAGCGGGCCGATGGACCGGCGCATCAAGCGGCTTGCGATCATGGATCAGGACGGCGCCAACCATCACTATCTCACCGACGGGCGCAACCTGGTGCTGACGCCACGCTTCTCGCCGACGGCGCAGGAGATCACCTATCTCTCCTATGCCGGCAACAAGCCGCGCGTCTATCTCTTCAACATCGACACCGGGCAGCAGGAAGTGCTGGGCGATTTCCCGGGCATGACCTTCGCACCGCGCTTCTCGCCCGATGGCAAGAAGGTGATCATGAGCCTGGCCGTCGGCGGCGCGAGCGAGATCTACTCGCTCGACCTCAGCACGCGGCAGGCGACGCAAATCACCAACACGACGGCGATCGATACCTCGCCGTGCTATTCGCCCGACGGCAAGCAGATCACGTTCAATTCCGATCGTGGCGGCTCGCAGCAGATCTATGTGATGAACGCAGACGGCAGCAACATCCACCGGATCAGCTTTGGCAGCGGCCTTTACGGCACGCCGGTCTGGTCGCCGCGCGGCGACCTCATCGCTTTCACCAAGATCGACGGCGGGCAATTCTACATTGGCGTGATGCACCCGGACGGCTCGGGCGAACGGCTTTTGACGCAAGCCTTTCTCGTCGAAGGGCCGACTTGGGCGCCCAACGGCCGCGTCCTCATGTATTTTCGCCAGGCGCCGTCCGATTCGAGAGGGCATGGCGGGTCGAGCCGCCTCTACACGATCGATCTTACCGGCTACAACGAACGCGAGGTGATAACGCCGCAAGATGCGTCCGATCCGGCGTGGTCCCCCTTGATTCCATGAGCAGTGGTACGTATATTTCGCCCGCCCTTGCCAGGCCGCCGGGCCGCGGCAAGCGAGTGCATTCCCACCCGGCGCGATCATCCAGCGCCCTGTCGGGCACCGCCATCTGTCCGATCATTACGAGCGCCATCCATGGTTTCTTGCGAGGGAGTAAGAAGAATGAATCTCCGGTTATTGAGTGTGCTCGCGGCTGCCGTCCTGGCGTTGGCCGCGTGCAAAGAGAATCCCGAGAATGCCGGTTCGACCGCCGGTGCGGGAGGTGCGTCATCGGGCAACTCGTCGTCGCAGTCCGGGCCGGTTGCGGGCTCGCGCGAAGATTTCATCCAGAACGTGGGTGACCGTGTTTTCTTTGATTTCGATAAATCGAACATCAAGGCAGAAGGCCAGGCGACGCTGCAAAAGCAGGCGACATGGCTCAACAGATACTCGAGCGTCACGGTCACGATCGCTGGCAATTGTGACGATCGCGGCACGCGCGAATACAATCTCGCGCTGGGCAATCGCCGCGCCATCGCCGTGAAGAACGCGCTGGTGGCCTTGGGCGTCTCGGCGAATCGTATCCAGACCATCAGCTATGGCAAAGAGCGGCCGTCGGTGGTTGGCGACAACGAGGCGGCGTGGGCGCAGAACCGCAACGGCATAACCCAGATCAACTGATCGGCGACTGCCGCCTGCAAGACAAGGGCGCCCGCCCTGTTCCGCGACACGCGTTTCGTGTGGCGGCAGGGCTGGCGCCCTTTTTTCGCCCTAAAGGCCTGCTAGCCTAACATCTTGGTAAACGGGGACGCAGGAGTGCGTACGATCGATTCGATCCCTCTGTCGAGGCCGGCGCTTGCTTCGATCCTGGTCGGCCTGTCGATCCTCTGTTGTCCTGGCGTTGGCCGCGCCCAGCAAACCGATATGAACCCGCTGCTCGACCGCATCGATCGGCTCGAGCGCGACGTGAACCTGCTGCAGCGCCAAGTCTATCGCGGAAACTTGCCGAGCGGGGCGCCGGTGCCGGTGAGCCCGCCGGACGCGCCGGCCGCGCTGTCGAACGAAGTGCGCATCACCCAGCTCGAAGGCGAGTTCCGCACGCTGACCGGGCAGCTTGAAGAAATCACCTACAATATCGATCAGCTGAAACAGCGGCTCGACGCACTCTCGGGCGACATCGATCAGCGCTTCGCGGCGCTGGGCCCCGCCGGAAAGCCGCGGCCGGGCGCCGCGTTGCGTCCGCCGCCTCCGCCGGCGCCGCAATCAACGTCGCCGATCGTGTCCGATCAGGCCACCGACGCGCCCCCGCCCGACGACGATTCGGGGCCTACGCCGCTGGCGGGTGACAACCCCAACCCCAATCCGCCGCCGCCGCAAAGCTCGGGCATCCTCGGCACGCTGGGCGGCGGCACGGTCGCGCCGTTGAGCGCACCGCCGTCACCGCCTCCGCCCGCGCAGCAGGCCGATGCGGGGCCGACCGCGCCTTCGGATCTGCCAAGCGGCAGCGCGCAGGAGCAATATAATTTCGCGTTCGGTCTGCTGCGGCGCGCCGACTATGCCAATGCCGAAAAGGCGCTCAAAAGCTTCCTGCAGCGCTACCCCAACGACGACCTTGCCGGCAACGCACAATATTGGCTAGGCGAAACCTATTACGTGCGCAAGGATTACGAGAACGCGGCCACGGCGTTCGCGCTCGGTTATCAAAAGTACCCTAAAAACGGCAAGGCGCCCGACAACCTGCTGAAGCTCGGCATGTCGCTCGGCAACCTCGGCAAGAAGCAGGAGGCGTGCAGCGCCTTCGCGCGGCTCGATCGCGATTTCCCAACCGCGCCCCCAAACGTCAAGGATCGGGAGACGAACGAGCGGCAGCAAGTCGGCTGCCCCTGAGCCCGATGACCGCGCTGCCGGTCACGCGCGACGAGTTCGCGCAGCTCATGATCCGGTTCGCGCCCTACGAAGCCCGGCCGCGCGTCGCCGTCGCCGTATCGGGCGGCGCCGATAGCCTTGCGCTCGCGCTGCTGGCGGCGGACTGGGCCGGCGCGGCGGGCGGCGTGGCGACCGCCGTCACTGTCGACCATCGCCTGCGGCCGGAATCGGGTGCCGAGGCCGCGCAGGTCGCCGCCTGGCTCGGCCGGCTCGGCATCGCGCACGCGATCCTGCCGCGTACCGGGCCGGCCCTCGCCGGAGATATTCAGGCCGAAGCGCGCGCCGCGCGCTACCACCTGCTCGAGCAATGGTGCGCCAGCAACGGCGTGCTTCATCTCCTCACCGCGCATCATCTCGAGGATCAGGGCGAGACGCTGTTGCTTCGCCTTGCGCGGGGGAGCGGGCTCTATGGGCTTGCCGGCATGCCCGCGCTGGCGGAGCGCGCCCAGTGCCGCATCCTGCGTCCGTTCCTGGAGGTGCCCAAGGCACGCCTCGGCGCGACGCTTGCCGCGCGCGGGCAAGACTGGATCAGGGATCCCAGCAATCGCGATCCGGCCTTCGCCCGGGTGCGCTTGCGCCAGGCGGAAGAAATCCTGGCGGCGGAAGGGCTGGGCGCGCGCCGGCTTGCCGGTACGGCGCAGCGCCTGGGGCAGGCGCGCCACGCGTTCGAGCCGGCCGTGACGCGGCTTCTGGCCAGCGGCGCATGGCTCCATCCGGCGGCTCTTCGCCGAGCCGGCGGAGGTGCAGCTCCGGGCGCTCGCTTCCCTGATCGCCTGCGTTGGCGGCGCGGACTATCCGCCGCGCTTCGATGGGCTCGAGCGTCTTGAGCGAGATCTGGCCGGCGGCCTCGCGGCGGGACGCACGCTGGGTGGGTGCCTGATCGTGCCGCGCCGCGGCAAAGTGCTTCTCTGCCGCGAGCCCGAGGCGGTGGCGCCGTCGGTCTCGGCAATCGAGGCGGCCGATATTCCCTGGGACGGGCGATTTCTCGCCGACATGCCGGGCGCCGCGTCCGACGGGCTTGAGATCGGCGCGCTTGGCGCCGATGTGGTTGAGGCGGACGCACGGCTTGCCGCGGCCGTTCCGCCGGCGGCGCGAGCCACGCTCCCGGCGGTGCGCAAGGCGGGACGCATCCTCGCCGTGCCCCATCTGGGCTATTGGTTTGCCGACCGGGATGGCGTGCCGGCGCTGAGATTTCGGCCGGTACGGCCGCTTAGTGCGGCGGCGTTCGCCGTCACGGCGGCATAGCGGCGGCGGGCACCCATCCCCCCGTGCCATGCTAACGGGACGCGGATGCCATGACGCTCACAGACTTTACAGTTGTTTAAGGACGAGGACATCTTATGTACTATCGGTTGGGTGTCCCGTCAGGGCGGCACTGAGAGGCCAGGACCGTGAACAGCTTTGGGAAGAATCTAGCCCTTTGGATCATTATCGGGCTATTGCTGGTCGCGCTTTTCAACCTGTTCCAGAGCTCGGCGACCCGAGGTCCTCAGAACAGCTTGGCCTATTCGGAATTCGTCAACGACGTCAATCGCGGACAGGTCCGCGAGGTGACGATCCAGGGCAACACGATCAGCGGCAAATTCTCGGACGGGCGAACGTTCTCGACCTATACGCCGAATGATCCGAACCTGGTGGCGCGGCTGATCGACCGCGGTGTGCTGATCCATGCCGCGCCGGCCGAGGAAAGCGTGCCGTCGCTCTTCGGCATCCTGATCTCGTGGTTCCCGATGCTGCTGCTGATCGGCGTGTGGATCTTCTTCATGCGCCAGATGCAGGGCGGCGGCGGCCGCGCGATGGGCTTCGGCAAGTCGCGCGCGCGTCTTTTGACCGAGAAGGTCGGCCGCATCACGTTCGACGACGTCGCCGGCATCGACGAGGCGAAGCAGGAACTGGAAGAGATCGTCGAATATCTCAAGGACCCGCAGAAATTTCAGCGCCTGGGCGGCAAGATCCCGAAAGGCGTGCTGCTGGTTGGGCCGCCCGGCACCGGCAAGACGCTGCTGGCGCGCGCCATCGCCGGCGAAGCGAACGTGCCATTCTTCACCATCTCGGGCTCCGACTTCGTCGAGATGTTCGTCGGCGTGGGCGCCTCGCGCGTCAGGGATATGTTCGAGCAGGGCAAAAAGAACGCCCCTTGCATCATCTTCATCGACGAGATCGATGCGGTGGGCCGCCACCGCGGCGCGGGTCTCGGCGGCGGCAATGACGAGCGCGAGCAGACGCTGAACCAGCTCCTCGTCGAGATGGACGGGTTCGAGGCGAACGAGGGCGTCATCCTGATCGCCGCCACGAACCGCCCGGACGTGCTCGATCCGGCGCTGCTGCGGCCTGGCCGGTTCGACCGGCAGGTCGTGGTGTCCAATCCCGACGTGGTGGGCCGCGAAAAGATCCTCAAGGTCCATATGCGGAAGGTGCCTCTCGCCTCCGACGTCGACCCGCGCATCATCGCGCGCGGCACGCCCGGATTTTCGGGCGCCGATCTCGCCAACCTGGTGAACGAGGCGGCGCTGATGGCCGCGCGCAAGGGCAAGCGGTCGGTCACGATGGCCGAGTTCGAGCAGGCCAAGGACAAGGTCATGATGGGCGCCGAGCGGCGTTCCATGGTGATGACCGAGGATGAGAAAAAGCTCACGGCCTATCACGAGGGCGGCCATGCGCTGGTCATGCTCTACGCCGAAGGGCACGAGCCGCTGCACAAGGTGACCATCATTCCGCGCGGCCGCGCGCTGGGCGTGACCATGTTCCTGCCCGAGCGCGACAAATACAGCCAGATGGAGCTCGAGGCCATCATGGCCAGCCTCTTCGGCGGCCGCGTCGCCGAGGAACTGATCTTCGGGACCGAGCGCGTGACGACCGGCGCGGCCGACGATATCCGCCGCGCGACCGGCCTTGCGCGTCGCATGGTGACGGAATTCGGCTTCAGCGAACGGCTCGGCCCCTTGCGCTACACCGAGAACGAAGAGGAAGTGTTCCTCGGCCACTCGGTCACGCAGCACAAGAACGTGTCGGACGCGACGGCCAAGGCGATCGACGAAGAGATCCGCCGCATCGTCGATAGTGGCGAGCAGCGAGCGCGCCAGATCCTGACCGAGCATTTCGACGAGCTTCACGCGCTCGCGAAGGGCCTCCTGGAGTTCGAGACGCTGTCGGTCGACGAGGTCCGGCGCATCATTCGTGGCGAAAAGATCGTGCGCGACACCGGAGGCCCGGTCGAGGACGCGACCCGCACGCCGCCGCCGCGTGGCCGCTCGTCGGTGCCGCCGGCCGGCCGCGACAAGCCCGCGGGCGGCCTCGAGCCCGAGCCGCAGCCTGGCGGCTGAGGCACGAGCGCCAGGGCCTTGCGCCTGCGGCCACAATTCAAGGCTGAATCGATTCCATCAATGGATTATTGGCGCCTCAGGGCATAGTCTTCCGTTCGACGGAAACGATCTTTGAGGCGCGCTCGAATGCGCAATCTGTTCGGCACCGACGGTATCCGCGGCACCGCCAACAGCGAGCCGATGACGGCCGATACCGTGCTCAAGGTGGCGATGGCCGCCGGCTCGGTGCTGCGGCGCGGCGATCACCGCCATCTGGTCGTGATCGGCAAGGACACGCGCCTTTCGGGATATTTGATCGAGCCGGCCTTGACCGCGGGCTTCATCGCCATGGGCATGGACGTGATCCTGGTCGGCCCGTTGCCGACGCCCGCCATCGCCATGCTGACGCGATCGCTGCGCGCCGATGCCGGCGTGATGATCTCCGCCTCGCACAACCCCTACCATGACAATGGCATCAAGCTGTTCGGTCCCGACGGCTACAAGCTGTCAGACGAGATCGAGCAGGCGATCGAGGCACAGCTCGATCATGCCAACGCCGAGCGTGCGCCGGCGCATGGTCTCGGCCGTGCCAAGCGCCTCGATGACGCCGGCGGGCGCTATATCGAGTTCGTCAAGAACAGCTTTCCTCGCGGGCTCCGCCTCGACGGCCTGAAGGTCGTGGTTGACTGCGCCAACGGTGCAGCCTATCGCGTGGCGCCCACCGTCTTGTGGGAGCTGGGCGCCGAGGTCGTGCCCGTGGGCGTGACGCCGGACGGGCTGAACATCAACCGCGATTGCGGCACCATGGGGATCGAGGCGACGCGGCAAGTCGTGATCGAGCATCGCGCTCATTTGGGCCTCGCGCTCGATGGCGATGCCGATCGGCTCTTGATGGTTGACGAGGCCGGCCGCGCCCTCGATGGAGACCAGCTCATGGCGCTCATCGCCATGAATTGGCGGCGCAGCGGACAGCTTGCCGGCGCCGGCGTCGTCGCGACGGTGATGTCGAACCTCGGCTTCGAGCGCCACTTGACCGCGAACGGCATCGCTTTGACGCGCACCAATGTCGGCGACCGCTACGTCTCCGAAGCCATGCGCCGCATCGGCAGCAATATTGGGGGCGAGCAGTCGGGACACATCATCCTCGGCGATTACTGCACGACCGGCGATGGTCTCATGGCGGCGCTGCAGGTGCTTGCTGCAATTGTCGAGACGGGCGCGCGCGCGAGCGAGGTGTGCAACGTGTTTGTGCCGGTGCCGCAAAAGGTGCGCAACATGCGCTACGAGGGCGGCGAGCCGTTGAAGTCTCGCGCGGTGAAGTCCGCGATCGCGGCCGGCGAACAGCGTCTTGGCGCCGCCGGCCGATTGCTGGTGCGCCGCTCGGGGACCGAGCCGCTCATTCGCATCATGGCCGAAGGCGAGGACGAGACGCTTGTCCTCGCCGTCATCGACGAGATTGCGGGCGCGATCGGCGCCGTAGTTGGTGCGGCGAAGAGCGCGGCCGAATGAAGGCCCGAATCCTGGTCGTCGCCGGTTCCGATTCCGGCGCCGGCGCCGGGATCCAGGCCGACATCAAGACCATCGCGGCGTTGGGCGCCTATGCGACGACTGCGATCACCGCGCTTACCGCGCAGAACACCGTTGCCGTGTTGGGCATTTGCCCGATCGCGCCCGAGTTCGTGCAGTTGCAGCTTCGCGCCGTGTTGAGCGATATCGGCGCCGACGCGGTTAAGACCGGCATGCTTGCCTCGGCGCGCGCCATCGACGCCGTCGCCGACACGTTGGAGGCGGAAGCACCGTCGCTGCCCCTGGTCGTCGATCCGGTGATGGTCGCTTCGAGCGGCGCGCGCCTCCTTGATGCCGATGCGATCGAGGCGCTGACAACGCGGCTCATCGCGCGCGCCCGCGTGGTCACGCCCAACGTGCCCGAGGCGGAAATCCTGTGCCAGCACGGGATTTCGTCACTCGACGACATGCGGCGCGCGGCCGATCGTCTACTGTCGCAAGGCGCCGAAGCGGTTGTGCTGAAAGGCGGCCATCTTGCGGGCCCGGTGACACGCGATCTCATCGCCTCCGCCGATGGCAGCTTCGTCCTCGAGGCGCCTCGCCGTGCCACGCGCTCGACGCACGGCACCGGCTGCACGCTCGCTTCGGCGATCGCCGCCGGATTGGCGCAAGGAATGGCTCTGCGTCCGGCGGTCGAGCGCGCGCACCGTTACGTGCAGCGCGCGCTCGCGGCTGCGCCCGGGCTTGGCCGCGGCAACGGCCCGCTTGAACATTCGGTCTCGACAGATTGACGAGCACGCTGCGAAATTCTGCGGCTCGTTCATCCTTTCTTAACGCCTCCGGTCCCTATGGTATGGAGGGATAGAACAAGCGGGTTCCGTCCGTGGTCGATGGCATATCATCCCAGGCGCCGGGCTTCACGCCTGCAAGCGTGCAAGTGCCGAGCACTGCTCCAACGACAGCGTCGCCGACGGCGCAATTTCCCGTGCCCGGAAACCTGCAAACGCCGCCACCGGGACTTCCCAGCGCGACCGGGCCGTCCTTCGTACCGGATTTCTCG
>Ga0335073_10009096_pt1 | contig 13934 bp, 10 predicted proteins | sample Lox_Sample_22_FD_207093 | JGI IMG/M metagenome (GOLD analysis project Ga0335073, IMG submission 207093) | Soil microbial communities from Loxahatchee National Wildlife Refuge, Florida, United States - Lox_Sample_2.2 | ecosystem: Environmental > Terrestrial > Soil > Wetlands | place: USA... | reverse complement strand
ATGCGGCCCTGGAAACCTTGGCCTCGAAATGAAAATGGGAGCGTACACCGTGCTCCCAATTCATCCCATCCCACATTCTAGTGATGATCGTGGTCGTGATCGCCGTGGTGATGCCGCCAGTCCCAATATTGCCGCTGTTCGTCGGCAGGTAGTCTGCGGAAATCCCGGTCCGGATCGTGGTGCGTTTCCACTGCCCATTGGTGGTAATAGACCACCTCGTCGTTATTCCAGACGTGATAATCGTGGTAGTACGGATCGTAGACCCGGTAGTAGTGATGTGCGCACGCCGTACCCATCACAGACGCGCTGAGCGCTGTGCCCAGGAGCAGGGAAGTCAGAAAGCGGGAGTAACCGTTCATTTTCCATCCTCCTTGTGTTCATTCCATCTTCGCATAGCTGATTGGAGTTTGTTGCTCGCGGCCTCGTCGAAGTTGCCTTCCGGGCCGGGAGGATCGCTCGAAGGGCTCAGGAGAATCACGAATATGTTTGGCGAAATCGAAGACGGGAATACCCTTGTGAGTGCAGGAAACGTGCAACGCCGGAACCGGGAAAGGAACGCAGAGCAGGCAGAAAAAGGGTTGACAGTGGCGACGGGGCGGGCGTAATGTCGCCCGTTGCGGAAGGTTCAGGGCGGCTCGCGGGCGGGTGCAGGCATGAAGGTAAACGTTTACTAATCCGCCTCGCATCCCCGCTCAACTCCCCTCCGCCACGTCGCCGATGTGGGAGAACATTTATGCGCTCCGTATCGTGTTTCGGTAAGCTGTCTGCTTTTTTTCTCTTACTCCTCGCTATTCCCCTGTTTTTAACCGCCCAGTCTAATCGCGCCAGCATCACGGGAACTATCACCGATACCATGGGTGCCAATGTGCCGGGCGTGGAGGTCACGGCCACCAATCTGGATACCAACGTGCCAACAAAATCCGTTTCCAACCAGGACGGCATTTACCTGGTGCCGAACCTGCCGCCGGGACGATATTCCCTCGAATTCAAGAGGGATGGATTTGAGACCTTAGAGCACTCGTCCATCACACTTACATCGACGGAAGCGGCTCGCATTGACGCATCGCTGAAAGTCGGCGCTGTCACCCAGACCGTCACCGTCACCACAAACGCGCCCGTGCTCGACTTGGAGAAGCCATCGGAAGGAACGAATATGAACGGCAACGTCGTGACCGACTTGCCGCTGAGCATTTACGGAGGCGGCCGGTCAGTCGAGGACTTTGCCGTCGCCCTCACTCCCGGTTATTCCCCCTACAGCAGTCCATACGGCGCCGTCGTCAATGGCGGGCAATGGTTTACCAAGAACTATACCGTCGATGGCACATCCGCCACCGCCAACATTCAGGGTGACTCCATGGAATCTGGACCGACCATGGAAGCGGTTGAGGAACTGCAGGCGCAGACCAGCGGGCTGGATGCGCAAAGTGCGATCACCGGCGGAGGCGTGATCGCCTTCAACCTGAAATCAGGAACCAACCGGTTCCACGGTTCGGCTTTCCTCTACGGTCACAATGAACTGCTCGACGCCAATACCTGGACCAACGATTACACCAACACAGAAAAACCCCAGGAGCGGGCCTGGGATTATGGATTCAGCCTCGGCGGTCCCATCATCAAGAACAAGACATTTTTCTTCGGTGCGTTCGAGCGCTACCAGCAGATCGATTTTCGGCTCAATAGCGGTTCGGCAACCGTTCCCAGCACCGCCTTCCAGAATGGAAACTTCCAAGGCCTTCTGGGCGGGACTCTGTGCAACGGTTCCAGCGGAATAGGACTGTGCAGCCAGAATGGGGGAACGCCAATCGTGGTGCAGGACACAGCCGGGAACATGGTTCCAGCGCAGGAAAATATGATCTATGATCCCCAATCCAGCTCCGATCCTTTGTGCACCATGCCGCCCTGCCAATTTGCCGGCAACATGATTCCCACGAACCGGATCAGCCCGGTGGCTCAGCGAGTCAATGCTTTTTACAAGAACTATGCGCCTCAGTTCGGCGGCATCGACAACAACAGCCGTGGCCTGCTGCAAGGCTCTCCCAGCCAGACTCCGAATCAAGTCGTCATCAAGATCGACCACACCCTGCGGGAGCAGGATCATCTATCCGGGTCCTGGGTCTACAATCACAGGCCACGGACCCTTGATGACAGCGGGGGGCTGTGGCAGGCCGGAACCACGAACGGCGGACCGCTCTCGAACGGCCGCCTTCAGATTTACCGGTCGCACGAGTGGCGGCTGAGCGAGACTCATACTTTCAGTCCTAATGTTCTGAATGTCCTCAATTTCACATACAACTTCGATTACAACGCCAGCACGCCCACCGACCCCGGCAACTGGAATACCCAACTCGGTTTCGCAGGCACCGGCGCAAATACGTTTCCGCTCATCAGCTTTACGGACAATGGAGCGTATGGCCACTCGGAAACGTTTCTGGGGAACACTTGGCAGGGGAGTCTTTCCGGGGTGAACGTCATCACCGGGGATAGCGTTACTTGGACCAAAGGCCGGCACAGTTTTACCTTTGGCGGCGATTTCCAGGCGCACCAGGTGAACAACCGAACGGGTTCCGGCGCGCTTTCCTTCGACTTCTCCTATCTAACTACAGCCGGCCCCACCTATCCTTACGATGGCTTTGGATATGCTTCGTTTCTTCTGGGTCAGTCGGATAAGGCCAGCGAAAGCGTGGCTTACAACCTTTACGGCCGGCAGAAAAGTCTCTTTCTCTATGCCCAGGACAGTTACAAGGCGACACCAAAGCTCACCTTGAGTATGGGACTGCGCTGGGATTATAACTTCCGCTTTCACGAGAAATACGGGAACTGGGCTAACTTTGACGAAAATGCGATCAGTCCGACCTACGGCATTCCCGGAACGCTCGCGTTCGCCAACCCGGGCAATATCAGCTTCGAGAGGAACGAGTACGGGAAGAACTTCGGACCCACGGTTGGTTTTGCCTACCAGATGCTTCCTAAAACGGTCGTACGAGGATCGTTTGGCCTGATTTACAATCCAGTCGGCGTCACGTTCTTCGGTGGCGTTCCTGACGGTTTTGCTCCGCAGCTCGGCATTAATCGGGCGAACAACTTCAGTTGGGACGGCCCCGGGGGTACGGGCAACTATCCCGGCATTCTCCAAACCGCGAACCTCAATACCGATCCGGCCGAATCGTTTATCTTTCCCGAGGTTACCGTCGATCCTCGCGCTCTGCAATTGGGCTACAGCGAAGCTTTCAACTTCGGCGTCGAGCATGAACTGACCCCCAATACACGACTTGAACTCGCATACATCGGTAACCGGGGCCACCACCTTTCAGATACCGCGCTCGCTTGGAACGAAGGACCGACTTCGACTTTCCTGCGCCTCTGGCAACGGCAGACGCAGGAGGGCTATGCCGGCGCCTACGCCGACTATGTTTGCGATCCAAGCACGGCCGCATACTACGGCGTCCCGTACCCCTATCCGGGCTTCTGCGGGCCCGCTTTAGCAGCAGCTGCACCTTTCCCCCAAATGGCTCAAGCGGCGGTGAACTACTGGGGCTATGCCGACATCAACTACGTTGGGTTGCCATTGGGACAGAGCTTTTATGACTCCATGGTCGTGGACGTAGTCAAACGCACCGGCCGCGGCCTGACAACGGACGTGAGCTACACGTGGTCACGGCAGGAAGGCGACTCGTTCTCGGCGCAGCAAGACTACAACGGCTACTACACGCCCGTTCAGGACTTCAGCCACATGCAGCAGGCCGCCCACGCCGTTACAGGCTACGATCTGACCCATGTCGTAAAAGGGTTTGCCATGTATGAGCTGCCATTCGGGAAAGGACGGCCCTGGCTGGCCGGCCAGAACCGAGTCGTGAACGGAGTGGTTGGAGGATGGGTGATCGGCGGCATTGTCCTTTACAACACTGGCCAGCCGTTTGAAGTGGGAGCGGCCAATGCGTACTGGCCTCTATGGGGCAACCTATATCCTCAATTTAATCTCAACGGATTTTCCGGTCCCTCCAGTCCCGGAAGGTTTGTGCCGGTTCCCGTCGGTGGGCAAGTGCCGGCGAGCAATTTCTATATGCCCTCAAGCGTGGCCAGCAATCCGACGGTTGGATTCCTTCCCCCGACGCCTACCACCTCAGCGCTGCGTTGCCCTGGGCAGGCTAACGAAGACGTGACTCTGCTCAAGCACTTCACAATGGGTTCTGACGGGCAATACAGACTGCAGTTCCGCACGGAGTTCTACAACCTGTTCAACCGTCACTACTACAACATCGTCGGCTGTGGCGGGGTGAGTGCCGGCATCGGGGCGTCCAACTTTGGTCAGATTACCGGAGTTGCCGACAATCCCCGGCAGGGCCAGTTCGCTATTCGCTTCGAGTTCTAACCGCCATCCCTGCAGCAAACAGCCCGCGATTTTTCGCGGGCTGTTTTTTGTTTCCTCCGTCCTGTTGGAGATTCACACCATGGCTGGCGCGAACTTGCCGGGCACGTAGGGACAGAAGGGATCGGCCTCCAGCACGTTGCCGGTGTGGGCGAAGGCGCGAGCCCGCGATCCCCCGCAGATGTGCCTGTACTCGCAAGCACCGCAGCGCCCCAGGAACTTATCGGGAGAGTGCAGCGCGCGGAACACCGGAGAATTGCGGTAGATTTCCACCAGAGATTGGCTGCGCACGTTGCCGCAAGTCAGCGGCAAGAAGCCTGAGGGATAAACCTCTCCCAGATTCGATACGAAGACAATCCCGTGCCCGTCGCGAATCTGAAATCCCTTGTAAACCGCCGTGTCGCGCAGTTCTGCCGATTCCAGGCCGGAGGTCTTCACCCGATTCAGTGCCAGCCGACGGTACGACGGCGCTTCCGTGGTTTTCACCGCGAAGGGCGCGCGCGGCACCAGGTCCAACACCCAGTTCATGATGCCCTCGCCATCCTCGGGAGAGACCTCGTTCAGCGCCTTGCCGCGTCCGACGGAAATCAGGAAGAACAAACTCCAGCGCATCACTGGAAAACTCGTCCGCAGCAGTTCGTAGATCGCGGGCAGATCGTCGACGGTTTCCTGCGCAACCAGCGTGTTCACCTGAATGGGAATGCCGAGCCGCCCGCAATGGCGCGCCGCCTCGACGGTGCGGTCGAAGGTTCCGGGTACGGCGCGAATGGCATCGTGTTTTTCGGCGCAGGATCCGTCCAGGCTCAAGCCGAGGCTTTGGATGCCATACTTCTTCAACCTCGTGATGGCATCATTGGTGAGCTCCGGTGTTGCGCTCGGTGTGATGGAAACTTCCAGGCCCAGGCCGCAGGCATAGTTGATTAGCTCATAGATATCTTTGCGGCTCAGTGGATCGCCACCGGTGAGAATGAGATGCGGCAGCGGATCGCCGAAGCCGAGTAGTTGGTTCAGGAACGCTCTGCTGTCGGAATTGTTGAGCTCCAGCGGATGCGGCGTAGGCATCGCCTCCGCACGGCAGTGTTTGCAGGCCAGTCCGCAGGCCTGTGTCATCTCCCAATAGACCAGCATGGGGTTACGAGAAAAATCGCGAGCGACTGGATGGATATGAGTATGTTGATGTGGCGCCCCCAGAACCGTAGCGGCCATGATTTCCCCCTTTTCGGCAAAAGCTATGAAAGAACCCCAATGACAGCTCCAAGATATTTCCGGGGCAGGGAAAGGGCTGTGATGGGAATCACATTTGAGCGTGACTCGCCTCCCACAAAAACACTAGCTCCAGAGATGCGATCCAACGAAGGAGACGGCGGCCGAGTGGCGGGTGACGTCCGGGCTGGGTAAGAGGACGCCATACAAATGCCCGGGTCTCGTGGGTGAGCTACAACGAGACCCGGGCTGAGCTGTTCCCATTTTTCGAGCGAACCTGAGGGGAGCCGGTTCTCCTTACCGGAGGTGGCCAGACGAACCGCTCGCCCTCCTGCCCTTCACAACTGCCGGGTTGTTTCACGGCAGCGCTTGGTCCGCAACCGGGGAACAGCGATCCTACTTCTTCTGTTGCTCGCGAATGTAGCTGACCACCATCTTGACCTGATCAGGCGATAGTCCCTTCGCCTGGAATGCATGCATCGCTTTCTTGTCTTTGCCGCCGTTGGCGATCATGTCGGTCAAATCGGCGTCAGAGGCGTTCTTTGCCTGGTCGGAGAGCAGGCTTGGAATCCTCGCTGCCGGCTTACCTGTCAGGTCCGCGCCGTGGCACATGGCGCACTTGGCTTTGTAGATCGTGGCACCGTCATCTCCCGCCCAGGACAGGTTAGGCAGAATAAGGAATAACGTTGCCGCGATGACTACGATCAGAACTAAGAGCTTCATCGTTTTCATGATGGCATTTTCCTTTCACACGAACCGCAACTAAAACTGCAGCTAGTTGCCACTCCAGACAGCGAAATCTAAGAATGCGCTAACCAGAGGCAGTCTGAACTTTGCCTAACCGCTCTGCTGTGACCGCCGTCACTCCTGCTCGTGATCGAAGTCGGCGATGTAAGAACGCATTCTTCGCCGGCAAAACCGTTTCGCGTGAACAGATTCTGCTCAGGGTCAAAAAACGCGCGACCCGCGCCATATCGCGCAATCTGTCTTCGCGCTTCGCAGACGCCTCGGGCTTGTGGTACTCCGCAAGGTGCTGAAAAAACAAGCCGGCCCGCTTGGTCTCTGACCTGCGGTGTTTTGGCAAAGGGCGTGCCTCAACCACTTGGGACCAGAGTGCACTTGAGGTGTATCCATGGAACCTGCGTTGATGGTGATCGGATTGAACCACCGCACGGCGCCGGTGGCGATGCGGGAGCGCTTCTGGATCAGCGAGAGCCGCCGCTACGACACGTTGCGCCAACTGGCGCAGGCGGATGGCATCGATGAAGCTGTCGTACTGGTGACCTGCAACCGCACGGAATTTCTCCTCTGGTCCAACGAGCCTACCCAGGCTGCCAGTTCCGTGCTGCAGTATCTGGGGAGCCTCCATGGTCTGAAGCTCAGCGAATGGGAGCACTTTTATCGCCTGCTCGATGACGCCGCCCTCACCCATATCTTCCGCGTCACCTCGAGCCTGGACTCGATGGTGGTGGGAGAGCCGCAAATTGTTGCACAGGTCAAGGCGGCCTGGGAGCAGGCCCGCGCGGTGGGAGCGACCGGCCGCTTTCTCGATGCCGTATTGCAAAAGTCACTGACTGTTTCCAGGCGGGTCCGCAACGAAACCGCCATCGGCTCGCTGGCAGTTTCCATTCCGACCGCGGCCGTGGAGTTGGCGCGCACGATTTTCGGATCGCTCGAGGGCCGCGAGATTCTACTGCTGGGCGCGGGCAAGATGAGCGAACTCTCGGCCCGCTACCTGCGGAACAGCGGCGCTGCCTCGATCCGCATCATCAACCGTACTCGAGAACACGCGCAGGAACTTGCGCAGAAGCTGGGCGGAATCGCGGTCGCAATGGAAGACCGCTGGCAGCATCTGTTGCAGGCCGACATCGTCATCAGCTCTACTGCCTGCCCGCATGTGGTGTTGAGCCGGCAGGAAGCGGAGATCATCGCCAAAGAGCGCCAAAAAGCACCACTTCTCATTCTCGATATCGCCATGCCGCGCGACATCGATCCCGCGGTACGCGGGGTGAAGGGAATCCTCCTGCGCGATCTGGACGATCTCGAACGCGGGGTTCAGAGCAACACTGCGGAACGACGGGCGGCCGCAGCCGAGGCCGAAAAGATCGTTGCCGATGAGGCGCGCGGCTTTCATCGCAAACTGCAGGCCGAAAGCATCGTGCCCACCATTGTCGCCTTGCGTCAGCATCTGGACGAGCTCTGCCGGCACGAACTGGAGTCTTTCCGCGTCGAGCGCGGGCCGTTCTCTCCCGAGCAGAATCATGTCTTGCAGGCGCTCGCCTCCCAGATCACGCAGAAGATCGCCACTTCGCTCGCCCGTGAACTCAAGGGGCTGCCAGAGAAGGTCGAGCAGGAACGGCTGACCGAAGCGGTACAGCGGCTGTTCCATCTGCAGACATTGCCCGCGAGAATTGCAACAAATGTTCGGAATGCGGCGGATCCGCCGACGGGCAGCGCCGTGACACATTGAACCTGGAACCCGGACAGAGTAAAGACGCATCGGCGCTAATTCATGAGCAGGATTGGCGCCCAAAGGCCTCCCGGAAGAAAGAAGGGCTTTGTCGTTTGCTTGCAGAGTCGGCCTTGGCCGTATTAGCTCGCGGCACCTTCGGGAGGGTTTTCCTCATCCCCCGGCACCAGATCGAATTTCTTCAGTTTGTAGCGCAACGCGTCGCGGCTGATGTCGAGAAGGCGCGCGGCGTGCGTCTGATTGCCGTTGGCCTGGCGCATGGCCAACTCCACCATGGTGCGTTCCACTTCTTCAAGCGAGGTGCCTTCCTCGGGGATGTAGAGCCGCGGCAGGCTGCGTCCCGCCGGCAATTGTCGTCCGCCGTCGGCGGGCGTGCTGCTGTGCTCGAAGGCGGTCAGGCCGCTGCGCGCCGCTTCTCCCACGGCAAAGGGCAGATAGATCGGGCGCAGCATTTGCTCCTCTTCCAGAATCATCGCCCGTTCGATCGAGTTCTTCAGCTCGCGCACATTTCCCGGCCAGCTGTGGGAGAGCAACAGCCGGCGGGTTTCGGGCGTTATCCCCCGCACCGATTTCTTGAACTTCCGGTTGTAGAGGTCGATAAAAAAATCCACCAAAGGCAAAATATCCTCGGTCCGTTCGCGCAGCGGCGAGATGAAGACGGCGATGATCGCCAACCGGTAGTAAAGATCCTGCCGGAACTGACCTTCCCGGACCGCTTTTTCCAGATCGCGATTCGAGGCGGCAATGACGCGCACGTTCACCTGCATGTCGCGCACCCCACCCACCCTGCGGATCACCTGATCCTCCAGCACACGCAGCAGCTTGGCCTGCAAGAGAGGCGAAAGCTCGCCAATCTCATCCAGAAACAAAGTCCCGCCGTCGGCCGCCTCAAACAGGCCTTTCTTCATTTGCTTGGCGTCGGTGAAAGCGCCTTTCTCATGGCCGAAAAGCTCAGCCTCCATCAGCGTTTCCGGAATCGCCGAGCAGTTGATCGCCACAAATGGTTTTTCCTGCCGCGAGCTTTCGTAGTGGATGGCTTTGGCGATCAGATCCTTGCCCGTGCCGCTTTCACCCTGGATCAGAATCGTCGTGGCCTCGCTGGCCGCCACTTTGCGCACAAAGTTCATCAATTCGGTCATTTTGGCCGAGACCGCGACCACCTCGTGATAGCCTGTGCGCCGCCGTACTTCGCCCCGCAGGCTTTGCACCTCGCCGCGCAGGCGGGTGGTCTCCAGCGCATTGTGAATGGTGACGCGCAGCTCTTCGAAGTCGAGAGGCTTGCCGATAAAATCGTAAGCCCCCATCTTGAGCGCGCTCTTGACGTCATCCAGTTGCGGATCGGCCGTAATCATGATCACCGGACGCGATTCGCCATTCTTTTTGAGTTGCTCGAGAACCTGCAGCCCGTTGAGATCGGGCATGCGGACATCGAGCAGCACCAGGTCGGGTGACTCATGCTGCGCCAGGCGCAGGCCGGGTTCGCCGCCCGTGGCCTCCACGACCTCGTAACCCCATTCTTCACACTTTTGGCGCAACGACCAGCGCACCAGGCGCTCATCATCCACCACCAGGATTTTTTCCGTGGCCATCCGTGATCTACTTTACTACGGCTGGAAGTTCGGGAGGATATGACGACAGGGAAGCGGCTTGCGGAGCGAAAGGTGCTTCAATCGGCCGAGATGCCGTTCAGGGGAGCCTCTTCCGCCCGGATGGGCTGTCGCAGAGGCAGTCTTACCGAAAAGGTCGTGCCAGCGCCCACCACGCTTCTGACCTCGACTTTGCCGTGGTGGTCTTCGACGATCCGGCGGGCCAGTGACAATCCCAGGCCTGTGCCATCGCCTTTGGTCGTATAGAACGGGCGGAAAATGTTAGGCAGGTGTTCAGAGGCGATGCCACGCCCCGTATCCTGTACTTCGATCACGGCGAAGCCCCATTCGTGCTTCATCGTAACCGTGACGGTTCCGCGTCCTTCGATCGCCTGGGTCGCGTTGAGCAGCAGGTTGAGCAAGACCTGGTGGATCTGATCGCTGTCATGTTCTACCGCGTGCAAGTCCGCGTCCTTCTTCAGCATGATTTCGACTGTTTTCGCGCTGGCGTGCTGCCGTCCCAGCATAACGGCATGTTCCACCGTGGTATTCAGATCACTCTTTTTCATCTCTGGGCGGTGCGGCCGCGCGGTCTGCAGCAAATCGGTAACGATGTGATTGATGCGGGCGATTTCCTGGCGGACGTCTTTCACCACCTCGCGCGCCGGGCTGGTTACCGGAAGGTCGCGTCCGATGATCTCGATGACACCTGCAATTCCCGCCAGCGGATTGCGAATCTCGTGCGCCAGACCGGTAGCGAGTTCACCCAGGGTCGCCAGATGTTCCGCCCGCGACATCTGAGTGCGGTGCAAGTGCTCAATCTCCCGCCGCGACTCCCGCAACTGCCGCACCATCTGATTGAAGTTGCGTCCAAGGTCGCCGATTTCGTCGTTGCGGCGGGCGAAACTCACGGCGACTTCCAGATTGCCTTCGCCGAGCTGCGCGATTCTTTGCTGCAATTCCACCAACGGCCTCTGAATCTGGTAGGTGAGGACCACCAGCAACGCGCCGCAGATGGCTACGGCTCCAGCTCCTGCAACGAGCAGCACAATATGCCGCTCCGGGTCGCGCCAGGAAAACGTTGCCAGCAAAAACAGCAGCATCCCTCCCAGCAGAACGAAGGCTATCGGCGCCAGAGCCTTGATCTCCCAGTTGATGCGCAGCCAGGGCAGTTCAGAATCGCCTTCCGGGCCCGAATGTCGACCCTTGCTCCGCGCGGGCACCTGCCCCACCGAGGAAAATGGGCCAGCGTCGCCCTCCGGTTCAGCGTCGAGCGAACCGCGGTGGGAACGCGAGGAGGCAGCAAACCCCGCCGCCTCCCGCGGAGTCATGCTCTCCGGCTTCATTTTTCCTGCGAGCGACTCAGGCATAAGAGTGCAATCCCGGCAGTAGGTAAGTAACTCCGAAGAACGTGAACATGACCACGGCAAATCCCAGGACCGCGAAATAAGCTGCGACGCGCCCGCGCATGCCCCGCGTGATTCTCATGTGCAGATAACCGGCGTAAACCAGCCAGGTAATCGCGGCCCAGGTCTCTTTCGGATCCCAGCTCCAATAGGAACCCCAGGTGCGGTTCGCCCAATACGCACCGGCGGCAATCATCAGGGTGAGCAGAGGGAAAGCAATGCAAATCGTCTTGTAGGTAATGCGGTCCAGCGTATTCGCGTCCGGGAGCAATCTTTCCAGATCGGGCCGCCGCCACAGAAGCAACAGGTAGAGCAGGCTGGCGAAGATTCCGCCAATCAATCCGGATAGAATGAACGGACTGGCCGCCAGGCTGGTCGCATACAGCCCGTCGGCATCGAGCGAGGGATATTGCCCATCGCGGGCTCGCAGCAGAAAGAACACCAGCGCCAGCGTCTGCAAGAGAATGCTAACGAAGATTGCGCGATTGGCGAGATCGAGGAATGTCGCATTTTGCTTAATGCGCGCAGCGAGATAGAAAACGAACGGCGCCGTCACCGCGGCGAACACCACCAGCATCAGCCAGCCCAGATCAGGGATCGTAACGAACAGCCGCACGCCCTTGGAGATAAACACTTCGGATTTTTCCTGCGCGTTCCACGCGATCACGTCCAGACCGCCCCACTTCTCAAATCGCGTCAGAACGCTGGCGTAGATTCCCGCCGTAAACAGGCTGGTCGCTGCCAGGAAGCTTTCGGTTTTCATCTTGTCCTGGATGAGAAACATCATGGCCAGCGCGAAACTCAAAGCACACGCGGCGTAAGCCAGCATGGCCAGCGTAACGTGTACATGCAGCCAGGTGGATTGCAGCGCCGGTACCAGCGGCTTCACATCGGTGCGCAGAAGCTGCATCAGCACGACGCCGACGATCGCCACCGGCATGGTCACGGTTCCAATCACCTTGACGCCATATTTCTTCTCAGCGATGAGCGTCAGCGCTGCCAGAGTCCAGACAAAGCTCAACAGCATTTCATAGATGCTGGCAAAGGGCGGATGCCCCGCCAGATACCAGCGGTGCGCCACGGCGCCCGTATTTGCCAGAAGCCCCGCCCACGTGGCCAGCGAGGCAAACTTCACGTAGGATTCCGTTCCGGTCACGCCGAAGCCAAGGTAGAGCGCTCCCGCTCCCGCATAGAAAATCAGCGCGGCAAACAACAAATTCGATTCACTCAGGAGATTGCCGCTTTTCACCACATTCAAAAACGCCATGAACAACAGGAAGGCGATGCCCAGTCCGACCATCACGATCAGCGTCGTGCCATTAGTCGGCTGCGCTGCCACTCTTTCCTGTGCTCTTGCTCGGGACATTAGAGTTTCCCTCCGGGCCGGTTACTTCCCGGCGAAAGTTGCGGCAGCCGGCTCACTCACGCTTAACCGCCGCTCTGTTTTTCTTGTTTTCAGTTGTTCTTTGATTTCTTCCACGAGCTTTTGGAATTTCTGCTCGAACGCATCCCGATTCCGGTTGGCCGCGCCGCCAATCCACAAAGCCACGTTGCCGCTGCCATCGTGCACCGGCACGACCCAAAAACGCATATGAACGATGTAAAACACCAGCGTGAGGCCAATACCCATCAGGATCACTCCTGCCCACACGCCCCATTGCCCAGGCTCTCGTGAAACCTGCAGCCCAGTGAAGTGAACCATCTTCAGATCCTTAGCCTCGAATGTGTATGGCGATTTCTCATTCTGGCCAAAGCCCGGAATCTCCGGCAGCCAGTAGTCGAAGCTGGCTTTCGTTTTCGCCGAGGTAACCACCAGGCGCACCGCCGGATTGACCACGTCTTCGCTCCGAGCGTAGACCCGTCCATCGCCCACCACGTAATCGGGAATGAACTCAGCCAGTCGCACCGTGGTGTCGGCATCGAGCGGCACGCTCTGGTCCTCCGCCAGCGAGATCTCGTGCGGCTCCCCTTTGCCCGTCGCCGGAACTGCGTCAAGCACCAGGTGATCGATGTTGTCCGTGCTCCCATAGCTGGCCTGATAGAAACGCAGGCCGCCATACACGAGCGGATCATTGACCGAAATTTCTTTCCGGCGAACTTCCCGTCCGCCGTCGAACACTTCCAGCTTTGACCACCAGCGCTTGGGCGAGCCGTCGGTATAGGTTTCTTCGCCCGCGGCATCGCAGCGCACCGCGAAAGGCAGCGCGCGCTGGGCGCCGTTGCGCAGCATGACTTCATTCGATTGCTGTCCTTCAGGCAGCATCAGAAAGCCCCGCCAGCCATAGAGAGCATCCACAATCCCGCCCAGAAAAATCAGCAGCAAACTCGCGTGCACAATATAGACAGCCATCTCCGAGATGCGATGCCGCTCGGAAAACAGCGAGAAACTTTGCGGCTGCACAATGCGTTCGCTCTTCCATCCCATCTTGTGAAACGCCCGCTCCGCGGCTACCAACCCGGTTTCTTCATCGGGTACCGGAATCTGTGCCCGCGTCGGCAGCACACGGCGAAAATTCTCATCAGGAGTCTTGTAGGGACGCGCGAAGTACCGCCAGGCGTTGGGAAACCGCTCCATCGAGGCCGCGATGATGCTTAGACTGACCAGCACCAGCAAAGCCACGAACCAGCGCGCGTGAAAAACATCCGTCAGTCCCAGAGTGTCCAGGATGTGCAGCATCCCAGCCGAGTAGGCCCGTTGCATCTCGTCCGGATCAGTCATGGGCCGCTGCAGAATGACGGTACCTGCGGCAGAGAAAATCACCACCAGAATGATCAGAACCACTCCCGTTCGAATCGCGCTGAGTGTTTGCCAGATTTTGCGGATAGGCTTGCCCCAGTCAGAAGCCATGTCGCTTTCCTCGCCCCGGGGAGTGCACGTACGCCGCCACACCCTCAAGTCTCTG
>Ga0335073_10009095_pt1 | contig 13934 bp, 12 predicted proteins | sample Lox_Sample_22_FD_207093 | JGI IMG/M metagenome (GOLD analysis project Ga0335073, IMG submission 207093) | Soil microbial communities from Loxahatchee National Wildlife Refuge, Florida, United States - Lox_Sample_2.2 | ecosystem: Environmental > Terrestrial > Soil > Wetlands | place: USA... | reverse complement strand
GTTTTCTAGCGGCGGCACACGCACTCCGGCGCTCCGCCGCGCTCAACGAGCACCGGTACCTCACCGGCCTTCGCCGCTCACGCGACGACCCCTCGGATGGTTGATGGCTGACGCATCCCAAGCAGCTGCTTAGGCACCGCGGATCCTGAGATCCCTGGCGCGCGCGAGCCTGGCGTTCGGCGGCGTCGACGTCGGCTATACGGGCCTCGCTGATTCCCGCGGCCGCGCCGGAACGGGTGAGGAACTGGCGGCGGTCGAGCATTACGTGTGAGGCTAGCCATGCAGTACGTCGGCAGAGCTGCTGCCAGACTTGATCGTCGTGCACGCGTCCAGGCGAGCAACCTCAATCGTGGTAGCCGGTGCGGTGCTTGCCGCCGGCGTGGTGGTCGTGCTGCTGGTGCTGCTCGGCCCCCTCGGATCCTCGGCGGCGGCTCGCTCGTGCTCGTCGTACCCGACGCCCGGCGCGCCGGCCCCTGCCGGCACCCAGGTCCCCGCCGCCTTGGCGTCCGACTACGGGTTTCTGCGCGACCCCCAGCGCCCTGTCGATCAGCTCAACCCGCGGCAGGTCGCCGGGCTGAAGGCATCCGGGCTGATCATGTCGGGAACGCGGTTTCTCGGCGATGCTGCCTTCGGCGGTCGCATCTATGTCGTACCCGCTCAGCACCTGCTCTCAATGCCGCTGGCGCCGGCGCGGTGCCTCTCGGCGGTCCAGCGCGTGATTGAGCAGCAGTCGCTGTCGGTGTTGCGCCGTCAGTATCAGCAAGCTGCGGTTTGCATCGATGTTCTCTACGCCAAGGACCGCACGCAGGAATGTGCGCCCGCCACAGGCGCGCCGTATGCGCTGCTCTCGGCCAATGGAACGCCGGCATTCGGTTTGGTGCCCAACGGCGTGAGCGCGGTTACCGTCACCTACCCGACGTCACCGCCAACCACCGTCGCCGTCCATCGAAATTCCTTTGTGGTCCTGGCGCCGTCGCAAGCCGCGCCCGCGTGCGGGCTCCGGTGGCTTGACCCGACCGGAAACGTTCAGAAGGTCGTCTCCGGTTGCTCCTACCTGGCCCCGCAGACACATGAGCTTTACGAGTACCGCGCGTACGTTTCGGGCAAGCTCTCGGCTCTGCGATCGCAGGTCGCCGCGCTGTCCACGGCGATCGGATCGGGCAACCGGTCAAAGGCCCAGTCAGCCTGGGTGGCCGCGCACCTGACCTGGCTCGAGATCGGCCAGGATGACGGAGCGTATGGCTGCTTCGGTGCACTGGGAGGTCAGATCGACGGCCTCGCCGCAGGCCATCCACTGGGGACGGCCGACCCCGGATTCACCGGCTTCCACAAGGTCGAGTTCGACCTCTGGACCAAGCGCGACCTGCGGAGCGCGGCGGCCGACACGGCCATGCTGCAGGAGTTGCTCGCTCGGCTCCTGAAGGTGCCCTTGTCGAAATACCTCCCAGCCACCGCGACCGGCATCGGCAACTGGCTGCTCCGCCCCCACGAGGTGCTCGAGGACGCACTCCGCGACTCGCTCACCGCCGACGACGATTATGGCAGCGGCACCGATCTCGCCTCGATCACGGCGGACATCGCCGCTGTACGGCTGATGCTGAGCGAGCTCAGGCCGGGCATCAATCTGTTCGCGCCGCACCTCATCAGCGATTCCCGGTCCGAACTCGACGCCCTGAGCCGGGCGATCGACGCGTCCCGCGCGGGCGGCGTTTCGCGGTCCATCGAGCACCTGCCGATCAGGCAACGCCAGCAGATCGACGCCGACGTCGACGACGCGCTCGAGACGCTTGCGCCACTCCCGGACTTGCTGACCAGCACCGGATCGAACGCGCCCGGAGACTGACCCCAACGGTCCCCCGACGGTCTCTCGGCGACTGACCGCAATTTGGAGAGTGGATCCTCCTCCTCGATTCGCGTTCTAAGTCGATGAGGCGTTGTTGCCGGTACTCGTGATCAAGTCGGGGATGGGTGCGAGCGTCTCCAGTACGGAGCCCGTATCCGCGTCGATCTGTTCGCGCTGGGGCGCTGGCAGGCTCTGGATCGCCACCCAGCCGCCGTCGACTCGAGTGGACTGGATCGCAGTATTGAGGGCGTCGAGCTCGCGGCTTGCGCGGCCGACGAGTTGTGGCGCCACCGGGTCGATCACGGGCGAGAGGACGGCGAGCAGCTCGCGCGTCGCGGAGATGTCGGCAGTCAGGGACGCCAGCCCGGTGCCGCTGCCGTAGTCGTCGTTGCCCGTAAGGGTGTCGCGGTCGGCGTCCTCGAGGATCTCATGAGGACGCAGCACCCAGTTCGCGATGCCTGTCTTGGTGTTCGGCAGCTCGCTGGCCAAGGGGATATTGACGAGCGTGCCGACCAGCGACGCCAGCGTGTCGGCGTCGGTCCCCGCCGCTGTCAGGTCGTGAGTGGTCCACAAATCGAGCTCGACCTTATGAAAGCCAGTGAAGTCCGAGTTGGCGGTGCCGCCCACAAGACCCGCTGCGGGGCCGTCGATCTGGCGGCCGAGTTCCCCGAAGGCACCGTAGGCGTTGTCGTCCTGGCCGATCTCGAGCCACGTGAGGTGCGCTGCGAGCCAGGCCTGCTCGGCCTGCGCGAGATTTCCGGAGCCGACCGCTGTGATCAGCGCCGCGACCTGAGACTGGAGCGTCGCGAGGGTGCTCGCTACATACTGACGGTATTCATTCAGCGGTGGTATTTCGAGTGAAAGAAACGAGCACCCTCCGACGACCCGCTTCACGTTCCCGGTCGACTGCAACCACTGCGACCCACATGGAGACAAGTCCCGTCCTTCGTCGATGATGCTGAAGAAGTTGTGGTTCACCGGCACCGTTCGAGGCGGTGCGATGGTGTATGTGACCGTGACAGCCCGCACACCGTTCGGTACGAGACCGTAGGCGGTCCCGTCGATATACCGAAGCGCCTCGGAGGTGACGGATGCCGGTCTGCAGACGGGGAGGTTCCCGCTGGCATAGACGATCACCAAGCACAGCGCACGGTGAGCGTACTCGTTGCGGAGCTTGGGCAGCAGGACTCGCTCGACCGCGCGCTCGTCCGGCGGCAGACACCTCGCGGGCGCCATCTGGAAACCGAGCAGATGTTCTGCGGGGATCAAGTAAATCCGGCCGCCATAAGCGGCGTGACCGAGGAACCGGATCCCCGACATGATTACCCCAGAAGCCGTCAGGCCCGGGAGCGCCCGGGCCGCTGTGAGTCTATCCACCGGTCGCTGAGGCCGGTGCAGGATGGCGTACCGGGCGGTAATGCCGGCGGGGACACTGACACCGGCAGGGGCCAGCGTGCCCGGGGTCGGATACGAGGCACAGGGTCGCTGAGCGGCGTGGGCCGGGGCGCGAAAGCCGAGTACTAACAGCCCGACCGTAGCCCACACGGCCACCAACGTGGTAACGCGCGCCAAGGCCAGTTTCACACAGAACGGTCGCTCGTCGTTGCGGACGTCAATGCCCCCTTACCACCCGGTGCAGCTGTCAGTCAGGTGACCCGGCCGAATGGAAGGGTATCCGGGCATCGCGCCAGGCCGCCTAGCCGTCTGGGGAGTTGTGAACGCTTCAACGGCGTGTTGTCATTGGCGCGTCCGGGATGACGCTCGACCGCCGCCAGTTCCTCTTTCGCTCGAGCGCTGCGGCGCTCGCCGGTGCCCTCGCTGCGCCAGGCGCCGCTGCTGGGGCGGCGCCAAGGAGGGACGCCGTGCGGCCGCTCGGTCAGAGCGGGGATCCCCTGCAGGCCGACGGCGCGTCCCAGTATTCCATCGTCCCCGATCCGGCTGCACGTCTGCCCGCCACGCCGTTCCATGGCGACCATCAGGCCGGCATCACGAATGCCCCGCCCCCCGCCGCGTGCTTTGCCGCCCTTGACGTCACGGCGGACGACCGCGGCGACCTCATCGAGCTGTTGAGAACCTTGACCAGCCGTTGCCGCTTTTTGACCCACGGAGGTGCGCCCGTCAACCTCGGCCCAGTCGCGCCACCGCCAGACAGCGGCACACTCGGGCCGGTCGTTCCTGCTGACGGTCTGACGGTCACCGTCGGGTTCGGCAGCTCTCTTTTCGATGACCGCTACGGGATTGCGACAAGGAAGCCCATCCACCTCACGCCGATGGTTTCCTTCCCCAACGACAACCTCGACCCCGCCCGGACCGGCGGAGACATCCTCCTCCAGATTTGCGCCGGCAGCACCGACACCGTGATCCACGCACTACGCGACATCGCCAAGCACACCCGCGGTGCGATGCAGATCCGGTGGCGAATCGATGGCTTCGTATCGCCCGCCCGACCGACGGGCGTCGCGCGAAACCACTTTGGCTTCGAGGACGGGATCGCCAATCCCAACGTGACCGACCCAGACGTCGCGCGACGCCTTCTCTGGGTCACCGACAGGATCGGCGAACCCGACTGGGCCATCGGTGGGAGCTACCACGTCTGCCGCATCATCAGGATGCTCATCGACTTCTGGGACCGCGTCTCCCTCAACGAGCAGCAGACAATGATCGGGCGCGACCGCGCCACCGGTGCCGTGCTCGGCACCAACAACCTCGCCGACATCCCCGACTACCGCGCCGACCCGCACGGCCACGTGATCCCACTGAACGCACACATACGGCTCGCCAACCCGCGGACGAAGAAAACCGAGCACAGCCGGATCCTCCGACGGGGCTACAACTACGACAACGGGATCGACCTCGCAGGAGACCTCGACATGGGGCTGATCTTCAACTGCTTCCAACAGGACATCAAACGGCAGTTCGAGGCTACGCAAATTCGACTGATCGGCGAACCCATGGTCGACTACATCACCCCCGTCGGGGGCGGCTACTTCTTCGCGCTACCCGGCGTTCGCGACGATCGCGACTGGTTCGCCAGACGACTGTTCCAACGCTAACGCACCGCCACACACACATGTCCGAACCCGGGGTAATCGTCCGAGTCGTGCTCTCATAAGCTACGGCTCCGATTGATGCTTGGTAGCGCACTCAGGGAACGGCTTGCGCCGGCGGCAGTGCGATCCGCGTTGCTGCTTGCTGCCGTGAGCGGCATACCCGCGGTCGCGGGTGGGCTCGCGGGTACGTCTGATGCGCAGACGAGTTCGGATCCGGCCGCGGCGCTGATCGCACGGCTAGCCGTGCTGCAGCGTCCACAGACGCCGTCCGATGTCCTGCCATCCGGCCTGGAGCTGCCGGCCCGAGGCCAAGGAACGATCATCCCTTCTCTGACTCGGCTGGTTGCGACGCCCCTCGGCACGAGTGTGTATCTCACTGTCTTCACGCCCGCCGGGGGATCGCTACCCCTGTGGAGCCCGCGTCTCGGCGATCAGGTGTCGCTCGTGTCCGTCACTGACCGAGGCGCGGAGCTCACGGAGCCTGTGCCTGCCGTCGACCTGAGCAACGGCAACACCGTGGCGATCATTGGGTCGGGCTCTCCACCCGGCCCGGATTACTACGTTGGGATCGTCCCCGACGGAGTAGCTCAGGTGGCGTGGACGTTCGCGAACTCACAGGGCAAGCACCCATACCGCGTAACCGCACAGGCGTCCAACAATGTTGCCGTCGCGCCGTTTCATCCGGGCACCCCATTCTTGCTGCGTGCCGCTTGGTACGCGGCCGACGGTCGGGGCGTCCCAACATCGGACAGTGCGTTGCTCCACGCCATCGCGGCGAGACAGAGCATCGAGCGCAAGCGCATCATCCGCCGGGACGCCCGTATCCGCTACCGGCCGGCCAATGCGCTCCTGGCAGCCTTTCCTGTCTTCAATGTCACGAGCCGGACCGGTGTGAAGGTTGGGGGACTCACGATCTCGCACCCTGCGCTGTCATCGCTCCCGCTCGCAATCCTGGAAATCACGGGATACGCCGGCAATCACCGGTTCAATCCCGGACTCGATCCGAAGGACATACGCCAAGCAACAACGGCCTCCGGCGTCAGCGCTTGGATCGTCCCGGGCGCGCGAACCCTCTGCGTCGCAGTGGTCGACAAGCCCCGCTTCCCGCTGTTTGCCGGAACCGGCGCCGGCATGGGGTGCAGCCGAGATGTCGCCGCCGCCCTGGCGGACGGCTCGGGGATCAGCAGCGACAGATGGCACTACGGCGTGCTCCCGAAGACCAAGCCCACGCTCACGATTCGCACCGGCCCGCACAGCAACAAGACGATTCACCCGCCCGACGGCGTCTACATCTACCGCACTCGCGGCTAGGGGCGCGCGAGCCTCGAGGGTGATCAGCCGACTGGCGACCGGTCCCGGACGATCCGGATGTTGCTCGTCCGGGCTTGGAGGCGGTCAAGCGCCTCGTCGAGATCTGTGGGGGCCGGCTCGGTCGACCAGCGTTTGCCGACCTCCCGGATCTCGCCGGATGCGGCCAGCTGGCGCAGCCGGCGAAGCGCCTTGGCCGGCGGGACCCCGGCCGCCTTGGCGATTCTTCCGGTGGAGTACTCGCCGTTGGGTAGCTCGCGGAGGACCTTCCTTACGCGATCCTCGCGGTCCGGAGCGGCTTGCGCGGGTGTGGCCGTCGAGTCGGCAGCCTGCTCGGCGGGCGTTTCGGTCGGCTCAACCGCCGGTCGTGCCGGCGGAGCGTCCCCGTACCGGGCTCGACAGGCCGGGCACATGACCACCGGCTCGCCACCGTCCGGCCGGACAACCGTGAACTCGCGCCAGCGGCGCCCGCTGCGGCAAACGGCGCAGCGGCGTCCGGCGCGGTCGATCGCGGCAAGTTCTTCGGGATCGGAAGGCTTCACTCCCTTCAAGATAGAAGACTTGCGAAGTGGACACGTTACCTTTCGGATCATGACCCAGCCCGAACGTCGTCGCGCCGACCCGCCGGGCCCGCAGCACGTGGCGCCAACCGCGTTCATCGACGCCGGGCATCCGGCCGTGCGAGGGTTCGCGGCGCGGGCGGTCGCGGGAGCTACGACGGACCGGGAGCGGGTCTCACGGCTGTTCGCCGCGGTTCGCGATGAGATTCGCTACGACCCCTACGAGCTTTCCCACGATCCACAGACCTACGTAGCCAGCAACGTAATCAGCCGTGGTACGGCGTTCTGCATCCCCAAGGCCGTGCTCCTCACGGCCGCTGCTCGGTCGCTCGGCATCCCCGCCGGCCTGGGCTTCTCGGACGTCAAGAACCATCTGCAGTCGCCCAAACTCGCCGAGCGGATGCGCACCGACGTGTTCATATTCCACGGGTATAGCGAGCTGTATGTGGCGGGCGCCTGGAGAAAGGCGACCCCGGCCTTCAACACCGAGCTGTGCCAGCGGTTCGGGGTGCCGCCGCTCACGTTCGATGGATCCGCCGACGCTCTTCTTCACCCCTTCGCCGCCGATGGGAGCGCCTATATGGAGTACATCCGGGACCGTGGGGTCTACACCGATCTCCCCCTCGGAACGATTCTCGAGGCGTTCGCGAGCGAATATCCCGAATTCGGGACCGACCGCGCCACGGTCGACGACCCCGCATTCTCCGCCTGATTAACCCCGGCGGTGGGGCGAGAGCGGTAGCTTGATGTCATGAACAACATCAGGCGTACTCTCAGCGCGTTGGCCATCGTGGTGCCTCTCGTGGCCGTGTTCGTCGCGTCGGCTGGGGCCTCCGCCAGCACGGTGAAGTATCCGCCGTGTACCAAGAAGGCGCTCAGCGCAGGTCTCAAGCGCGGATCAGCGCAGCCGAAGAACGCGAAATTCCAGGGGTCGTTCGGTTGCGCCGGCGGCTGGGCGTACTCGGGCGTCGTGGTCGGGGGCAAGAATGGTTTCGACGCGATCGCCGTCTACAAGGCAAAGAACGGCGTCTGGGTGACGGTCGACCGCGCCAAGCCGTGCAAGACGCACGCGATCCCGAAGAAGATCTACCGGGGCGCTTGCACCACTAGCTAACGGGGTGGCGCGGCTGGGCGCAGAAGGTCGACCCGGAGCTATTCAGCCCACCAGCCGCGCTTGCCCTCGACGTCGTCGCGCGGAACCTCGCCGAGATTTGGCGCGCCGTAAACGATGAGCTCAAGGCCGTTCGGCCCGGCTTCGTAGCCCCGCCAGGTGCCGGGCGAGACCCGCACCGCGTCCCACTCCCGGAGCTCCACGATCTCGTCATCGAGCTTCATCCGCCCGCTGCCGCGCACGACCACATAGACCTCCTCCTGTGTCTTGTGGATGTGGCCGTACGGGAAGCGGTAGTCGGGTGGGACGCGCTGATAGCTCAGACCAGACTTCTCAAGCTCGAGCGCTCGGCTTGCCGAGCGGAACTCGAGGTCTGGCGCGCCGTCGAACTTGGGCCCGAGGTCCTCGAGGTCGGTCCTGAGGTTCTTGAGCGCGAACGCCACTCTCGCAATCTAACCCGGCCGGGCCTCCATGGCTAGCGGTTCGCGTCGACGCTCGTAGCGCAGTTGACGACACACCTATGCTCGCGCCATCACCACAGCGAGGAAAGGGGATGAGGCGCCCATAGCCCACCGGCGGCGTCACGTCAACTTAGCCGTTCGAGCTTTGATCGCCCCGCGAAGCCGGTCAGGAGCCTTGACGGTCAGGGACCTTGACATTTATGGCGAGCCTAGGTATACAGCGAAAGGCGTGTCGAGTGATCAGGCCCCCGATCTGGACGACGTCCCGACCCCGGCGCTTCTTCGAGCCGCCCGCGGAGCCTACGGACAGTCCATCCGGCGGGCGCTTGGCGATCGGGGAATCGATGACATGCCTCCCAATGGCCCGTTCGTGTTGGGCGGCATCGGCAATCAGGGTCAACCGCTAGGTGCACTTGTCCAACAACTCCGTGTCAGCAAGCAGGCGGCAAGCGAGTTGATCGATACCCTCGTGCTGCGCGGCTACCTCTCGCGGACGACAGACCCGGATGATCGCCGCCGGGTGAACGTCACTCTCACCGATCGTGGCCATGAGGCGGCCGAGGCCGTTCTCGCCGGAGTGATGGCAGTAGACCGAGAGCTGACCGAGCTGCTTGGTGTCACTGGCGTCCGGCAACTCCGGACCGGTCTCGTCGCCTTGTGCGACATCCGCGATCGCATGGAAAGTCAGCCGTTGCCAGGTACCGACCGGACCGCCCATTAGTGACAGTGTCGTCGTCTGGCACGGGAAAGCTCGTCACCGAGACGTTCACCTACGACGGTGGTCGGCAGGTCACGGTGTACGTTCCGCCAGCTCCGCCCGAGGCAATCGTGTTCGCCGGTGACGGCCAGTTGATCTCGCAGTGGGGCGGCGTCCTCGAGGCCGCCGATGTACTGCCAACAATGATTGTCGGTGCCCACCGGCCGGACGACGAGACGTTGCGCCTCCACGAGTACTCGCCGGTCTTTAGCGCGGAACGGTTCGCGGCCCACGAGAAGTTCCTCGTCGAAGACGTCCGCCAATGGGTGCGATCACGCTTCGGGCTTGCGCTGCCCGCCGAGCGCACGGCGATCTTTGGTGTCTCCGCGAGTGGAGAGCTTGCGCTCGCCATCGGGCTTCGCCATCCCGACATCTACGGTGCGGTCTTCTGCGCGTCGCCGGGCGGAGGCTACCGGCCGCCTGCTGTGATCCCGAATTCGCTTCCGCGTGCCTACCTCCTCGCCGGCACGCTGGAGCCGTTCTTTCTCGAGAACGCGAGCCATTGGGCCGTCGCGCTGCGCGACGCAGGTGGGGACGTTGTCATGACCGAGCGGGTCGGGTCGCACGGCGACGCGTTGTGGAGAGAAGAGTTCCCGCTGATGGTGGCGTGGGCGTTTGGCGGTTCGAGCTTGACGACTCGGGGGCCCGCACGCTCCCCCGAGGGTGATTCCGCTCGGACCGCCGCCGCGGGGACGTCGCTCGATACGCACCTCCAGGAGCGGTATGGGATCGAGGTGGCGGCCGTGGCCGCGCTCGACTTGGGGGTGTTCCGGGTCGATCGGCGCGACGGCCCGTCCTGGGTCGCACGCGTGTTTCCCGCCGGCCGTCCGGAAGCCGACGTCAAGGCCGAGGCGGAGCTGCTGGAGGCCTTGGAGGAAAGCGGCTTTCCCGCGGAGCGCTGTGCGCACGAGGAACCAGTGTCGAACTGGGGCGGTCAGGGCGTGCTGGTGACCGAGTTCGTGGTGCCGGCTGCGCCGCTCAGGCCCGGCCGATCGGCGGCGCTGCTGGGCGGTATGTTGGGAGCGCTGCATTCGCGCCCCGGAACCCGGTTCCGGCCCGGCGGGGCCTGGCATCACCTCTCATTCAGCGGCGGCCCGCGCCAGGAGATCGCCGCCGCCGGAGATCTGCTCGATGACGCGGTCAGCCAGGTGCCGGCGCGGCAGCTGGCGATGTTTGATCGGCTTCGCGAGGCAGTCGACCGGGCCGATGACTGCGATGATCTGCCGCACGCGCTTGTCCATCCCGACTTCGTGCCCGCGAATGCCATCCCCACGCCGGATGAGCGCCTGGTGCTGGTCGACTGGACCGGCGCTGGCCGGGGCCCGCGGCTGTGGTCGCTCGGCTTCCTCCTGTGGGCGGCGGGTGCGGTTCATCCCCGTCTGATCGAACTCGCGGTCTCGCGCTACCGGAAGCGGGTATTGCTCGAGCCCGAGGAGTTGGCCCGGCTCGAGGGCGCGATCGTCGGCCGGCCACTCATGCTCGATTGCTGGTCGTTTTGTCACGGCCGCCGGTCGCTGGCTGAGACCGTTGAGCGCATGGATGCGAACCTCGAGCTGGCAAACAGGATCGCCGGCCGAGCTCGCCAGGCCTTCGCGGCCGAGTAGCTGCACACACGCATCCGCGAAAGCAGTGCTCGGCGGACCGGCGTGAGGCGGCTCGCGAGAGTAGCCGCAGACACGAAGCAGTTTCTGATCGATGCGGACAATTCTGTGCGTTGGCAAATGGTCGGGTCTGGATGTAGGGTCGTCGCGGACGCTCGTTGAGCTTTCCCGCGCATGATCGAACCCGAACCATCGGAGACGCGCTCCCCGCTGCGGTGGTCGGACCCGTTCAAGGTCCGCTCGGTCTGGATTCCCCCGATGGTTCTGGTGACGATCCTGATCGTTGCGATGACGCTTGTCTATTTCGGCTCCGTGGTCAATCCGACCGGGCACCTTCACGGGCTGCCGGTGGCCGTGGTCAACCAAGACAGCGGGACCGAGGTCGGTGGACAGCGCGTCAATTTCGGAGAGCAGATCGCCTCGGGCTTGATCGGTTCGACGGCGGTCTCGAGCCGGCTGGCTCTCCGCCCCTCGACGCTGGCGCAGGCGAAGGATCAGATGGACATCGCCAAGGAGTACACGGCCGTGGTGATCCCGCCGGGATTCACGAATAATCTGCTCGCGCTCGCTGGCGTTGCGCGAGCGACCTCGAGACCGGCCGTTGAACTGCTGACCAATCCGCGTGCGGGCACGCTGGCGGTGAGCCTGGCCACGGGCGTGCTCCAGCCCGCCCTGTCGCACGCGTCGAGCGCGATCGGCCAGAAGCTGGAACCACTGAGCTCGGCGCATCCCACGAGAGCGGCACCAAGTCCTGTGGTCGCGGATCCGGTCACGGTGTCGACGGTTGCCTATAGGCCTCCACCGTCGCACTCGGCGCTCGGTCTAAGCGCGTTCTACATCGCGTTGCTGACCACGTTCTGCGGATTCCTGGGCGGGGTGATCGTCACGATCTCGATCGACGCCGTGCTCGGCTACGCCGCCACCGAACTCGGGCCGATGTGGCGACAGCGGCAGCCGGTCGCCATCAGTCGCGTTCAGACGCTGATCTCGAAGTGGGTCCTGGCCGTTGGGCTAACGGTGATCCTCACGGGCCTGATGCTATTCACGGCGGTCGTCATCCTTGGGATGAACTCGCCGGACTTTCTGTCGCTATGGCTGCTGTGCTGGTTTGCCGCGATGGTGGTCGCGATCGGAACACTCGTGCTGTTCGCCGCGCTGGGTACGCTCGGGCAGCTCATCGCGCTGTTGGTGTTCGTTTACCTGGCGCTTGCCTCTTCCGGCGGGACGGTTCCGCTCGAGGCGCTAGGGGGCTTCTTCAGATTGTTCGCGAACTTTGAGCCGCTACGGCAGATCCTGGTCGGAGTCCGAGCGATTCTGTACTTCGACGGGCGTGGGGATGCCGGCCTGACTCGCGCGTGGGTCGCAAGCGGGGTCGGACTTGTGTTCTGGGTCAGTGTCGGTCTTCTTGTGACCATGTGGTATGACCACAAAGGGCTCCACCGGATGCCACCCGACCTTATGAGGTACGTCGATCGTGCCGTCGCCGACTACCGGCGCGATCAGGTAGCCCTGCGCGACCAGTCGGTGCCACCAGCAGACGGGGGTTGAACAGCCGCGCCCAACCGAGCCGACACGGCCCGTAATCTTTCGCGACACGAGCCGCGTCGCAGTGGCGCTCGTTTGGACGAGGGGTTTGCTTGGAGAAGTGGAGCACGTTCGCGGAGATTGCCGGCGGTGGTGCGGCTGCCCTGACCGGCTTGCTGTTTGTCGCGGTGTCGATCCGGATCGACGTCATCGCGAAATCCCAGGAGCTCCGAAATCGCGCGGCGCAGACACTTGCGTTGTTTGTCACGGTGCTATTCGTCGGGATCCTCCTCTCGATCCCGGACCAGTCATTCCGGATCCTGGGGATCGAGCTGGTGGCGCTCGCCGTCATTACCGCAGTCGCCATGCTTGTTCTGGATCGACGGGCCATTGCCGGCCCAGACCCTCGTGACGACACCGCCCACGCCCTTGCGTCGATCCTCCAAGTGGTCGCGCCAAATGCCGTCACATCAATCCTGCTCCTGATCGCCGGTTTGCTCCTGGTCTTCGGGCTCGGCGCAGGCCTCGATGTCCTGGTCTTGCCGGTACTTGTGGCGCTCGGTGGAGGCATGGTCAGCGCCTGGCTGCTGCTGACGAAGATTCTGCAGTAGCCCCGTGTGCATCGTCAAACCAACCCTAGGATCGCTGCCGGGATTCCTTCCCGGGTCGTCCCAACGTGGGCGAGGCGACTGACGGCGGACGGACCGGTCAGCCAATCTCCTCGGCCAGGGCGACGATGATGCCCGCGGGACCGCGGAGGTAGCAGAGCCGGTAGCTGTCCTCGTATTGCGCCACCTCGCCCAGTCTCGCTCGTGTGGCTGGTGCTCATCGCCGCGATCCTCGGCTGGCTGCTCGGGCTCCTGGCCAGCGCCAGGTTCCACTGGCGCACCCGCGCGCCGCGCCGAGGCGGTGCCACGTCATGACTCACTCCGCGCAAACAACCCAGGCCGTCACCACGAAAGGAAGGCTCGGGCGGCTGCAAACGCTCTGTCCAAGCCGGCGTCGATGAAGTTCCTCGTCTTCGAGGACAACGGCGGCGCCTACCACTGGACGATCGTTGCCAGCAGCGGCGAGACGCTGTGCGGCCCGCGAGCTTCGCCACCTACGAGGAGGCCAAGCAAGCCGCTCGGATCGTGCACGCCGGCGCTGCCTCAGCGTCGTTCGAGCCCCTCGGGGGCGACGCTCCGCCGGTCGATCTCGCTGCTTGCCGCGAAACCGCGGTGGTGCGAGACGATCTGGACGCCGAGCGCTGGCTGGACGACGGTGGCAGCTTCGGCAGCGAGGCAGTGACACGGTGGCCAGCGCGACGCTGATCGCGCCGCCCGAACGGCTCGTACCGCCTGAGCGGCCCGCGCCCTCAGCCAAGCTGGATCCACGGCGGACCTATGCTGCCCCGAGTGCGGGCACCTTCACCACGTGTCGGGCCTCGGACGCCACCGGGTGTAGTTCGAGCTCACCGACCAGTCTGAGCAGCTCCGACAGCTCACCCTCCGACTCTCGCCAGTTTGTGCTGCGCCACCGTTCGCGGTGTCGAAGCGGGTAGCGCAGATGCACGACCAAGGCGTCGAGGTCCTCGGCCATGACGGTCAGCACGCGGCCAGATCTCTCCGATCGCTGAGATCAACCCGGGGGCGCCGTCAGCAACCACGAGCCGGGGTGCGGCGAGCCCGCGGGTCATGAGGTCACGCCCGAGCTCGAGCCAATCCTCCTTGGATTCTC
>Ga0335073_10009092_pt1 | contig 13934 bp, 12 predicted proteins | sample Lox_Sample_22_FD_207093 | JGI IMG/M metagenome (GOLD analysis project Ga0335073, IMG submission 207093) | Soil microbial communities from Loxahatchee National Wildlife Refuge, Florida, United States - Lox_Sample_2.2 | ecosystem: Environmental > Terrestrial > Soil > Wetlands | place: USA... | reverse complement strand
TGGTGGACAGCCCGATCGTGAGGCAGATCCGCATACTGGCGGGCACCCCGCAGGTCTACGAAGTGGAGCGACCTTTTGTGGTGAGGACGAAAGAGCCGTTCGGGGAAGTGCGGGTGGCGGTGCAAACCGGACTGCTCCTGAAAAATCTGGAGCAGCAGCTGCGCCAGTGGATCATGATTGCGCTGGTGGCGTTGATTGGGTCGACGATCCTCGCGGCGCTGGTGAGCGGTGTGGCGCTGGCGCCGATCCGGGATATCAGCGATCAACTGGACCGCATCTCCGCCGGAGAATACGACACCGCGGCGATGGTGGCGGAAAAAACGGCGGAGAGCACGGACGAACTAGGACAGGTGCGGCGGAAAATCAAACAGGTGGGGCAGCAATTACGGGGAGTTCACGAAATCTTTAGCTCGTTGCGGGAAAATATGAATTCGGTGATGGCCGGGCTGGAGGATGGGCTGATCCTGTTCACCCGCGATGCGCGAGCGGTGATGGTGAGCCCGGCGGCAGAGAAGTTTTTGAGTGCGCCTGCGTCTAACTTCTTAGGGAGGCGGGTGACGGAGATTTTTCCGGAGGGACACCCGCTGTTTGATGCGCTGCGATTGGAAGGAGATCAGCTGAAGGAAGTTGCGTCCGAGACGGAGTTGCTGACAGAAGAAGGAACGAAACGAGTGGGCGTGACGGTGCAGGAGATCCAGGGAGCAGGGGAACGGATGGGAGCAATGGTGACGCTGCGGGACCTGGACTCGATTGAGAGCATCAACACGCAGCTGCAGGTGAGCGAACGATTGGCGGCGTTGGGGAGAATCACCGCGGGGGTAGCCCACGAAGTGAAGAACCCGCTCAACTCGATGCGGCTGTGGCTGGAGAATTTGAAAGAATCGCTGCCGCCGGAGACGGACGATTCGGCGAAGCAAGCGGTGAACGTGCTGGACGCGGAAATCGACCGGCTGGATGCGGTGGTGAAGCGCTTCCTGGATTTTTCGAGGCCGATGGATGTGCGATTGGAGCCGACACAGCTGGCGGGACTGTTGCAGGAAGTGCTGGAAGTGGCGGGGCCGCAGCTGGAGAAATCGAACGTGCAAGTGGCGCAACTGTTGCCAATCGACGTGCCGGAAGTATTTGGCGACCGGGCGCTATTGAAGCAAGCAATTTTGAATCTGGTGTTGAATGCCGTGGATGCCATGCCGAACGGAGGGCAGTTGCAGTTGACGCTGAGCCGGCGCGGCGATATGGCGGAAATCACGGTGGGAGATACGGGAAAAGGAATACCGTTGGAGCACCGGCAGAAGGTGTTCCAGTTGTTCTTTACGACCAGGCCGGGAGGAAGCGGGATCGGATTGGCAAGCACGTTCCGCATCGTGCAGTTGCATAACGGCTCGATCGACTTTACGTCGGAAGTGGGCCGCGGAACGACGTTCCGCATCGAACTACCTTTGGCCGCGTGAACCAACGAGTGGCGGGACAAAGAGGCGGATGAAAAAGCAAACGGAAACGACGAAGATTTGGCTTGCCGCGGTGTGCGGGTGCCTGGTGTGGAGCGTGGGATGCGAAAACCGCAAGCCACAGGCCAAGCCCGTGGTGAATTTTATTGCGGTGGTGCATCCGGTGATTCCGGCGGAGATGACGCCCGATTTGGGGACGCCTCCGGACTTGTCCGCGGAAGTGCCGGAGCCGCCGGAATTGGGATTGAGCCGAATCCAGCCGGCGAAGCCGCACGTGGCGCCGGCGCCCGCGCCCGAACCCGCCGCCGAAAGGCATGTGGAACCAACGATTGCGCCGGAAGTGACCACGGAAGAGATGGTGGCGGCGAAAACGGAGACGCAACGCGACTTGGACGCGGCGGAACGAAACTTGACGATGGCGCAAGGGAAAAGCTTGAACGCGACGCAGCAGGATTTGGCGTCGAAGATCCGCGGATTTACGGATAATGCGCGAGAGGCGATGCGGGCGGGAGATTGGGTGAAGGCCAAGAATTTTTCGAAGAAGGCGGAAGTGCTGTCGGAAGAGTTGGTGGCAAGTTTGTAGGAGAGTGCGCGGAATGGGCGCAGTGTTTGCGCATCACAGCCGGAAGCGCGGTGTTTGGATTAGAGTGGCGGCATTATGAACACATTTGATGCAGTGATTGCAGGCGGCGGGATTATTGGCGCGTCGATCGCGTTGGAATTGGCGGAAGCAGGATTGAAGGTAGGATTGTTTGACGCGCGAGAGCCGGGACGGGAGGCGTCTTGGGCGAGCGGCGGCATGATTTCGCCAGCGCCCGAAGGACCGGACATGATTCCGTTTGTGCCGATGAGTCTGGCGAGCGTGGCGCTGTATCCGGAATTTATTCGAAGAGTGGAAGCGCTGAGCGGAATCAGCGTGGGGTATCGGAAGTTTGGGGCCATGGATGTGCTGCTGGACGACAACGTGCAAGAGGAGTTGAGCACGGTGATCGCGCTGCAGCATGGCGTGGGATTGAAGGCGCAGGCGTTGACCGGAGAGCAAGCGCGGCAGATGGAGCCGGCGCTGACGGAGGAAATTGAGGCGGCGATTTTCCGGGAGGATGAGGCGTCACTGGACACGCGGGCGTTGACGGAAGGCACGTTGCAGGCGGCGGAACGCAAGGGCGTGCAGATTTTTGCGAAGAATGGCGCGAAGGCATTGCGGAAGAGCGGTGGGCGCTGCTCCGGCTTGGCGCTGGAACATGGCGAGGTGGAAGCGAAGTGGACGGTGATTGCGGCGGGATGTTTTTCGGCGCGGATTGCCGGTGCGGAAACGTATGCGCCGGTATTTCCGGCGAAGGGGCAGATGCTGGCACTGCGGTGCGAGGCCGTGGAGATCAAACGGATTTTGTGGCTCGAACATAAGTATCTGGTGCCACGAAGCGACGGCAGGATTATCGCGGGGTCGACGATCGAGCGTACGGGTTTCGATCACGACGTGACCGCGGGCGGGGTGCGGTTGATCTTGAGCGAAGTGATGAAAATGGTGCCGGGGTTGGAGCAGGCGCGGATTGAAGAGACTTGGGCGGGGCTGCGGCCGGATTCGCCGGACCATTTGCCGATTATTGGGCCGACGGATGTGGAAGGGTTGTTGATCGCCACAGGACATTTTCGCAGTGGGATTTTGCTGGCTCCGGTGACGGCGCGGATGATTCGCGAGTGGGTGTGCACGCAAAAGGTGAGCGTGGATTGGGAGCGGGTGAGCCCAATGCGGTTTGTGGAAGCGGCGCGGGGTGCGAGGGGGAGCGGTCGGTAGTTGGTGGTCGGTAGTTGGTGGTCGGGAGTTGGTGGTCGGTGACCAGCGATCAGCGATCAGGAAGCGGATCGCGGCGATTTCGGCCAGCGGTTAGATAACCCGCAGAACGGTGCAGACCCACACTAGAAACTCCAAGAGCGCGAGCCAGGACACGGCTCGGTAAATCCAACTAGGTCGCCGGATGTTCGTCGGCCTGAAGAAGATCGAACGAACGGACCAAACGCAAGCAATTAGCAACCCTGCTCCAGTCAACCACAGCAACCACGATAAGAGAAAAATGCGGTCGTCTATGTGGCGACCGCTAAAGAGAAGGTTGCCAGCGATTGGACCGAAAGTGCCAAGCGCATAAGTTGTCCAGAAGAATGCGGCGTTTTGGGGAACAGCATCCATCGAGGACACGTAGCATATACCAGTGAGCTTCACAGGCTGAAGCCTGTGCTACTTGGAGCAAACGGCGCGCCCTTCAGGATGACAACGTTGGTTAGGGGAGGAAGACCAGCGGCGTAAAGCCGGGCGCATCAGGCGAGGCAGGAAAAGGCCCTGAGTACGCGTGGTAGGATTATCGCCGATGCAGCAGATTGCTCGAACGCTGGCCTTGTCGGAGGACGATACCGCCCGCTATTTGAGGGTCTTGGGCCTGCCGCGAATGGAGTCTAGCATTGCGGCCCTGCGGGATCTGGTGGCCGCGCACCTCACTCGGATTCCCTTCGAAAACATTTCCAAGCTGCATTATTACAAGAGCCGGGGTTTGGCGACGCTTCCTGAGATTGGGCTCTACCTGGAAGGAATTGAGAAATTCCATTTTGGCGGCACTTGCTATTCCAACAACTACTATTTTCATCTGCTGCTTCAGAGCCTCGGATACGAAGCGAAACTGTGCGCGGCGGACATGAAATCTCCGGGAGTTCACGCTCTGAACATCATTACGATCGACGAGCACGAGTACCTGGTCGATACCGGTTACGCCGCGCCATTTCTGGGTCCGATTCCCCGCGACCTGAAAGCTGACTACGAAGTCATCTTGGGCCGCGATCGTTATGTGCTCAAGCCACAAGACGCAGACGGCTGTTCGCGGCTGGAATTGTATCGAGAGGGGGCTTTGCGCCATGGTTATCTGGCGAAGCCGGCTCCGCGGAAAATTGAAGATTTCCAGAAGGTGATCGCTGAGTCGTTTTCCGCAGGCGCAACCTTCCTGAATTCGATTTTGCTGGCGCGATTTTATCCGCATGGTTCCGTGGTCATTCACAACCTGACCGTGATTGAATCCGAAAGGCAGGGATCCAGCGTGCGCGCGCTGGCGGATCGCGCGGAATTGATTTGCGCAATAGAGCAGCACTTTGGCATGCCGAGGGAAATCATCAGGGAGGCTGTCGATGGGGTAGGCGGAATGCAAGACGCCTGGAGCCAGCCGTAGCCTTCGAGGTAAACCTAGCATGGGGCACCCGGCGGGGCACAGACTGGAGTCTGTGCGACTGGTGTTAGTTGGAGGGAGTTTGCTGGATGATTACGGTGCTGGGTTGTCCGGCGCTGGAATAGTTGATCTGGCTGGCGTCGAGTTGGAGGTCGCGCTCAAGGACCAGGTCCATGGAGGAGCCGCGAGGGAGTTGGGCGTCGGGGCCGCGGGAGAGCAGAACAGCGGCTAGGCCGGCGGCGCCACCGATCCCCGCGCCAATGCCAGCGCCCTTTGCGCCATCGGCAATGGCGCCGATGCCCGCGCCCGCAACGGTGGTGGTGGCGACGGTGGCGGCGTCCTTCCCTCCCCCGCCAGGACCGGTCATTTTTCCTTCACTGTCAGTTTTCACGTGCCCGCCATCGGCGCTGTGGGGCTCGGCGTTCAAGTCCACGGTATAGCCATTGGGAAAAACCAAGGTGTCGAGGCGAATGCGAAATTCGCCCTTGCCCTTGACGCGGCCGGGCCGCTTCGTGTCTGTGACTTCGCCCCGAAGATAGGAACCCACGGGGATGACGACTTTGTTATTGATGGTGATCGGAAAAGAGGTGCGGAAGTAGACGGCATCGCCGGGCTTGGCGGTAGCGGTGGAAATGCCGCTTTCCAGGATCACCCCGAGATGCGTGCCCATGGGAACCAGAATACTTTGGCCTGGGCCGGAAGCATGCGTTGCGGAAGCCTTGGCTGGGGTCGTGCTGGCAGGAGCGGCTGGTTGGGGTTCGGGTCCTTCGGGCGCTTGTGCGGCAGCAGTGGAAGCGAAAAGCAGAGTCAAGGCAGCGACGTGCAAGAGCGGGTGGACCTGGAATGTGGGCTTCACCGGGAATCTCCTTCTGCTGTTTCCGATGCGGGAGGGTTGAGCATCGGATGCCCAAGCTGTTAGGACGAGTGTACTCCAAAACAGCGTGGGGCAGGAGTTTGACCGAAGGAGTGGGAGTGGATAGGCTGAGCGTGGGAAGGAGGGTGACGATGGCGAAGTTGGCGTTGATTTATGGAATGCGGTTGTTGCCGGTGGACGATTTGGGAGAAGTGAAAGAAGCCACGGTGGTGCTGAAGAATGGGCGAACCGCGCGGGTGGCGATGCATTTGATAGAGGGATCGAAGGAAGAGATTGAGGAGACGTTCCGGCAGTCGGTGGAGGCGTTTTTTGAGATGTATCCGGAGATTTAGGAGAAGCGGTCGGTGGTTCGTGGTTTGGAGTCGGGAGTTGTCAGCCGACAGTCGTTAGCCCACAGCCAACAGCGGTCGCGGATTTAGAAGTGTCGGGAGTCGGGAGTTGGGAGTTGGGGGTCGGGAGTCAGGGGTCAGACGACGGTCAACAGAGAGCAGCTGAGGGTTGGTTGCTTGGCGGGCGGATTCACGCAAGACGCTGGGGTTGAGGTCCTTCGGGCGCAAACACCGCGCCTTCAGGATGACACGGGTGTCGTCTAGTTGGACCAAGACACAGCGACCGCGGATTGATTGTAGGGGGGCACAGACTGAAGTCTGTGCTACTGCAGCGGCGTAAAGGCGGCTAGCGGTTGCCGAAATTTTCGGGGTCTTCGTTGGGATCGCCTAGATTGTCGTTGATCAGGACCGTGGATTGGCCGGTCAGTTCGAAACGCTTGCGGCACTTGTAGCAGGCGACGAGATCGTCGAGGCGGACCATGAAGGATGTGGCTTTGGCAAATTTTTTGCGGTCTTCTTCGCTGGCGCCGCGAGGCAGCTCCCTTTTTTTGCGGCTGACTTTCCAACGCACTGGAGCTACAAACTCACCGCGGCAACTGGGGCACACTAGCTTAACTTTGCGGGTTTCTTCTTTCTCGGTATAGAAAGCACGTTCATCCATTAGGCCTCGACCGCCTTCCCGTTCGTTTCCCTCATTGTAACAAATTCGAGGCCGAGGTCACGCCAGCGAGGAAGCCAAAACTCGAGAGCGGCGAGGGTGCGCTGGCGGTCGCCATTTTGCTGGGCGTAGTAGCCGTCGTGGAGGCAGAGGATGTCGCCGGTGGAGGGTGGAGGGCTCGCGGGATTCTTTTCGGAGAGGAGTTGCGCGTGGGTGGCGATGGGCTGCATGCGGTCGATGAGCCATTGCGGGGATTTGTCGCGCCAGTCGCCGGGAATGAGCGTCCACATCACGGTGCGCATACGTTGTTGGAGCACGAGTTGGCCGAGCCAAGGGCTGCGGAAACCAAAGGGAGGGCGAAAGAAGCGGGGTTCGGCCCAAGTGGCGTGGCCGATGGCTTCGCTGCAGCGAAGCAATTCGGTGCGAGTTTCGTCGGGTCCACAGAAGAAAAGATTGGGATGCGTGTCGGTGTGATTGCCGATCACGTGGCCACGATCGGCGATTTCGCGGGTAAGGGAGGGCGATTCGCGAACCCATTTGCCGACGGCGAAGAAGGTAGCTTTGGCGTGGTAACGGTCGAGCAGGTCGAGCAGCTTTGGAGTGATGGAAGGATTGGGGCCATCGTCGAAAGTGAGCGCGAGTTTTTTGGGATGGTCGGTGCGACAGAAGGTGTGGCCGAAAAGCTGGGAGCGCGGATGGACGGCGCCGTAGGCGGTGAGTCCGCCAAAGCCCGCGAGGAAGGCGGGCACCGCAATGAGCCAGGGATCCATGGAAGTATTCTGCCATGAGCAGGGTGGACGGGGTGGGGTTTGGTGGAGCGGAAAGGAAGGAAGGCCCGCTTTGTGTGAAAGCGCCAAAAGAGCAGCCACCTCAGGAAGTGAGCAGCGTCGAGGGGGTGGTGGTGACGCGGGCGATGGCGTCGCGGAGATCGGCGGGAGAAACCGGCTTGGCGAGGAAGCCGTCCATGCCGGCTTGCAGACAGAGGTTGCGGTCTTCGTCGAAGGCATTTGCGGTGAGAGCGAGGATAGGGACGTGGTGGCCGGTGGGCGATTCGAAGGAGCGAATCATGCGGGTGGCCTCCAAGCCGTCCATGACGGGCATGCGCATGTCCATGAGAATCAGATCGAAGGTGTGCTCCTGAACGAGGTGCAGCGCTTCCTGGCCATCGGGAGCAAGCGTGACGGAATGGCCCATTTTTTCGAGGAAGCGAGCAATGAGGCGCTGGTTCATTAGATTGTCTTCGGCGACGAGGACGCGAAGAGGGCCGGGGGAGGACTCTTCAGGCGCGGGAAGAGATGACGCCGAGTCTGCGGCATCGGACTGCCAGAGTTTGCGGAGGGCGGAGAGGAGTGGTTCCCGGCGCAAGGGCTTCATGAGACGGATGTGTTGAGGAGAGGCGGCCTCGGCGGCCGATAGTAAACGGCAAGCGGGTTGGATAGAAATGACGGGAAGAGACTGTTCCGTGATTTGCTGGAAGGTGGCGGCAAGAGCTTCGGGAGCAAAACCATTGGCGGAGGGAATAAAAATGAGGGCGTGGATGCGCTTGGAGTCGCAGGCGTGAAATTGCTGCGCGGCGTAATCCGCAGAGCGCATGAGAACAGCGGCGATGCCCCATTCGCGGAGGAAATGCGAGAGAAGGGCGGCGTCCTGGTCGAGGTCGACGACGGCAAGGACGGTTTTGCCGGGGAAGGCGGGAGGAGAAGAGGGAGGGGTGAGGCCGAGATTGCAGGAAGGAGCGACACGAATAGAGAAGGTGAACCGGCTGCCGAGGCCCAGTTCGCTGTCGACGGAAATGGCGCCGCCCATCAATTGAACAAGCCGCTGAGAAATGGCCAGACCGAGACCAGTGCCGCCGAACTTGCGAGTGGTGGACATGTCGGCTTGTGCGAAAGCTTCGAAAATAGTGGCGCATTTTTGTGGCGGGATGCCGATACCGGTGTCGGCCACGACGAATTCGAGAGTGGCACCAGAAGAATCGGCGGTAATGGGACGGAGGGAAACGCAGACTAGGCCGCGTTCGGTGAATTTCAGGGCATTGCCAACGAGATTGACGAGGATTTGACGAAGGCGCGTGGGATCTCCGCGGACGAAAGCGGGCGTGTCTTCGGCGACTTGCCAGCAGAGATCGATGCACTTTTCGTGGGGAACGGAAGCGAGGAGCTGCAGCGCGTCTTCCAGACATTGCTCGGGAGAAAATTCGAGGCATTCGAGCTCGAGTTTGCCGGATTCGACTTTGGAGAGGTCCAGGATGTCGTTGAGCAGGTGAAGGAGTGACTGGCCCGAGGAACGGACGACGGCAAGATATTCGCGCTGTTCGGGATTGAGAGGAGTTTCAGAAAGAAGCGCGGCCATGCCCAGGATGCCGTTCATGGGGGTGCGGATTTCGTGGCTCATGTTGGCGAGGAATTCGCTTTTGGAGCGACTGGCGGCTTCGGCGGCGGCTTTGGCGTTGTGGAGGGCTTCTTCTTTTTGCTTACGCTCGGTGATGTCAACGAAGCCAACTACGGCGCCGAGAAGGCGGTCGCGGCGGCGAATGGAATGGGACCAGACTTCGATGGGAAAGCAGGAGCCATCGGCGCGCCAGAGAAAGTCGTCCAGTTCGTGATGATCGCGGCCCTCGAGAGAGGCGCGGTGAACGTTGCAGTCTTGGTAGAGGAGCGGGGAGCCGTCCGGCTTGCTGTGGTGGCAAAGAGAATGAAAGTGGCGGCCGAGGAACTGCTGCGGAGAAGAGTATCCCAACAGACGAACCGCCGCCGGATTGATGAAGGTACACAAGCCGTCGGCGTTAATGCCTAAGATGCCTTCGGCGGCCGATTCGAGAATGAGACGAATATTTTCTTCTTTATCCTCGGAACGGCGTTGGGCTTCGCGAGTTTCGTCGATGAGCCCACCCAGGATGAGGGCGGTAAAAGAGAGGATGAACATGAGCAGTTGCAAGCGGGAGAGTATCTGAACTTCTTGTGAAGTGCCGTACATGATGGCAGCCAAACCGATGTTGAGGGCGAGCAGGCCGAGAATGGAGCCGTGCAAGCCGTGCCGCACGGCAATCCAAATGATGGGAAGAAAAAGCAGATAGAAGAAATTGGCGCTATGGCTGGAGTCTGCGGCAAAGACCAGGACAAAACAGAGCGAGAGGGCCACACAAAACGCTGCGAACTCTGCAAGAAACTTGCGGCCATGAGCGAACAGTTCGGGCACGAGAGAGGGCTGAACGTTGCGACAAATTCCGAGGAAACGGCGCAACTGCGGGAGAGCAAACTCCAGAAGGAAAGTGGAGACGCTGGAGAGCGCGACGGCATCGCCAATCCACCAATCGAAGGCAGCGCGGAGGTAATCGTGGCGAGGCACATTGCCGGCTAAAGAGAGGATGGCGGTGCCCAGGAAAGCCGCGACGAAGGAGGCCGCCAGGGAATAGAGCAGGAGATTCACGACATCGCGCATGGAGTGGAGACGCAAATCGGAATGGAGGCGTTTTTTCACGTAACGCGCGGCGGCGTAATAAAGAAGCGGAATCAGAGGGTTGATGAGAAGAAATTCCAGGCTGGCGGGAGACTGGTGATAGTTCAAAAAACCGGCGACGAAGCCGGCGAGGAAGAGCGGGGGCAGAGCGATCCGGCCCAGGCCGAGAAAAAGAGCGAATTCGAAGCCAATGGGAGGATACCAGGCGCTGATGTTGTGCCAAATTTGAAGGTCCACAGTGGCGCGATCGAGAAGAACGTAAGTGACGAGAGAGGCGAGGGAGAAGCTGAGCCAGCGCAGGAGAAGCATGGGTTGAGGAAGGTTGGAAGCGTGGAAGAAAGGAGAGAGGAGGCGGAAAAAGAGAGGAGGTGTTTCGAACCGGGGCATTCTGTTCTGAATATGGACGAGCGCGGTAGCGGTTGGGTGGTGATCGCGCGGGTGCTCCGAGGTCTGTGACTTTTGGGCAGTCACGGAGGTGCCTTTCGTTCGAGCAAGATGGCAGTTGCTCGGAAAGTCGCCGACGGGAGGGGCATTCGGGGGGCGACCCAGAGAGAGAGAAAGAAGAGCAGGTGGGGGACCATTGGTGGTCAGTTGCCAGTGGTCAGTTGCCAGTCGATTGTAGGGCTGCACAGACTGAAGTCTGTGCTACTGATTCCGGCCACGGGGCTAGAGGAGGGTGCCGGTGAGGATGATTTTGGCTACGGTGAAATAGATGACGAGGCCGGTGACGTCGACGAGAGTGGCGACGAACGGCGCGGAGGCACTGGCGGGGTCCAGGCCACATTTGCGGAGGATGAAGGGGAGCATGGAGCCGGCGAGGGTTCCGAAAGTGACGACGCCAAGGAGGCTGCAGGCGATGGTGAGGGCGACGAGTAGATAGTGTTCGCCGTAGGTGTGCCAGATGGACTGCCAGATGAGGATGCGGATCATGCCGACGATGCCGAGGATGGCGCCGAGCGCAATGCCGGCGAAGACTTCGCGACTGATGACCCGCCACCAGTCTTTGAGACGAACTTCTTTGAGGGCGAGGGCGCGAATGATGAGCGAAGTGGCTTGGGAACCGGAGTTTCCGCCGGAGCTGATGAGCAGAGGAATGAAAAGGGAGAGGACGACGGCACGTTCGATTTCGTGTTCGAAGTGACCCATGGCGGTGGCGGTGAGCATTTCGCCGAGAAAAAGAATGACGAGCCAGCCAGCGCGTTTTTTGATCATGGCGAAGAAGCCGGTTTCGAGGTAGGGCCCGTCGAGAGCTTCCATGCCGCCCAACTTTTGCATGTCTTCGGTGTCTTCTTCGCGGAGGACCTCGATGAGATCGTCGGCGGTGACGATGCCCTGCATGCGGCGGTTGTCGTCGACGACCGGGATGGCCTTGATGCCGTGGGTGGTGAGGAGATGGGCGATCTCCGTCTGGTCGGTGATAGGAGTGACCGTGTAGATTTTGGTGTTCATCACGTCGCGAACTTTTTTGTCGGGATCGGCGGCGACAAGATCTTTGAGAGCAACGACACCGAGAAGAGTTTGGTTTTCGTCGAGGACATAAGCGTAGTAGATGGTTTCGACGTGGGCGAGTTGCTGGCGCAGGTAGCTGATGGCTTCGTCGATGGAGGCGCCGGGACGGAGACGAGCGAAGCGGGGATTCATGAGGCCGCCGGCAATGTCTTCGCGGAAGGCCAGGAGGGCGCGGACTTCCTGGACGGTTTTTTCGTCGAGGAGGCTAAGAAGATATTCGCGTTGAGATTTGGGGGATTCCTGGATGAGGTCGGCGGCGTCATCGGGTGCGAGCAGGCGGATGTAGAGGCGGCGCTCGCCTTCGGGAATCGCGAGAAGAAGGCGGGCTTGGGCGCGGGCGTCGAGAGCGAGGAAGAAATTGTCCATGAGGTCGCGAGGGAGGGCTTCGAACAGGTCGACTTGTTGAGAACGGCGAAGAGTGGGCCAAAGGTCGAGGAGTTCGTCGGCGGCGTTAAGGGAATGGGTGGCCATGGAGTCTCCGGGAAATGAGAGTGTCCGCTCCCGGGGCGGGAGGAGTGGGGGAGATGCGTGGGAAGTTATATCACTGGCGGGGAGAGAAATTGGAGAGAGTTTAGGTTGGATGAGATGTTGGAATTGGTAGAACAGCGGTGGTCGGAGGCGGGAGCGGGGCTCCCGCTGATCGTTGCGAGATGCGGAAGAAACTTTGCACCGGCGGCAGGTGGCCTGCCGCACTCCAAGGCGCTCGACCTCCGGTGCCAAGTATTGTGGGTGCACAGAATGAAGTCTGTGCTACAGGGTGCTACGGGTTGCTTAGCCTACCTTTTCAGGGAGGCGGCGCGTTTTCATTTCGGTGAGGAGGCGCTCGACTTCGGCGTCGCGGTCGAGGCGGTTCAGCTTCTCGGCTACGTCCTCGTTGATTAGCTCTACCTCGGCGGAGGCGGTGGCTTCGGTGTGGGTGACGCGCTCTTTGAGGCGATCGAAAGAGGCGCTGTGGGAATTATCGCCGAGAGCAACCTGGGCCTTGGCGGCCTTGTCGAGGGCGATGCTGCGGCGGTGGCGAGCAAGGAGCACTTCGCGTTTGGACTTGGCTTCGTCGAGTTTTTGTTCGAGCTTGATAAGTGCGTTTTTCAAGGTGTCCACCTGAGCTTTCTGGTCGTTGACTTGTTCCTGGAAACTTTGCGCAAGACGCTGGGCGGTTTGATAGCGGTCGAGAGCGGCGCGGGCGAGATCGTCCTGGCTTTTGTCGACGGCGGTTTCGGCTTTGCGCAACCAGTCCTTGCCGGTGTCTTCCTGTTCGTGAAGTTTCTTTTCCAGGATGTGCTGATCGGCGATAGAGACAGCGACTTGCGTTTTGACCTGGAGGTACTGATTTTCCATATCGAGGATGACCTGCTTGATCATTTTTTCGGGATCCTCGGCGCGGTCAATCAGGTCGTTGAGATTGGCGCGAATTAAGGTGCTGACACGTTCTAAGAGTCCCATGGTGATGCTCCTTTCGAAATTCGAGTGAAACTGGGAAAAGCGGTTGTTGTGGGTTGGAGTGGAGACGACATATCTGTTGAGATCCCCGCATTGCTCGGGGTAAACCTTCGTCGCACAAGACGCTCCTCAGGATGACAGTGTCGCAGGCGGAGGCTTGCTGGGAATCGCGGTATTGGTTTAGGCGCGGCATAAAATTAGAACGGCGAAAAGCATTGGGTGATGGCGTGGGCGATTTGGGCCCAGGCCAGGTTAGCGAGAGCGAATCCGGTGAGGATGCCCAGTCCCCAGAAGAGCGCTCGTTTCTGTTGCAACGTGATAGCCATGATGACGTTCCCCCTCCGTGATGTATGGCGTATTTCATTACTTGAGGATTGCTTGCCACTTAGAATCCCTCAGCGGCTGAAGCCGCTATCGCTGCTTCGTTGTTGGCGGCACGACTGAAGTCGTACCCTGACGAAACCACAGTTGTGTTTCACGCTGTTGCCTCCCACGCGCCGGAACCCCAAGAGCACAGGCAGGAGTGCCTGTGCCACTGTGGCCCGGAGCGGGGATTGGCCCGCTCCGGCGGAATGCGGCTTAGGACTTGGCCGGCGGCTCTAGCGGCTTGGGGGCTTTGTCGCCGATTAGGCGAACCTTGCCGAGGAGTTCCGACATTTGCATGCCGGAGAGCGCTTCGAACAAGGCAGGCACCTGGGCCGCAATTTTGGTTATGTCGCCGGTGAGTTTGTAGCTGCCGGCGGCATCTCCGTTGCCGGTGGAGACGATGGTGACTTTGTCGACTTTGCTGAGCGGCTCGCTGAGCGCGCGAACTACATCCGGAAGACCGGTGATGAGCTTGTCCACGACAGCGGCCTGGTTGTACTCCTGATAGGCTTCGGCTTTCACGTTCATGGCCTTGGCTTCGGCTTCGCCCTTCTTGAAGATGATTTCGGCTTCGGCTTCACCCTGGGCGCGAATGGAAGCGGCGCGACCTTCGGCTTCGGACATGAGGCGCTGACGTTCGGCGTTGGC